>ERZ651768.2963-NODE-2963-length-11541-cov-14.249215_pt1 | contig 11541 bp, 8 predicted proteins | sample MGYA00514754_ERZ651768 | MGnify/ENA metagenome assembly ERZ651768 | reverse complement strand
TGGAGGCGGAATTAGAGGCCTACGAAGGCGGACAACAAGTCCTTCATCGCACGTGGGAAAAAGCCATTAAACGAGATTTCACTTAGATGCGCCAAAATGGGTCGTATCTCTCCCGATGGAAATATAGATGACGGGTCTTGATCTATGTAAGGTAATTTCTTTAACGCGATGATGTGTAGCTGATAGTTTCCTTCATAGTGTCGGAATCTAAGATCGCAAGACTCCACATATTAAAGTTGATCGCGAAGCGCGTAATACATCATGCCGAATGCCAAACTGGGCCATCGGAGTAGCGCACCTCCCGGAAATTGACGGCGTGGCAACCTAGCAAAGACATCGAAGTCCTCCACGGTACCCGCAATCGCGTCCGACAACACTTGACCCGCAAGGGTCGCCAGTGCAACGCCTTGTCCCGAATAGCCTAAAGCGTAATAAGTATCGCCTTCGAGGCGACCGAAAAGTGGCAACCGACTCCGCGTGATCGCAAGGGTCCCACCCCAGGCATAGTCGACGCAAACCTCGGAGAGTTGCGGGAATACTCGAAGCATATACCGTCGGACGAAAGATTTGATGTCGGTTGGAAACCTGCGGGTATAGTTCTCCCCACCACCGAAAAGGAGGCGGTAATCCGGGGACATTCGAAAATAGTCCACGACAAATTTGGTATCCGATACGGCTACGTCATTTCGAATCAAATTTCGAGCCCGCTCCTCACCCAAACTTTCCGTCGCCAAGATAAAGTTATTGATCGGCATGATAGCGCCAGTTAATCGAGACTCTAAGTTACCGAGGTATCCATTACAGGCAAGCACGACGATGGGCGTTATCAACTGGCCGTGATCCGTTCGAATCAACGATTGACCCCCCTTCCTGTGTATGTTCGTTACTTTCGATTGGTGATAGATCGAGACACCCGCATCGGCAGCGGCCTGCCCAAGTCCAAGAGCAAACTTCAGCGGGTGAAGATGGCCCGCACCCTGGTCCAGACAACCACCGTGATATCTAGAAGTATCCAGATGGTTTCGAATCTCTCTCGAGTCAAGTAAACGCGCTTCTCCATAATCGTACTGTGCTCTCAAATGCTCTGTGTAACGTGCAAGAAACCGATAATGCGACGGCTTCCAAGCTGCCGTTAAAATCCCAGAACGAAGATCGCAGGAGATGTTATGTTGACTGATCCTTTTTCGGACTAACGCCTTGGCTTCTTCAGCAAGGCACCAAAGACGCCTGGCATCTTCTATAGGGACGAGGCGCTCAATGGCCAGCATATCCTCACGTTGACCGCTACAAATTTGCCCTCCGTTACGGCCCGAGGCGCCCCAACCAATATGTTTTGCCTCTAGCAGTCCCACGCGGTACCCGCGTTCAGCAAGATGAAGCGCAGTTGATAAACCGGTATACCCTCCGCCAATGACACCCACATCGACGCTGGCCTCACCTTTGAGTCGCGGATAGGAACGTGCGTTTTCCGCGGTAGACTCGTACCAAGAGCCGATTTCGGTATCGCCTGACATATTGGGGGTAACGAGGTTGTCCTTCACATATTGCAAAATCTTTCAAGCAAAGTAGATAATAATCGCTCGTGCAAAATACTAGAAATTTCGATTGTTTGATATCGGCGGTACAGCTTAGTAACCGCTTGGATGACAACGCCCTTAGGGTTTATGACTGTCGTTTTTCTTTGTTTGACAAGGAGAAAGGATATTCTGCCTATTTGAGTGGACATATTCCGGGAGCCTCCTATGTCCATCTGGAGAATGACCTTTCGGGTCCGGTCACACCACGGACAGGGCGTCACCCAATACCAAATGTTGACCTGTTTATTGAACGTCTCGGGGCGCTGGGCCTCGAACATGGAAGCAAGGTCGTGATCTACGACGAGGGTCCTTCGGCCCAAGCGGCTCGGTTTTGGTGGTTGCTGCGCTGGGTGGGGCACGAGAATGTGGCAGTACTGGATGGTGGATTTAGAGCTTGGGAATCCGTGGGGGGTCCGGTCACGCAGGGAATCGAAGCATACCCACCGGGGAGATACTCAGCACAGATAGGTTCATTCGAGTCGGTTGAAGCAGACGATGTCGCAGAGGCCGTGAGTACAAAAAGCAGACTCGTGATTGATGCTCGTGAAAACAAACGCTTCGTTGGAAAAGAGGAACCCTTGGACCGGATTGCGGGCCATATACCTGGATCAATCAATCGGCCATTTCAGAGCAATCTCGAAAGTGGAATTTTCAAGAGTGCAGGACAATTACGGGAAGAGTTCGAAGAGTTGATCTCTGGACGTCGCCCCCACGAGGTCATTCATACGTGTGGATCGGGGGTTACCGCATGCCATAACCTACTGGCGATGGAACATTGCGGATTGTCGGGTTCAAAACTGTATGTGGGTTCGTGGAGTGATTGGATTACCGACCCCACTCGGCCTATCGCTGGGAAAGATCGAGTCGAGTAGTCAAGCAGGCGACGGTTTACGCAAATATGCCAAAGCAGATCGTATAAGATGAGCTGGCGCGCTTTCTCGAGACTTTTCCAACAAACACCTATAGCCGAAATCGTTTCGAGAAATAGTTGCAGGGAGAGATTCCCTCCAAATTGAAACTGCACGAGCACCAAGCCAAGGAAATTCTTAGAGCCCATCAGGTTCCCGTACCCGACGGCGTGACTTGTTTCTCTGTCGAAGAGGCAGTCACCGCTGCCGAGGCTCTTGGAGGCAGCTGCTGGGTGGTTAAGGCGCAAATTCATGCCGGGGGGCGAGGCAAGGGTGGTGGCGTAAAAGTAGCCTCCTCAATAGAAGACGTGCGCTTATACGCCAGCAAAATTCTTGGTATGACGCTCGTGACCGATCAGACTGGCCCCGGCGGAAAAGTTGTCGAAAGACTCCTGATTGAGCGCGGCCTAGAAATTGCTAGTGAGCTTTATATAGGCTTGGTCGTCGACCGCGGTATCCAGATGATCGCCCTTATGGCGAGTTCGGAAGGCGGGATGAATATTGAAGATGTCGCGATTAATGATCCCGAGAAGATTTGTACGCTCCATATCGATTCGATAGAGGGTGTGAATTGGGATACAGCGCGATCTGTAGCTACTCAAATTGGATTACCTGAGGCTGTTCACGACGAAGCGATGAAACTTTTTTCTAACCTTTACGAAGTTTTTCTAACCTGCGACGCAACTCTCCTTGAGGTCAATCCGCTGGTTGTGACCGGTGATGGCAATATTGTTGCGGTCGACGCCAAGATTGATTTGGATGACAGCGCAATGTACCGGCATCCGGAATTTGCCGAACTACGGGATTTTTCAGAGGAAGACCCTAACGAAATCGAAGCCTCTCGAGTAGGCCTTAACTATATCTCTCTCGAAGGCAATATTGGTTGCTTGGTGAATGGCGCCGGCTTAGCGATGGCGACCATGGATATCATCAAATTACACGGCGGGGACCCAGCCAATTTTCTTGATGTCGGTGGCGGGGCCACGGCGGAGCAAGTATCTGCAGCGTTTCGAATTATGTTGAAGCACAGTAATGTACGTGCCATTTTGGTCAATATCTTTGGTGGGATCATGCGGTGCGACGTGATTGCGCAGGGCATCGTCGAGGCTGCCCAGCAAGTAGATATTAGACTTCCTTTGGTGATTCGACTTGAAGGGACAAATGTTGAAAAAGGCCGACAAATCCTTTCTGATTCCGATCTTTCATATCTGGCAGCGACCACGATGGACGATGCGGCGCAAAAGGTGGTCGAAGCAGTAAGAAAATGACGCAATGTCCATACTGATTGACAGTAGTAGTCGTGTGGTAACCCAGGGAATTACTGGGAAAACTGGCCAGTTCCACACGAGGATGTGTCTTGACTACGCAGTTGGCCGCGATTGTTTTGTAGCGGGAGTTACCCCAGGGAAGGGAGGCGAGAGTTTCGAAGATATTCCAATCTTTGACAGTGTGGTCGAAGCACGTGAAAAGACTGGGTGTAATGTATCTGTCATTTACGTGCCACCAAAATTTGCTGCTGCAGCAATCGATGAAGCGGTAGACGCAGAGTTGGATCTTGTCATCTGCATCACCGAAGGTATACCTATGCATGACATGATCCTAACGCGGCAAAGGATGGTCGAGAAAAACACACTGCTTGTAGGACCCAACTGCCCCGGGGTTGTCACGCCAGATGTTCTAAAAATTGGAATAATGCCTGGTTATATTCACCAGAAGGGCACTATCGGAGTGGTGTCTCGCTCTGGAACGTTGACTTACGAAGTAGTTGACCAACTGTCTAAGGTTGGCCTAGGGCAATCTACGTGCGTCGGGATCGGCGGAGACCCTATTAACGGTCTCAAGCATCGTGACATCATGGCTCTCTTCAATGAAGACTCCGCCACCGAGGCGGTCGTAATGTGTGGGGAAATTGGCGGCACAGATGAAGAAGACTGCGCAAGATGGATTGAACAACACATGACAAAACCCGTGGTTGCCTTCATCGCTGGCGTCACAGCGCCCACCGGAAAACGAATGGGACATGCCGGTGCAATTATTGCTGGGGGCAAAGGAACTGCCCACGAAAAGATTGCCGCTCTTAAAGCAGCCGGCGTTCATGTAACGCAGAATCCTGCAGAGATCGGAGCTTTAATGAAGCAAGTGCTGAGGTAGGATCTACAGGCTTTTCAATACCTCGTCGATACTGTTTTTTGCATCACCGAATAACATGCACGTGTTGTCTCTGTAAAAAAGTGGGTTATCTACCCCGGCGTATCCGGTTGCCATACTCCGTTTAAGAACGACGACTGTAGATGCCTTCCATACTTCCAGTACTGGCATGCCTGCAATCGGGCTTTCCGGCTCCTCTTGCGCAGATGGATTGACAATATCATTAGCGCCAATTACGAGGACCACGTCGGTGGACGGTAAATCTTTGTTGATCTCATCCATCTCTAGAACAATGTCATAAGGCACCTTTGCTTCCGCAAGCAGCACGTTCATATGCCCTGGCATTCTTCCGGCAACTGGATGAATTGCAAATCGTGCAGTGACGCCGTTCGCTCGCAGCGTCTTCATCATATCGGAAACGCTATGCTGCGCATGCGCGACCGCCATCCCATATCCTGGGACCACAACCACGCTTTTTGAAGACTGCAATAGCGATGCAGTTTCTGACTCCGTTAGGACATTGACCTCACCCTGGTGAGTCGCAGCAGTTTTACCTCCAGCCGTGCCAAATCCGCCGAGAATAACCGCCACAAAACGCCGATTCATTGCCCGACACATGATGTAACTTAAGATCGCTCCGCTACTTCCTACCAAGGCACCGGTGACAATCAGCAGATCGTTCGACAACATAAAGCCCGTAGCAGCAGCTGCCCAACCCGAATAACTATTCAACATCGAGATCACGACCGGCATGTCAGCACCCCCGATCGCAAACACCATATGCAGACCAAAGATCATGGCCAAAGCAGCCATTACAAGGAGCGGGATTAATTGATCCGGGGCATGCCCTGCCGAAATGAATTGGTATCCGAGGACGATACAGACAACCCCGATCGCGATATTGATCAAATGCCTGCCCGGTATCAGCGTCGGGGCGCTTGATATAAGACCCTGCAATTTTCCAAACGCAGCGACCGAACCCGTGAATGTAACGGCTCCGATCAGAACACCGAGGAAGATTTCAACTTCGTGAATAGTCTGGTCGACACCCTGATGGTCAACCGCGGGGTCAAGATAGTTTGCAACGCCAATTAATACGGCAGCTAGACCTACCAGGCTGTGAAGTAGGGCGACAAGCTGTGGCATCGCCGTCATTTGAACTCTTTGGGCTACCGCGGCCCCAATAGCACCGCCAACCGCCATCATGGCGATAATGACTGGGTAATGGCCTGCCTGTCGACTGAATATCGTCGCAACAATTGCGATGGCCATCCCCGCTATTCCGAAAACGTTACCCCGGCGGGCTGATTCTGGATGGCTGAGGCCGCCGAGGCTCAGGATGAAGAGGACGCTGGCAATAATGTAAACCGATAAAATGATTCCGTCTGGCATTCTTACTACTCTTTCCTGAACATTCTTAGCATGCGTTGCGTCACTAAAAATCCGCCGCTGACGTTAATACTCGCGATAAAAACAGAGACCGCAGCCAATCCGAGAACAAGAAAAGATGGAGATGTGGTCTGCAATAAGGCCCCAATCACAATGATTCCGCTAATTGCGTTGGTCACGCTCATTAGTGGAGTGTGCAATGCCGGGGTGACATTCCAGACTACCTGCCAACCAACAAATATGGCCAATACGAACACGATGAAATGAGCCATAAATGATGCCGGTGCAACCGCGCCGAGTCCTAAAATTGCCAAGATCCCAATACCCATTCCAATGAGCGTAGTCACCGCTCGCTGGCGCGTGTTAGGTTTTTGTTCCGTAACGGTGGACTTAGGAATGGTAGTGTCGAGTGCGTCACCGCTGTCTGTGGTCGAGAGTTCTGTCTTGATGGGCGGCGGCCAGGTGATCTCCCCCTCGTGCACTATGGTCATAGCCCGTATCACTTCGTTCTCCATATTCAGCGAAATTTCGCCATTCCCCTCAGGGCAGAGTTCAGCTAGCAAATGCCGTAAATTGTTTGCGTACATTTCGCTTGATTGGGCCGCCATTCGGCTCGGTAAGTCCGTGTATCCGATGATATGAACGGCGCCGTCTGTAACAACTTTGTCAGGCTGTGTTAACGAGCAGTTCCCTCCTTGCTCCGCGGCTAGATCGACGATGACACTCCCAGGCCTCATGGAGTGGACCATATCTGGTGTGATGAGTTTTGGGGCGGCCTTGCCTGGGATTAGGGCAGTCGTAATGATGATGTCCACCTCGCGGGCCTGCGTGCGAAAGAGCTCCATTTCCGCTTGTATAAACTCATCGCTCATGGTTTTGGCGTAACCTCCAATTCCGGAGCCTTCTTCTTCAAAATCCAAGAACAAAAACTCCGCTCCCATACTTTTTACTTGCTCGCCAACCTCGGGACGAGTATCAAAGGCCCTCACGATGGCGCCCATACCGCCCGCCGTGCCGATGGCCGCAAGCCCCGCGACTCCCGCTCCAATAACCAGCACTTTTGCGGGGGGGACCTTGCCGGCGGCCGTTACCTGACCGGTGAATAAACGTCCAAATTGATGAGCCGCCTCCACCACAGACCGATAGCCCGCAATACTGGCCATAGAACTTAAGGCATCGAACTTTTGGGCTCTAGAAATTCTCGGTGCCGCATCGATTGCCAGAGCGCTCGCACCTCTTTGGGCGAGGAGTTTTAGCAGATCCGGGTTTTGGGCAGGCCAAAGGAATCCAACGAGTGTTTGCCCTGAACGGATGAGATCTGTTTCTTGTAAACCTGTGCTTGGTTGGCGTTCAGGCGCGCGCACTTTCAACAAAATATCAGCTTCGTCCCAAATCGCACGAGGGTCATCTATAACGGTGACACCAGCTTCGATATAGGCCTGGTCTAGAAATCCAGAAGCTCGTCCAGCCCCTGACTCGATACAGACCTCGAAACCAAGTTTTAGTAGAGAGAGTGAGCTGTTCGGCGTTGCGGCGACCCGGTTTTCGTTAGCAGCAAGTTCCTTCGGGACGCAAATTCTCATTATTTTATTCAGGTACAGCTACCGGCCGCGAGTGAAAAGGATCGTTCTTTTTAGAATTGGATTGTGAATCAACTGAAAGCAAGAGGCAACTAAACTGAGGGAGTTAGTCCAAGCGGGTGTGCGCAAATGACCAACATCACCATCACGTCACCCAAAAAATCCGGTATCCTTGCGCTACTGGGAAGCAACGATTGTATTGGATAGGATTGTCCAGCATGGAAGAACTCAACGAATTGCGACGTCTGCTAGGAGATTTCAAGGAGCGAATTCACTCTCTTAGGGGGTACCTTTGACTATGAACAGGGAAAAGAAAGGCTAGAGGAAGTCTTATTGCAACTGGAAAACCCTAGTATTTGGAACGATCCTGCAGAAGCGCAGAAATTGGGTGAGGAACGGGCACGGCTTGAGAAGACGGTCGGAACCCTCGATGAATTAGAGAACGGCATCCAAGACAATCTAGAACTGGTGGATCTTGCAGGCGAGGAGAAGGATACAACCGCACTGGCTGAAATTGAAAAGGACCTAACTGGACTACGTGAAAGCCTTGAGCGATTGGAATTCCGTCGAATGTTTTCGGGGGAGGTCGATCAGGCAAATTCATTTCTAGACATCCAGGCGGGATCCGGAGGCACTGAGGCGCAAGACTGGGCTCAGATGTTGTTACGGATGTATCTGCGTTGGTCAGAGGCACAAGGTTTCGACACAGAATTGATCGAGAAATCCGAGGGGGAAGTGGCCGGAATCAAAAGTGCCACAGTCCGAATATGCGGGGATTACGCGTACGGACACCTACGGACAGAAACAGGAGTGCACCGCTTGGTTAGAAAATCTCCATTCGATTCTGGAAACCGTCGACATACCTCTTTTGCCTCGGTATTTGCCTACCCGGAGGTCGATGACAGCATAGACATCGAAATTTCCCCCACGGATCTTAGGATCGATACCTATAGAGCGAGCGGGGCGGGTGGGCAGCACGTGAACCGGACAGATTCTGCTGTTCGTATTACCCATCTGCCCACAGGCATCGTGGTGCAGTGTCAAAACGACCGATCGCAACATCGGAACAGGGCCGAAGCAATGTCTATGCTGCGATCACGACTGTATGAAGCCGAGATGCGCCAGAGGAGGGAAGCCCAACAGGAATTGGAGAATTCCAAGGCGGATATCGGCTGGGGAAGCCAAATTCGTTCCTATGTTCTGGATCAGTCGAGAATCAAGGATCTTCGTACGGGGGTTGAAACCAGAAACACACAAGTCGTATTGGATGGAGATCTCAATCAATTCATAGAAACCAGTCTCAAGGCTGGACTGTAATTTTTCAGTAACGACCGTATGAAAAGCGATGACTCAAACGAACAGGCTGTGCAGCGTCAAGACAAACTGAAATCGTTACGCGATGCGGGGATAAATCCTTACCCGAACGATTTTCGGCGGGATAGTTCGGCAGGTGAACTGCTAGAACGTCATGCGGATAGCAGCTCAGAACAACTTGCCGATGAACAGATAGCTGTTCGAGTCGCGGGACGATTGATGTCTCGCCGAATTATGGGGAAAGCGAGTTTCGCCCATATCCAAGACGAAAGTGGTCAGATCCAGTTATACCTGCAGCGTGAAAGAATGTCCGACGGCATTTATAACGAATTTAAGAAGTACGATCTCGGCGACATTGTCGGAACTGCCGGTATTATGTTTCGCACTAAAACAGGCGAACTCAGTATTCGGGTAAACGAGATACGGCTGCTTGTTAAGTCCTTGTATCCACTGCCAGAGAAATATCATGGGCTAACAGACGTAGAGACCAGATACCGGCAACGGTACCTCGATCTGATGGTTAACGAGGATTCTCGTGAAGTCTTTCGCCGTCGATCCGCTACTCTTACAGCGCTTCGTCGGTTTCTCGATGCACGCGGCTACCTAGAAATTGAGTCACCAATTACTTTGGCTATTCCGGGTGGCGCGACCGCTCGGCCTTTCATCACCCACCATCATGCTCTCGATATGCAACTCTATCTACGGGTTGCGCAGGAACTCGCAATTAAGCGGTGTCTCGTAGGAGGATTCGAAAAGGTTTACGAACTTAACCGAAATTTTCGTAACGAGGGCCTCAGCACTCAACATAACCCAGAATTTACGATGCTCGAGTACAACGAGACGTACTTAGATTACGTCGACTACATGAAATTTACGGAAGAAATGTTGCGTGAAGTTGTAAGAGAGGTAACCGGTTCGTTAGAGGTTTCATACCAGGGTACAACTGTTGATTTCGGTCAGCCTTTTCCAAGAATAGACCTGCGTGACGCCGTCGTGCAATATTGCGATGGCTTGTCTGAATCTGACTGTTCAGATCCTGAAAAACTTCGATCTGTTTTGAATTCTCCGGACGCCCCTATCGAGGACGGACGATCGGTAAATAGACTCTTGTTGGATCTGTTCGACGCTAACGTTGAAGAGCGGTTGATTCAACCCACGTTCATCACAGGATACCCAATTGAGGTATCTCCCCTATCTCGACGGAACGATGAGACTCCGGATATTGCAGATCGTTTTGAGCTTTTTGTAGCAGGAAGAGAGCTTGCCAATGGTTTTTCAGAGCTTAACGATGCGGAAGATCAATCCAACCGATTTTTGGAACAGGCGCAGGCCAAAGCCGAGGGAGATGAAGAGGCAATGTTTTATGATACGGATTACATCAGAGCACTTGAGTACGGATTACCGCCGAATGCAGGAGGTGGCATTGGTGTCGATCGATTGGTGATGATTCTCACAGACAGTCCCTCGATCCGCGATGTCTTGTTATTTCCGCATATGCGGCCCGAGCATTCGGCTGGGGAACAGTAGACTCGCTGACCCCGCTGAAGTTCGTTATTCCGCTCACCATGATGGCCCCTCTCGAGATTCGAATCGGCCTGCGCTACACCCGCGCTAGGCGTAGGAATAATTACATTTCGTTTATTTCTATGATCTCGGTGCTTGGTATCGTGATAGGGGTCTGGGCGCTAATCACGGTGTTGTCTGTTATGAATGGGTTCGAAAAGGAACTTCGAGAGAGGATATTGACTGTCGCATCTCATGTAACCGTTACGGGCCGTGATGGCCACCTTAAAGAATGGCCAGTATTGGCTGAGCGCTTGGCGGAAGTCGATGAAGTAACGGGTTTTGCTCCTTATATCTTTGCGCAAGCGATGTTGGCCAAAGGGAACGCGACGACCGGCGCGCTGGTAAGGGGGATCGTACCGGATCAGGAAAGATCCGTCTCAAAGGTTCTCAACAACTTTCGAAGCGGCGATCTCGATGAATTTAATAGTGGGAATTGGGGCGTAGCGTTAGGCTCTGAATTGGCATCAAAACTGGGTGCCGTAACTGGCGACAAAATCACAGTGATCGCCCCAAGGGGCAGGGTCAGTATTGCTGGGGCTTTACCAAGATTGAAACGATTTATAGTTGTCGCGATATTTGAATTAGGTATGTACGAGTACGATAGCACTTTGGCACTAATTCATATTGATGATGCGGCACAACTTTTTCAAACTCAAGGCGCGGTTAGCGGCCTCAGATTGTCGGTTGAAAACATATATCGTGCACCTTTGGTACGTGCCAATATTGAGCGAAAGTTAGGGAGTGAGTATTTAGTCAGCGACTGGACGCGCGAGCATGAGAATTTTTTCCGGGCACTTCAGATAGAAAAACGGGTGATGTTTTTTATATTACTCCTTATTGTCGCCGTTGCTGCCTTCAATATCGTATCGACATTGGTCATGGTTGTGACCGACAAACAAAGAGATGTCGCAATTTTGCGCACTTTGGGATTCAGTGCCCGTAGCGTGATGGCAGTATTTGTGGTTCAAGGGACACTAATTGGATTGATTGGCACAACGATTGGAGCAGTAGTAGGAGTGATCACGGCAGTGAATGTGGAAACCCTTGTTCCATTCCTCG
>ERZ651768.2962-NODE-2962-length-11541-cov-21.052599_pt1 | contig 11541 bp, 10 predicted proteins | sample MGYA00514754_ERZ651768 | MGnify/ENA metagenome assembly ERZ651768 | reverse complement strand
ACCGGTGCTGGTTGTCGACCAGGAGACACCGATCCCTGCCGGCCCCGGACTGGAGGTGCGCTCCTCCGGCCTGTGGGCCGACCTGATCGTGGAGGGCCCCTTGGAGCACTTCAGCGTCGAGGTGGAGGCCTTCGGGGTGGCCCTTGACGAACCGGCCGACGCCTACCGAGGGATGCGGGGCGAACGCCTACCGGTTGGGGTGGACCTCGGCTGGGAGACTGACGGACCATCGGAGGGTGTCGAGCCGTGGGCCTTCCACTACGACTTCACCACCCGCTACGAGATCCCCTGCCGGGTAGCCGGCGAGGTCCGGATTGGCGACCGTCGGATCACCGTTGACGGTTGGGGCCAGCGGGACCACTCGTGGGCCGAGCGGGACTGGTGGGCCACCGGGTGGACGTGGTTTTCGGGACGTCTAGAGGACGGTGAGCGGTTCCACGCGGTAGCCCTCGAGGGACGCGACGAGGGGATTGGCTACCGATCTACGCCGGCAGGACTGGTCGTCGAATACGGGGTGTCATCGACCCCCGAGTTGGGGGAGATGGGGATCCCGGTCGGCGGCCAGGTCACCCTCGGCAGGTTGTCCTTCGACCTAGATCCGGTGGGCTGGGCTCCGGTGCTGCTCGTCGACCCGGACGACGGCCGCCTCAGCCGGTTCCCGCGGGGGCTGGTGGCGGTTACCACTAGTGATGGCCGGCAGGGCCATGCCTGGGTGGAGTACAACCAGCCCCAGGCCTGATCCCCGCGGACCGGGGTCCTCAGGTTCGGCGAGACCAGGCGTGGAGGCCCAGCACCACCACGAAGGCGACCCCGGCCAGCACCAACGGTGGCCACAGGTCCCCGGCTGTGGGCCAGGCCATGCCCGTGCCCGATACCAACTTGTCAGCATGGCGGGAGACCACGCCCACGCCGTTCGGCCACGGCCACAGCACCCTCAGCGATCCGGCCATCAACCCGACCAGGACCGCCAGCACCGTGTCCCGGTGGCGCTCCAACAGGCGTCCCAGGATCATCGAGAACAAGGCCAGGCCGACCACTGCCCCGGCGGCCACCATGGCCAGGTCGCCAAATATGCCGTCGTCCACTGCGTCGAGCACGCCTTGGTACATGCCCAGCATGAGGAGAAGAAACGCACCGGAGATACCGGGCAGGATCCAGGCACACACCGCTACCGCCCCGGCGCCGAAAAGGGCCATCGGGGATGGATCGGCCACCGGCCCGCCGGAGAATCCGAGCACCACGAACAGGACCACCGCGGCCAGAGTTGCCGACCCGACCTGGAGCGAGCTCCACGCGACTGGCATCCTCGCAGCGACCACCAACGACGCGGCGACCAGGCCCAGGAACAGTCCGGCTAACTCCTCGGGGTAGTTCTCCAGGAGGACCTGGATCACCCCGGCCAACGCGGTGATGGTGGCCAGCATCCCGGCCACCAGCGGTGCTAGGAACCACCAGTCCAACCGTCGCAGGTCCCCGAACCCCTCGCGTACCTCCCCCCGGGACATCCTGCCCAGGGCGATGGACCCGTCCCGGATGGTGTCCACCAACTGTTCGTAAACCCCGAGGAGTAGGGCAACGGTCCCGCCGGAGACGCCCGGGACCACGTCGGCGGCCCCCATGGCTACCCCGCGTACGAACTGAGTACCGACCGCCCGGGGATCGGCCATCAGGAGGCGCCCTCGGGCCTGTAGGGCCCGAGGGCGGTGGCCATCTCCTCCGGGAAGCGGACTGGTCGCTCACGCCCATCGGTTACCCCAATCCGGACCGTCTGGGTGGCGACCGCCTCATCGCCCACCAGGAGCCGCTGCCGCCAGATCGACGAGGCTCGCCTGATCTCAGCCACTTCGGTTTCGACAACCAGTTCGGTCCCGGCTCCCACCGGACGGAGGAACGACGTTTCGATGCGCGACACCAGGAACCGGTAGCCCTGCTCCTCGAGAACCTGTAGCGGGATTCCGGCCTCTTCGAGCAACTCGATGCGGCCAGTCTCGAAGAGCTGCACGTACACCGAGTGGTTCAGGTGCCCGTAGGGGTCGAGTTCATAGAACCGGACCTTGACCGGGTGGCGGTGGGACATTCAGCCACGCTACCGGCCGCCCCGAAGGTGTCTATGGCGTGGGAGGACTGCCCGGTTAGCCGATTGGGTTCTGTCCGGGTTCGTCGGTCGGTGGGTGGCGGGCGTGCCGAAACCAGTAGACCGCCAGAACTGCCCACATGATGGTCAGGCCACCGGGGATGATCAGGGGAATGACTGGAAGCGCGACCAGCCAGACAAACCAGGTACGTCGATGGTCGGGCCGACTGCGGGCTCGACGAAGCACAACGACCCAGAGTGCCAGTGACGCCAAAAAAAGCAGCAAGCCCATCGAGCGACCTCCTTGTTCGTCGGTGATTGCGGCAGGATCGCCACCCGAAACCCTAGGCGGGTTTCAGCCTTGGCCGGACAAGGCTCAACTCACCACCTTGCCCGCGGGTGGTCGCTGGTCGTCAGCGCAGTGAAGTCGAGGCTGACCTCCTCGGGGCAACCCCCCGGTCTTCGCCCGGGAAGGGGCCCTGATCGGATCCCCTCCAGGCCTGAGAGCAGCCCGGTTTGGTTGAGCATTCCATTCTTGCCCCCCATAGGCTCCTCTGTCCTATGCCGGAGGTGTTCCAAGAACAAGGAAGTTTCTCCGGCCAAGCGTGGCACACCAGATGACGGCGGTGACGGAGAGACCGGTCGACATCCGCACCGGCAGCCGATGGATTCACACCCTGAGAACGGATCGTTGGTGGGTGGAGCCTCTCGTCACCGTCGGGGTTCTCTCGGCCTTCGTCGTGTACGGCACGTTTGTAGCCTTCGTCAACACGGACTACTTCGTGGACCCGTATCTTTCCCCCTTCTTCTCACCATGCCTGGCGTCGAACTGTGAGGAGGCGACCTGGGACCTCTTCGGCACTCACTGGGGCTTCTCCCCCGCCCTTCTGATCCTCCCCTTCCCGCTCGGGTTTCGCCTGACCTGCTACTACTACCGAAAGGCCTACTACCGGTCGTTTCTATGGTCCCCGCCGGCCTGCGCGGTCAGTGACTTTCGCTCCTCCTACACCGGTGAGACGAAGTTCCCGCTGATTCTCCAGAACGTCCACCGCTACTTCTTCTTTCTGGCCCTGCCCTTCCCGATCATCCTGCTCTACGACGCTCTCCGGGCGTTCCGGTTCGAAGGGGAGTTCGGGATGGGCCTCGGCACGTTGATCCTGCTCGCCAATGCGGTGCTGCTGGGCTTGTACACGCTGTCCTGCCACTCTTGCCGTCATCTGGTCGGCGGAGGAACAAACCTGCTTTCCCAAGCACCGATCCGCCGTCGTCTTTGGGGCCTGTCGACAAGATTGAACGCCCGGCACATGCAGTACGCGTGGATCAGCCTCTTCGGCGTCCTGATCGCCGACCTCTATGTTCGACTCCTTGCCAACGGCGTGTTCAGCGACCCGAGATTCTTCTGATGGCAGATTTCGAGATTCACCAGTACGACGTCGTTGTGGTTGGTGCGGGCGGCGCAGGACTCCGAGCGGCAATCGAGGCATCGGCCGCGGGAGCGCGTACCGCACTGGTCTGCAAATCGTTGTTGGGCAAGGCCCACACCGTGATGGCGGAGGGTGGCATCGCGGCGGCTATGGGCAACGTGTACCCGGAGGACAACTGGAAGGTCCACTTCCGGGACACCATGCGCGGCGGGAAGATGATGAATGACTGGCGGATGGCACAGATCCATGCCCAGGAAGCTCCGGAGCGGGTCCATGAACTGGAGAGGTGGGGTGCCCTCTTCGACCGAACGGATGACGGCCGGATCCTCCAACGGGATTTTGGCGGCCACCGTTACGCAAGGCTTGCTCACGTCGGGGACCGAACGGGACTCGAGATGATCCGCACCCTCCAGAACCATGCGGTACACCAGGGAATTGACGTATTCATGGAGTGCACGATCACCAGGCTCCTGACCTCGGAGGCCGGAATCTCTGGCGCGTTCGGCTACTGGCGCGAGTCGGGCCGTTTCGTGGCCTTCAGCGCCCCGGCGGTCGTTCTGGCAACCGGAGGAATCGGCAAAGCATTCAAGGTCACCTCGAACTCGTGGGAGTACACGGGCGATGGGCACTTTCTGGCCCTCACCGCCGGCGCCGACCTAATCGACATGGAGTTCGTCCAGTTCCACCCGACCGGCATGGTCTGGCCCCCGTCGGTGCGGGGGATTCTTGTTACCGAGGGGGTACGGGGAGACGGTGGGGTCCTGAGGAACTCGTTGGGCCACCGCTTCATGTTCGAATACATCCCAGAGATGTTCCGAACGGAGACGGCAGAGACCGAGGAAGAGGCGGATCGGTGGTATACGGACAAGAAGAATGCACGTCGGACCCCTGACTTGCTCCCGCGCGATGAGGTAGCTCGAGCAATCAACTCTGAGGTCAAGGCCGGTCGCGGCTCGCCCCATGGTGGCGTGTTTCTCGACATCTCGAGCCGAAGGGACGCCGACTACATCCGACGACGACTGCCATCGATGTACCACCAGTTCAAGGAATTGGCCGACATCGATATTACGACCGCGCCCATGGAGGTGGGTCCGACCTGTCATTACATGATGGGTGGCGTACGTGTGGATTCTGATACCCAGCAGTCGACCATTCCTGGACTGTTCGCGGCCGGTGAGGTGGCGGGTGGCATGCACGGTGCCAACCGCCTGGGTGGGAACTCGCTCTCGGATCTCGTTGTTTTTGGGATGCTCGCCGGGCAGCATGCCGCCGAGTATTCGACTGCATCGGGAAGCTCGGCTCCGGTCCCGGAGGAGGTGTTGGACGGTCATGCCGAAGAGGCCCTGGCACCGTTCGACGAGCACGGAGAGGAGAACCCTTACTCGATCCAGAACGACCTCCAGGAGTGCATGAGCAGTCTCGTCGGCATCATCAGAACGGAGTCCGAGATGCTGGAGGCGCTGGACCGGCTCGAGGTGCTCAAGGAACGGTTGGCTCGGGTGCATGTGGAAGGCCATCGCCAGTACAACCCGGGCTGGCATCTAGCCCTCGATCTCAGGTCTTTGCTAACGGTGTCCGAGTGCATTGCCCGGGCCGCTCTCGAAAGGCAGGAGAGTCGTGGTGCCCAGACCCGCGACGATTTTCCGACCACCGACGCCCAATGGGGCAAGCGGCGGGTCGTCATCCGCCAGCAGGACGGGGAGGTGGTGGTCTCTCAGGAACCCTTGTCGGAGATGCCCGAGGAACTCCGACAACTAGTGGAGGAGGAAGGATGAGCGAGGCCGTGACCCTGCGGATCTGGCGTGGTGATGCAGAGGGCGGTGAGTTCCGCGAGTACCAGACCTCGACCAGCGAGGGTGAGGTGGTCCTCGACGTCATTCACCGGATCCAGGCTGAACAGGCGAACGACCTGGCGGTGCGTTGGAACTGTAAGGCCGGCAAGTGTGGATCCTGTAGCGCCGAGGTAGATGGCAGACCCCGCCTCATGTGTATGACCCGAATGGATCTGTTCGAGACGAATGAGACGATCACCGTTGCCCCCCTGAAAGCCTTCCCGGTGAGCCGGGACCTGGTCACCGACGTGACGCTCAACTATGAACTAGCCAAGAAGGTTCCGCCGTTCAACCCGGTACCTCCTGAACCCGACGGCACGTACCGGATGCAGCAGATCGACATCGACCGCGTCCAGGAGTTCCACAAGTGCATCGAGTGCTTCCTCTGCCAGAACGTGTGCCATGTGATCAGAGACCACGACGACAACAAGAAGCACTTCGCCGGGCCCCGTCTGTTTATCCGAGTCGCGTCTCTCGAGATGCATCCGCTAGACGCCACCGATAGGAAGGACCTGCTAGCCGACGAAATGGGCTTGGGCATGTGCAACATTACGAAATGCTGCACCGAGGTCTGCCCTGAGAACATCAGAATCACCGACAACGCGATCATTCCCCTCAAGGAACGCGTTGTCTCGAGGCGGTACGACCCGGTGGTCTGGCTGGGGAGGAAGCTGCGGGGTAGGACCTGACCTGCTAAAGGTTGGGGGAACCTGCCTGCGACCGCCTCAACTTCGTATGGGAGCCTCGGATGTCGTGTAGAGGTTTGTCGCCGTCACACCGTTCGCCGTCAGGTTGAGCGACAGCGTGACCTCAGCAGTTGCACTACCTACAGGCCAGGTGATCCCACCGACATCGATCACCGAGTCGGCCTCCACCCGGCCCTCCCAGGCCCAGCGCCGGGTGACCCCTCCGACGATCAACTCGGCGGTGACCCTCGCCGGATCGAGGGGCTCCCGCCCGTCGTGGACCACCGACACCCAGGTCTGTCGTTCGCCCCTCCCTCCGTGCAGAGATGGCGGCGGCCAGGCCACCACCAGGGTGGCAGCGCACGCCCCGGCGACCGCGGCGCGGGCTGGTTTCGGGCATCGGAGATGGTCGAAGACCGCACCGCTCACTGCCGGGGTACCGTCGAGGAGGCGGTCCAGGGCGAAACCACCGGAGGGTCGGTACTTGAGTCGGCGTAACAGTTCGATCTGGGTTCTGAGCAACTGTGCCTGGTGGGAGCGGGTTGCTTCCGCCCATGTCTCGGCGTCCGGGTGGTCACCCGGGGGAAAGCGGCGGGCCAGCACCTCGGCCTGGGCTCCGAAGTCCTTGGCCAGCCGCTCCCAGTCGACGGACGGCCAGCGGGTCCCGTCGATGGCCTCGCACCCGGTGGGAACCGACTGGGCACCGAAGGCTGACACGAAGCGGCCAGCCCGGGGAACCCGCTCCAGGTAGGCGGCTAGGTCAGCGGCATCCCCAGCGTGCCAGCCGAACCAGAGGTGGCTGTCGGCGTCGTCCATCCGGGGGAGGTTGGGCAGTACACCTGAGTGGCTGATCACCGGCCGGGACGGATCAGCTCGCTCGAGGGCCCGGCGCACTGAGCGGGCCAGCACCGTGCGGGTCCAGGTGGGCTTTTGCTGGTCGACGAGACGAGGCGCGGCCCGCGTCCGGTCCACCGGGTCGGGTACGTCGTGGCCGCACCACACGACGATCGATGGGTGGTGGCCCAGGTGGTTGACCAGCTCTCCAGCCTGGTGGACCGCCGGGCCGCGGACACCCCGGTGGTAGCTGCCGCTGAGCGGCATGTCCTGCCAGACGAGCATCCCGGCCCGGTCGGCGGCCTCGTAGAGGGCCGGGTGGGAGACATGACCTGCCACTCGCACCAGATTCAAGCCAAGTTCGTGGGCGAGGTGGAGGTCCTCAGTGGCCGACGTCTCGTCTATGGCGGCCAGGCTCCTATCCAGTGGTGGCACGATCGCCCCGCGTAAATACAGGCGCTCCCCGTTGATCCGCCAGATGTGGTCGCGCATGCGCACCGACCGGAAGCCGATCCTTCGGACAGCCGAGTCGCTTATCGCCCCGTCCTCGGTGGCCACGGTGAACTGCAGGTCGAACAAGGGCTGGTCGCCGAGTTCGCGCGGCCACCACAGTGGGGGACGGGGCACCCGAACCCGCCACTCCAGACTGTTCTCGCCGGCGGCCAGCGGCTGGGGGTGCCGATGGTCGATGCCGAACACCGTGGTACGGAACACCACGGGCCGGGGTCGGGCCGTGTCAACGACGGCCCGCACGGCCAGAGTGGCAACCGTCGGGGTGGCGTCCGTGCACACCACCCGTAGGTGTCTCAGGGCCACTGGCCCGGTTTCCCGCAGGCTGACCGGCTGCCAGATTCCCCCCGGGTTCCAGCCCCGCTGGGCGACCCCGGTGAGGGTGCGGCTCTCGCCCGAGGAGGGTTCCGGCGGGCAGGCCACCTCGACGGCCAACAGGTGGTCGCGTCGCCGGCGGAGGCGGTCGGTGACCTCAAGGAGGTGACCGAAGAAGTAGCCCTCGGTGTCGCCTACGTAGGTTCCGTCCAGCCACACGTCACCCTGGTAGAAGAGCCCGTCGAACTCCAACCAGGTCCGGCGGTCGGGGCCCGGAGGGTCGGCCTCGAACCGAGTGCGGTAGAGGAGCGGGCCGTCGACGCCCGCGAAGTCGACTTCGTCGCGCCAGTGCCCGGGGACGTCGATCTCCGTCCACCCGCCATCGTCCAACTCCTCGAGCGGGAAGGTCCTCCGGAGCATGTCGTCGGCGACGTGGGCCCGCCACGGACCGGATAACTCCATACGCCGTGACGCTAGTGCGCCCCCCTGTGACGCGATCCCGGCTCCGTTGGCTAGTCGGCTGGCCCGTATCGGTAGGGTGCCCGTCATGTCCCGACCCCTGTTCCGCCGATCGGGCCCGGCCCGCCCGGCCACCCTGAGGGACCTCCAGTCGTCGGGGTGGGAGTCGGTCCCGGTCAAGGAAGAGTTGCGGCGAAACCTGGTGGCCAGGATCCGCTCGGGGGAGCGGCTGTTCCCGCAGGTCCATGGCTACGACACCACGGTCATACCCCAGTTGGAGAACGCCCTCCTCGCCGGCCACGACGTCATCTTCCTCGGGGAGCGAGGCCAGGCTAAGACCCGTCTGATCCGGAGCCTGACCGGCCTGCTCGACGAGTGGATGCCCATTGTGGCCGGCTCGGAGATCAACGACGACCCCTATCACCCGGTGTCCCGCCACGCCCGAGACCTGGTCGACGAGCACGGAGACGCCACCCCTATCCGGTGGGTACCAAGCGACGCCCGGTACGGCGAGAAGTTGGCCACTCCTGACACCTCAATCGCTGACCTGATCGGTGAGGTCGACCCGATCAGAGTTGCCGAAGGCCGGTACCTTTCCGACGAGTTGACTCTCCACTACGGGTTGGTTCCCCGGACCAACCGGGGCCTGTTTGCCATCAACGAACTCCCCGACCTGGCCGAGCGGATCCAAGTTGGCCTGCTCAATGTCCTAGAGGAGCGGGACATCCAGATCCGCGGCCACAAGATCCGCCTCCCCCTCGACCTGGTTCTCTTCGCCTCCGCCAATCCCGAGGATTACACGAATCGGGGCCGGATCATCACCCCCCTCAAGGACCGGTTCGGATCCCAGATACGGACCCACTACCCACTAGACCCCGACGTCGAGATGCACATCGTGCACCAGGAGGCGACGATGCCGACCGTCGCCGACCTGGAGGTACGGGTTCCCAGTTTCATGAGCCGGGTCATCGCAGTCCTCAGCCACCAGGCCCGCCAGAGTCCGCACCTCAACCAGCGGTCCGGGGTGTCGGTACGACTGAGTGTCACCAACCACGAGGCCATGACGGCCAACGCGGTGCGAAGAGCCCTGCGCTCAGAGGAACTCGAAGCCGTGCCCAGGATCTCGGACCTGGAGGCCCTAGTGGCCGCCACCTCCGGAAAAGTGGAGGTCGAGAGCCTTGACGAGGACCGGGACGGTGAGGTGGTCGACCGGATACTGCGGGCCGCCGTACTGGAGGTGTTCCGGGAACTGGTGCCCACTGACCTGCATCGCCCAATTATTGATGCTTTCGAGGGACTCGACGGGGTGTCGACCGGTGAGGATATTGGCTCAGCGGCCTATGTGTACATGGCCGCTGAGGAGGTCCCGGCCCTGAAGCCGGCCGTCGACGCGCTGTTGGAGGTAGAGACCTCCAATGGGCCGGCCATGGTGGCCAGCGCCGTCGAATTGGTGCTTGAAGGCCTCCATCTGTCGAAGCGTCTGAATAAGCACGCGGCAGGCCCCCGGGCCCGCTACGCGGCACGCGCCTAGTCTCAGGCGCCGGCCCCGACCGTTCAACTCCGGGTCATCACCCCGTTGTCGAATACCACCCGGTCACCGACCCGGGTCTGGAACATCGCCCGGCCGTCCTCCTCCCAGGCGTGAACCTCGAGGACTTCACCGGGGACGACCGGCGACTTGAATCGACCTCCCATGCTGCCGAAGCGGGCCGGGTCGGAGTCGCAGAGGGCGTGCAATAGGGCCCGACCGGTGAATCCGTAGGTACACAGGCCGTGCAGTATTGGCTTGTCGAAGCCGGCCGCCGCGGCAAAGGTCGGGTCGGAGTGCAGCGGGTTCCGGTCGCCGTTGAGCCGATAGAGCAGCGCTTGGTCCGGCCGGGTCGGGTAGGCGACCACGTGGTCGGCGTCGCGGTCGGGGAGATGCCATTCGGTGGCCGGGCCCCGGTCACCGCCCCACCCCCCCTCACCACCGATGAACAGACCTGAGCGGGTGTTCCATATGGGGTTGCCGTCGACGTCAGCCACGTCGGTTTCCAGATAGACCAGCGCTGCCTTGCCCTTGTCATAGATGGGACCCACCCGACCTGTGGCTACCGCGGTGCCGGCTGCCGGCACCGGCTGATGAAGCGTGATGGCCTGCTCGGCGTGGAGCAGGTGCACCGGGTTGAAGTCGCCGAAGCCGGGGGTGCTGCCGCCACCCATCACCACCACCTGGGTGGGCAGGGCCCGCTGGGTGACATCGTTGCTGTTCTCGGTAGTGAACTCCAGTTCGAACCCCGTCGGGTCAGACACGCCGGCGCCCACGCCCATGGCGTAGAGCAGGCTGTCCTTGGAGGTCCAGGAGAACTCGGCGGGTTGGCCCACCGAGCCGGCGGCATCCGGGTTGATGGGCATGGTCGGCTCCTCCTCGGTCGTTGTCGGTGGACGCTACGGGAGGCCCGCCGGACGGTCCAACTGCGGCTGGGCGGGCCCTAGGAGTCACTGGATAGGGTTCGACCGTTGGCTGCCATGGGCGACCTGTTCGCCTCCTCAGGGGACGAGGAGGTCCCCAGCACCGGGGACCCCGAGGACCCGTTCCCGGGCCTCATCCGGCCCGCCCCGCTGCGCGACTGGTTCGATCAGCAGGGCCTCGGTGCTGGATTCGGGATCGCCTTCGAGAGGGTGAAAGCCGGCGAGTCAAACGAGGTGTTCACCGTCCGCCGAGGCGACCTCTCCTGGATACTGCGCCGCCCCTCGGCGGTTCCGCTCTCCGTGGAGGGGTCGAATCGGATCATGGAACGGGAGTTCCGGTTTCAGCGAGCCCTGGAGGGCACCCCCGTGCCGCACGCTCGACCCCTTGTCTTATGCACCGACCCGTTGGTGACCGGCGCGGTGTTCTACGTGATGGAACGTATCGACGGCGTACTACCGCTCGACCCCCTGCCTGAAGAGATCGGTGGGCCATCAGCGGCCCGACGAGTGGCCGAGGAACTCCTTGACGCCCTGGCCGAGTTGTCCTCGGTCGACTATGTGGGCGCCGGGCTATCCGACCTCGGGAAGCCTGATGGCTTCCTGAAACGCCAGGTCGGCCGGTGGCGGAGCCAACTCGAGTCGTACCGGCAGCGGGACCTTCCCGGCATCGACGAGGTGGCCGACTGGCTCGACGCGAATCGGCCGACAACCACAGTGCCGGGGATTATGCACGGCGACTACAACCGCCACAATGCGCTGTTCAGCCGGGACCAGCCCACCCGGTTGTTGGCCGTCCTGGACTGGGAGAACGCGACCATCGGCGACCCGCTGATGGACCTTGGCTACCTCATAGGCGGATGGGACCCGGCCGACTCGCGGCTTCCCAATCGGGCCGAGGCGGTAGCTCGCTGGACCGAACGGGCCGGCCGCACCCCCGATTCGCTCGGCTGGTACGC
>ERZ651768.2961-NODE-2961-length-11544-cov-4.210692_pt1 | contig 11544 bp, 10 predicted proteins | sample MGYA00514754_ERZ651768 | MGnify/ENA metagenome assembly ERZ651768 | reverse complement strand
GGTTAGGGAAAGCGGTTTTTCGCAAAGAACGTTGTAACCAAGGTCGAATGCCATTTCGGCGACTAGATGATGTGAACCAGAATCGGTAGTGATATCCACAGCTTCAATATCCGGGCGTTTTTTTCGCATGTCTTCCATTGAGGTGAAGACTTCCGGACGACTTCCGAGCATTTCTTCTGCTTTGTCGGCAAGGTGAAGAGCGTTTTCTTCGCGGGTGTCGCAAACTGCCACTAGCTCGACGTTGGCCATGCCACTGTCGTAAAGCGCACCCAGTGCCCGCAGATGGCGACCACCCATGCCGCCGGCACCGACTATTGCAATTGGAATGACAGTCAATCTTTCACTCCTGACTTTTATTTTGGTGAGTCGCGCATTGGAATTTACAAAAATCCTGAAATACGCTTCATGGTCTACCTGTCTTGGACACTACCATCGAAGCCTATAGGAGTATTGAGTACTTTTGGATTTTCCGGTCCGGACAGAGCGACTTCATTCAGTTCGATACCGAGTCCCGGACCTTCTGGAACGATTAGATATCCGTCTACGAGTTCCAAAGGGGTTATCAATAGATCACTTTTTGGTGGTTCGGATTCACCGGTGTACTCCTGAAGCGCAAAGTTAGGGATACATGCATCGAGTTGGACACATGCGGCAGTGCTGACTGGTGAAAGTGGGTTATGTGGTATGACCTTTACATGTTTTGCTTCTGCCATGGCGGAAACTTTTTTCGATCCTGAGAGCCCGCCGCACAAGCAGAGATCAGGTCGAATATATGACGCTGCATTTGCCTCCAAAAGCTGTTCATACTCGAAAATCGTTGTAAACCGTTCGCCCGTGGCAATTGGAATGTTGCATTGGTCGGCCACCTCGCCCATACGAGCTGGGCTGTCGGGAAGCATAGGATCTTCATAGAAGAATGGGTTGAACTGCTCAAGTCTTCGACCCAGCCATATACTTTCTGCCGGAGACATTTGACGATGGATTTCGACGCAGATATCTACGTTGCTCCCAACCACTTCTTTGACGGCTCCAACTCGATCTACCGCTTCATCTGCCCATTCGGTATACGATTTGTGGAGGTAATAATCAGGTGGAAATGGTGTGAATCGCACTGCGGTGAAGCCGTCTGCCACTGCTCCTTTAGCACTTTCCACGAGATCGTTTTTAGTTGTGCCACCGACGTGCATGTAACAACGGACTTTGTCGCGAGTCTTACCACCCATTAGATCGTAGATCGGCACGCCCAATCGTTTGCCTTTGATATCCCATAGAGCGATGTCGATAGCCGAAAGCGCACCTTGAACGACTGATCCCATGAAGTGAGAAGATCGATACAACCACTGGTAGTGATGCTCAATATAATTGGGATTCTTACCCTTGAGATAATCTGCCATCGTGTCGACCATCGTCTTGGTTGGTCGTTGCCAGCCGTGGACTCCGCCTTCACCGATACCGACCGTACCGTCTTCGCAGTAGATGCGGATCAGTAGCCACCGGTCCCAAAGTATTGTTTCGACTCGTTCGATTTTGGTTGAATCTGGCATGTAGAGATAATCCGTAATTTTTGAATATGTGCACCGATAATTGAGGCACTTTCAAGCTGAAATGATTTGTTAGTCGAGAAGGTATCTCCTAATCGAGGCATTTTCAACATCAATTTGGTTTGTGCTGAGCTTACAGCGGAGTTATAACCACGGCACGGTGCGAACTATCGTATGTTTGGTGTTTCGGTGCCTCAAGATACGACGATATTTTGATAACGAGAAAGAAGTAACAATTGCTTGATCTAATAATTAAGAGCGCAACAGTAATAGACGGGTCAGGTTCTGAAGGAGTTGCGCTTGATGTCGGAATTGAAGGCGATCGCATCGTTTCTATAGCTGGAAGTATCGATGTTGAATCAGCGGAGATTCTCGATGCGAGTGGACTTGCCTTAGCTCCAGGATTTATCGATGTTCATTCGCATGACGATTTTCATGTTTTGATTGAGCCGGAAGTTCGCCACAATATCTTGCAGGGCATTACAACTGCAATTGTTGGGAACTGCGGATTTGGGGCAGCTGGATCAGCTGCTGGCAAGATTCAGATGAAGGCGATTAACGAGCCCAGCGTGGCACTTCCTGATTGGACTGGCTACGCTGGTTATCTCGAGCATGTCGACAAGACTTCACCTGTATTGAACATTGCAGCATTGATTGGTCACCACACCGTCAGACGAGAGGCAATGGGCGGTGTCGCGGATCGACCGCCATCCGAAACAGAGCTCGCCTCGATGCTCGTTAACGTAACTGAGGGCATGGAGGCGGGTGCGGTCGGTATATCGACCGGGTTGGTATATGAGCCGGGCCGATACGCTGATACAGAGGAAGTCGTGTCGTTATCTAAAGTGGTCGGTAAATATGGGGGACTTTACGTTTCGCATATGCGTGATGAGGGTGGAGGTCTGCTTGATTCAGTGCAAGAAACACTTCATATTGGCGAGAGAAGCGGTACTTCCGTCGAGATTTCTCATCACAAATCGGTAGGTAAAACAAACTGGGGCATGGTCACCCAGTCCCTTGAAATGATCGAGGATGCTGTAGCGCGAGGTGGGGATGTAACTGCCGATCAGTATCCGTATACCGCCCGTAGTACGATGTTGTTCGCGCTGGTTCAAAACGGAACGTTCAATGACAGTGAAGATGGAGCTATGGGTAAGTCCGAGCCATCGGAAGTGCTTCTATGTTCGGTGCCTGGGCACGCCCAGGAAGAGGGTCGAACACTACAGAGCTTTGTTGAAGAATTCGATCTGCCTGGTGAAGAAGCTGCGAACAAGCTATTGCACGACTACTCTGATTCCATTCTCGTAGCGGCATTCGGCATGGATGAAGGAGACGTTCGTATGGTGATGGCACATTCTTCTACGATGATCGGTACAGATGGACTCGATCGTGGCTCCAAGCCTCACCCGCGAGCTTGGGGAACATACCCGAGAATACTCGGTAAGTATGTAAGAGAAGAGGGCGTGATATCTCTTGAAAACGCAATCTACAAAATGACGCACATGCCTGCAACCAAGTTTGGAATTGCCAATAGAGGGCTTATACAAGAGGGTTATTTTGCTGATCTAGTGATATTTAATCCTGACACGGTCATTGATCGCGCTACCTACGAGAATTCCCGTGTTGGCCCGGCTGGAATGCCGCACGTGATAGTGAATGGTAAGTTCGCTGTGCGTAATGGAAAGCATTTAGGAACGAGATCAGGTCGTGCACTGAGGCGAGGTGAAAATTAATGATGCTGAAAGTACTAATAACAGGTATTACTGGTCGAGTAGGCGCAAATATAGCGCAGAACTTTTTGGACCATGGACACGAGGTCACAGGGTTGGTCTGGCCAGGGGATAGACAGATAGAAAAGATGAAAGCTATAGGAGCTGAGATCATTGAAGGTGATCTCGCCAGTTCTGGCGACGTGAATGCGGCTGTGGATGGGCAAGAGGTGATTCTGCACCTCGGTGCTGCTTTTCAGGCTGGTGGACCGTTCACTCCTGAACAATATTTTGATACCAACGTGAAGGGTACGTTCAATGTGCTTGAGGCTTCGAAGAATCTGGGTAATCGTTTAAAGCACGTTTTGATTACTAGTACTGATGCCACGATGTTCAAATACCCTGAAGATGGAATATCTGAACCTATTGCCGAGGATTCTCTGCCACTGTCGACAACAGATTGGTATGGCTACTCCAAGGTATTGTGTGAGAGCTTATTGAATCGCTATCACGCGCAAGACAATCTTCGAGGTACTATCATCAGGTTCGCTAATGTCTGGGGCGCTGGTGAAATCTTAAAGTTTGGGCAGTTCCACCTGAGTAGTTTCTTGAAGCAGTTTAAAATTCGCACGGATGATGCGGGTAAAGCGACCTTCAAAATTCTTCAAAGCGAGCATGATAGTAGTGCTGGGGGACCACGCTTTATCGTCGCTCGGGATGTAAACGGTCGACCATGGAAGAAGCATCAAATCGAGGTTCGCGATATTGTTCATGGATATGAACAAGCGGTGTGTAATCCTGCGACTTTTGGAAACGTTTATCAGCTTGGTTCAAAGGAACCGTTTACTTGGGACGTACTGATTCCTTATATTTCTGAAAAGACAGGGATTCCCTACTCGACTGTCGACCTTCCTATGAATCCTACCTTCTACGAGTATGACCTGTCGGCGGCGCGAAACGATTTTGGATATGCGCCAAGTTTATCGGTGTTCGAAATGGTCGACGAGGCTATTAGGTACAACGAAGAGGGTGGCGGATCAATTGTTCCGACGAAGGTTTGAGATTTTCATGCGTAAAAAGTGAGTTCAGCGGCTATGGTCTAACGCGATTCATGGCGACGTAAACTCCGATCGCCAAACCAATCAAGGCGATGATGTTAGTAAACAGGCCACCGGGAAGACCAAGCAATGTCGCTACATTTATTCCGATTAACCAGGCTAAAAACATCGTGAATGCTGCGATATATCTAAGTCGGTTGTCTAGCTTGTATTTTCCGGCTCGGCGTACGAAATCCCCAACTGGAGCACCTGCTAACCCAACGATAAGTGATGCCAGGACATTACCGATTTGGAAATTGAATGGCAGGTTCCAAAGAAGCCAGACTATAACTGCGTAGGCAGTCCCAAAACCTAGTGCTGATAAGGCAGATAACGCGATCGTCGTGGTCATTTCAAGCGAATTTGCGCGGAATATTGGTGCCTGACCTATTTTGGAGCAATCTGGGCAGCGTGCTCCTACTGGCGATTGCATCATGCATTGTGGGCAGATCAGAACACCGCATCTGCCACACCGGAGGTTTGACTGTACGTTTGGGTGGCGAAGACAGTTGTTATTGAAAGTGTCGTCGGTCATTTGTGAAGCAGAATACTTAAAAAAGGAGTTTCATTTTGAGAATCGGTAATAAGTGTTATTGATCGACCCAGTTTTGGCGCGTTGTAATATCACGGTCGAACACTAGTCGTGTTCGCAATAATCTTAGTGATATTTGTTTGTTGTTGTCTCTAAGGGAGTTCGATGTGATTCTCTTAGTGATGGTGATCAAAGCAAACACCAATGCGAACCATATAATTTCCACAGGCAAGTTTAAAAGAGTTGCCCAAACAGGCATGAAAATCACTGCAATGAGCCACCAGGCAGCGGAATCTTTCCAGGGAGTGAATTGAACCCCGAGTGATGGGATCGATGCGTAGACGATAAGTAATGGGAAGTTGATAGCTAGAGTGGCGCCAAAAACGGTTGCCATTCCGCGTCCTCCTTTGAATCCTGAAAATATAGACCAGTTATGCCCGGCAATTCCAGCCAGCCCCGAGCATACTTCGATTCCAATGCCGAGTCCAAGAATTTTTTCGGATGCAATGAGTACCGGCAGCGTCCCCTTAATGAAAACATCGAAAGGTGCAACTGGTACCACCCACCATGCTCCGACCTGTGAGGCTAGGTTCGATGCTCCGATGTTTTTTGATCCATGTTCTCTGATATCGACGTTTTTAGCGAGCCGTCCGACAAGGTATGAGGTTGGGATCGAACCTACCAAGTAAGCGCCGACTATTACCGCAAGCGGCAAATATACGTTCATCTCGTTCAATCTATTCCTGCCGGGATATTACCGACATTAGAACCGTGTTTGTCGATAGCGCGTGCTAGTAATTTTGACGCTGTATCTGATGGTGGTCCGTTGGTGCCGGGAGTGGATTCATTCTTTATTCCAAGACCGTGATAATCAGTACCACCGCACGTTACAAGGTCGTATCTAGTGGCGATATCTAAGTATGTGTCAAGTCGATCACCTCGGTATTTTTCAGCGTATACCTCGATACCTGCTAGTCCGGCGTCGACTAGTTGTTTCACTATGTTGCTGAGATGATTTACAGTACGGGGGTGTGCAATTGCTGCTATTCCGCCTGCGGAATGAATAATTTCAAGAGCGTCAATGGGATGAAGCTTAGGGCGGGGTACGCGGGCAATTCCTTTTTCACCTATGAATCGATCGAATGCTTCAGCGATTGTTTCTACATGACCTGCTTCGATCATCGCCCGAGCGATATGTGGTCGACCTATCGATCCGCCTGCCAATTCCAAAACTCGTTGCCAAGAGACGGGTCTGTTAATCGCGGCAAGTTTATCGACTGTTGCGCGAGCGCTTTGAATTCGTTCAGTTCTGAATTGCTCCAGTGTTGATTGTAATTTTATGTTGGTGGAATCTATGAAGTACCCGAGAATATGCAATTCAGAATCGTCGGTTGCAGTTCCTAACTCGATTCCCGGAATGACTGTGAGTTGCTTATGAGTTGATGCCGCTTGGATAGCATGATCCGATCCGATAGTTGCATCATGATCTGTGATTGCGATGATTCGTAGTGAAGTTTTGGATATTTGCTCAATTAATTGTTTGGGCGTAAGCGTGCCATCGGATGCGGTGGTGTGTAGATGAAGATCGATCTCCACCGGCCATTCAGGTGAAACTATTGGAGCTGTGGGGTTATATCGGCTGCTTTCGGATTGCCGGCTTGGAGAAGTGTTCAAATTTCGATCTGCCGATCCACTCGTTCAATTGAATTTGCCAGACCGGTGGAGGCATCGACATCAATCAAAACCGAATTGAAATTCATAGTGCCACTTCGAACAGGTTCCATCCGCTGGCGGTATCCGGTAAGAAAACGAGCAAGGGACCCTTCAACATTCACGCCAAGGATAGAATCGACGGCTCCTACCATCCCTAGATCACTTACGAAACCAGTGCCCTCCGGGAGAATTTTGCAGTCTGAGGTTGGGACATGCGTGTGTGTCCCAACAACAGCTGCAACCCTGCCGTCTAGATGCCAGGCTAAGGCAGCCTTTTCGGAGGTTGCCTCTGCATGAAAGTCGACGACTATTGGCTTGCCCTGACCGAAACCACCTGCAAGCAGATCATCTACGATAGCAAAGGGAGAGTCGAACTCACCAACCCAAACTCGGCCGATTAGATTGATTACTGCAACTGGACCTGTGTCATCCGCGGCTCCTCTGCCTGGCGTATTTGCAGGATAATTTAATGGTCGAAGTACAGGTAGATACGGATCATCGAGATGTTCAATGAACTCTCGTTTATCCCAAACATGATTGCCAGTAGTAATGATATTGGCTCCAGCTTCTATCATTTCCACCACCGTACCTACAGTAAGCCCTATACCCGCTGCAAGGTTTTCACCTTGAAGGGTTACAAAGTCCACAGAGAATTCGGATTTTAGATCAGTTAACAAGCTGCTAACCGCGCGTCGTCCTCCTTTACCGACGACATCACCGATCATCAGAACCCGCATGAGAGCCTTTCAAGATTTGTGATTATCATGGTTTCCTACCACCATGTTTGAAATTATGGGGCGACAAAAATCTATTCAAATAGATCTTTATCGGATAGAACTTTAAAGAATTATGGTGGAGTATTAATCTGATCTTGAACCGGATTAATACTGTTTTCGCTACACCTACTACTGGGCGATTTCGACTGTTCTTGACTCTCTTATTACTACCACTCGAATCTGACCTGGATAAGCAAGAGTTTCCTCGATCTTCTCAACTATATTTCGTGCAAGAGTAGCAGCCGAAACATCGTCCGTGTTTTCAGGATTCACCAGAACTCGCACTTCACGACCAGCCTGAATCGCGTAGACTCGTTCCACTCCCTCGAAACCTTGAGCGACTTCTTCAAGAGCTTCCAATCTCTGGATGTAATTCTCTATCGTATCCTGTCTAGCACCAGGTCGAGCAGCGCTGATTGCGTCGGCGGCAGCCACTAAGAATGATTCGACCGTTGTCATTTCTCGGTCATGGTGCTCTCTGATTGCGGTAATGACAATTTCTTTCTGACCGTATCGTTTCGCTAGGTCAGCTCCGATTTCTGCATGAGGACCGTCTACTTCGTGTGTAAGGGCCTTTCCGATGTCATGTAAGAATCCTGCTGTTTTAGCCGTCTGGGGGTTTGCTCCGATTTGGGCGGCGAGTATCCCGGCAACGAGGCCAACTTCAACCGAATGCTGAAGGACATTTTCCCCGTAGCTGTAACGGAATTTCAACCGCCCAATAAGTTTGACGAGTTCCGGGTGTAGGCCTTTTACATTGGCGTCGAATGTTGCTTTCTGCCCGGCTTTGCGAACCGTCTCATCCACTTCGGAGCGAGCTTTATTGACGGATTCCTCAATGCGGGCTGGATGGATACGACCATCCTTGATCAGGCGTTCAATCGCAACACGTGCAATTTCGCGCCTAATAGGATCAAAGCAAGATATGGTGATCGCTTCAGGTACGTCGTCGATTATCAAGTCGACTCCAGTTGTGGCCTCAATTGCTCTGATATTTCTGCCTTCTCGACCGATGAGCCTTCCCTTCATTTCATCATTTGGTAATGAAATACTTGTCACAGTGGCTTCCGAAACGACTTCCGACGCAAGCCTCTGCATGCTTTCGGCAAGAATTAAACGAGCTTTATCGTCAGCCTCATCTTGTGCTACTAGTTCGGCATCCCTGTATCGGCGCGCTATTTCGAATTGAATATCTTCTTCAGCTTGATCTAGAAGTTGTTGCCGGGCATCTGACATAGAAAGACCGGAAATAGCTTCCAGTTTTTCACCAGCTTGCTGTCTTAGATCATTGAGTTTCGATTTTTCATCGATTAACTCAGTACGTTGATCCTGCAACAGTGATTCATGTTTCTCTACCGCATCGGACTTGCCTTGAAGTATCTCTTCCCTAGCCTCAAGACGACTTTGTTGGCGTTGTAACGTTAACTTCTGATCGTTCAGTTGAGCTTGCGCATTGGTGCGTAATTCAAGCGCTTGCTCTTTTGCTTCAAGAAGAATCTCCTTGCTACGAGCGTTGGATCTGCGCATTTGTTGCGCTGATGCTTCTTCTACGGCTCGCTGTGATTTTGCCGAAAGGATGTTGTGGAGTTGAAAGCCTAATCCGCTTCCAACCACAACCGCAACTAGGGCTACAAGAACGGCTGTAAGGATGATTTCCATCCTGAACCTCCTGAGCCAATAGGTTATTCGATTGTAATTTTTAGTGTTTCAAAAGTGTTTTAAATTTCACACTTTTGAAAACACCAGACTGAATAGTAAGATCGAATCGAAACTGAAGCAAGGATTTACACTTGTATTAACAGTAAGTATTTGTTTTCTTAACAAGAAAATCTATCAAAAACCAATTCATTGATTTTGATACTGTTATTTGCCGGTATCGAGTAAGATTCGCTAGCCTTCTTCAGGTTCTGTATCACTTGCGGTACCTTCTTCACCTTCTGCAGCTTCTTCACCTTCAGCACCTTCAGCACCTTCGAGCATTTCATCCTCTTCACCTTCAACTACCGGCGCAAGATCTTCCTCAGCTGTCACACGTGGGGGTTGTACCCAGGCAATTCGTTCGTCTTCAGGGCCTGCGAGTTCAACCCCTGCCGGGAACTTTACTTCATTTGCGAGAATCACAGAGTCAATTTCCTCGAGGATTGAGCAGTCGACCACTATTTCATTTGGAACATCGAATGGTTTGGCGCTGACTAGAATTTCGAACGAGCCTTGAGTTACTACGCCTGCTCCACCAGCTGTTCCTGGCGCTTCTTCCTGGCCTGTTAATACGATTGGGACGGGGACTTCCACCAGCTGTTCAACATCTACGCGTTGAAAATCTACATGTTGAATGTCACCAGTAACTGCGTGCCGCGCGATCTCTCGAACTATAGTTACCGTGTCTTTTCCATCGGAAGATTTCAGGGTGACCGGGGTAGTACGACCTGCAGTCCGAAGGGCGACGCGGAGATCGTATTCTTTCGTTTGAAGGGCCTTCGATTCTTCGTTAAGACCATACATATGTATGGGAGTAATGCCTTGCCTTCTGAGGGCACGGTTCTTTTTACCAAAAGTTGTACGAACTTCGACTTCCAGTGTAACCGCGTCCATCGCGATCATCTCCCATAAGACTGTGAATCGGCGACTTTACCTTGTTACGACGGCGCAAAGGAATCAGTCTTACCGATAGTGTGATCATGCATGCAAGGTATTCGAAATTGGTTATTTCTATTCATGCACGGCCAACGATTCTATCACGGAGACGGTATTGCGGCTCAGGATATGCATGGGCGTTATGGTTATTACTTGATCCCCGCCTAGGTAATCGACCAATTGACTATAGTGTCGATAGAGAAATGAGTTGCAGTGATATCATTGGGCAGGCTTGGTCCTGCTTCAATCCGATTTGGTCTTGAGGGCGGTACTCTTTTCTAGTGGATGCCGAGCCGGGAGATTTTGTCATGTTAGTGCCAATGAAAGTGGACTATGGGGTCAGGGCCCTGGTTTACCTTGCGCAGCACAATGACGAGCATTTCATTTCCACGTCTACGATTGCTCGCGCTCAGCATATTCCCGAACCTTATTTGCTCAGAATCTGCTCGGAATTGCAGAAATCCGGTTTGATCGACTCACGGAGAGGTCCTCAAGGTGGGCATAAATTGGCAAAATCGGCGGATGACATATCGGTAAGCGATGTGGTTAATTCTGTTGAATATTCTCTCGCCCCTGTCGACTGTGTTGAAGAGCCAGAGAGTTGCAGGCTTTCCGGAGCTTGTTCACAGCGTGAACTCTGGAGTGACGTTGAGAAGATGTTGCTCGAGCACTTAAACCAAGTGAAGATTGGCGAATTGCTCAGCCAGCAGATGGCGATGGCGAGTGGGGCTTCGTTGCGGGTAAATTTCTAAGGTTGTTAACTTAGAAAATATTTGTAATTGGATTGCTGACCATTAAGTGTTCCATCGCACAAGCTAATCATCTCAACCATTGTTGCCGGATAATCAATTCCCTTTGTTCTAACAGTCTTGTATCCGTAAATTGGGCGATATGAGTTGTGCTGCGTAGTAGAATTCAATACGAGTACTATCGCTGGACTTGAGATTCCTGTTTGTTTTGCGAGTTTATCCGTCGGATTGGACGAGAGGTAAGTTTACGGACATGGCACAAACCAATGGCTTCACGCCACTCACGCCTAGTCAGGTGCAGCGCTACAGTCGCCACCTGATTATGAATGGCGTTGGCAGTGCGGGTCAGAGAAAATTAATCGATGCAAAGGTGCTCATCATTGGAGCTGGCGGGCTTGGTTCACCGGTGGCACTTTATCTGGCCTTGGCAGGAGTAGGGACCATCGGTGTCGTTGATTTCGATACGGTTGACGTATCAAATCTTCAACGTCAGATTCTGCATACAGATGCAGATGTTGGGCGACCTAAAGTGATTTCCGCAAAGGAGACACTTAATGCCCATAACCCAGACGTAAATGTGATACTGCATGAGGAACCTATTAATTCTGAAAATGCTATGGGTATCATCCCTAATTACGACATTATCGTGAACGGGGCCGATAACTTTGCAACACGGTACCTGGTAAATGACGCTTCGTTTTTGGCAGGTAAGCCTCTTGTTGACGGGGCTATCTTGGTTTTTGATGGTCAGGCCACAACTTATCAACCGGGCAAAGGTTGCTACCGTTGCATG
>ERZ651768.2958-NODE-2958-length-11552-cov-3.603573_pt1 | contig 11552 bp, 11 predicted proteins | sample MGYA00514754_ERZ651768 | MGnify/ENA metagenome assembly ERZ651768 | reverse complement strand
CATACCAAGCGTTCCGCCGCCTGTTTCAAATACCGGAAAACCGAGATTACCGGTTTCAAAATAGCGTTTTTCCAGGTGCTGAAACGGCCAGTCAGGTTCGTGTTCCCGGTGGCCAGGCAGGTGAATTTTTCGGTATTTGCCGACAATCTCACCCGAATTGTTGACCAGGATGGATGTATTGAAACGTCGGGTCTGGTCGTTCTCGGTACAAAGCTCCGCATATCCTAGATTAAATGCGACGCCTGCTTTGGCAGCAGCTTCGAATAGCGGTTTCGTTGCTTCGTTGGGCATGTCCGTCTCGAAGAAAGCATCGATATCGGTCTGTTGTTCAAAAAACCAGCGTGGAAAGAAGGTGGTCAGCGCCAGTTCGGGAAACACCACCAACTGTGAGCCCGCATCACCTGCCTGATTGAGTAGATCGATCATGCGATTCACCGCCGAGCTGCGGGGTTCGTCGCGTGCGATGGGGCCTAGTTGGGCGACAGAAAGAGTCAGGATTCTAGTCATAGTTTCAACCGGAAAGTTCTGTAAGGACGTGCATCAGTATATTCATGCCAGCTGCTATATCCTCTTTAGAGGTGAATTCGGTCACATTATGGCTGATGCCGCCCAGGGAGGGAACGAATATCATTCCCGTCGGGCAGTTGGGTGCAAACATTTGGGCGTCGTGACCAGCGCCCGAGGGCAGTTGTTGGCACGAGCAGCCGCACCGTGCGGCGGCTGATTCGATCAGTGAGATGATCTTTGGATCGAATTCGACTGGACTGAAGCGGGCGAGAGTGCGCTCTTGCAGCTCTATCCCTTCACTGGCCGCAGTGCTCGCGACGAAGTCAGCCATACGTGCCTCGGCAACGGCGAGTGCTGAATCCGATGTGTTACGCAGATCAACTGTGATTCGTGCCTGATTGGCAATGACGTTGACTAGGTTGGGGCCGAGTTCGGTGACGCCGACAGTGGCGACTTGGTGTCCGCCAAGCTGAGTCGCGATGGCCCGAGCCTCGACCGCGACAGCCGCCGCGACGTAACCGGCATCATGTCGCAGGCGCATGGGTGTGGTACCGGCGTGGTTGGAGACACCACTAAACATGAATTCTGTCCAGGATATGCCTTGGACACCGGTTACAGCTCCGATGGTAGTACCGGACTCTTCCAAAACTGGGCCTTGTTCAATGTGCAACTCAAGATAGGCGCGGGGAACCAGGTCTTTGACCGGCATATCACCGGAATAGCCTATACGCTCCAGCTCACTGCCAACACTTTGACCATCGGTACCGACTGTCTCCAGGGCTTGGTCTAGAGGCAGTGAGCCTTGGTGTACGGCACTGCCCATCATGTCAGGCGTGAACCGGGCACCTTCCTCATTGGTGAAAAACCCAACCGCCACAGGATACCGGGTCGTGATCCCAGCATCGTTTAGAGTATGAACAGCTTCTAGTCCCGCCAGTACACCGAGCGTGCCGTCGTAAAGGCCGCCGGTGGCGACCGAATCGATGTGTGAGCCGACCATGACTGGGGCGCCGTCTTGTGTTCCTTTGCGAATGCCGACCACGTTTCCGATCCGATCGATCCGAGTGGAGAGTCCGAGATCTTTCATCCAGCTATGGACCAAATTTCGGCCATCTCGGTCTGCGTCGGTCAGTGCCAGGCGGCAGACGCCGCCACCCTCAAGTGCACCGACGTTACCGAGGGCCTGAATCCTGTCCAGCAATCGTCCGACGTCGGCTTCTAGATCCGTTGGCTTAAGTGCCTGATCGTTCATCGTTGGTCAATCGATTGTTGCCGGTCTTTGGTGTGCGTCAGGCCAGACAGGTATCAGGAGCGATTCGTAGCTGCCACGGGCCCTACAGAATCTCGGCACCAAAATTGCGATTGACATCCATCTCGGGTACCAGCCGGTTTAAAGGTTGTGCCGCATCGGACAGATAGCGCGGCAGGAACTGCCCACTTCCCCGTTCGACCTTTAATTCACCATCTTCGACCGCGACCCTTCCGCGGCTCAATACCGTTACCGGCCAACCACGTAGCTTTCGCCCTTCGTAAGGAGTGTAGCCGACGTTGTCGTGCAACAGGTCCCAGGTCACTGTTACTTCCAAGTCTGGATCCCAGATCGCAATATCCGCATCGCTGCCGACAGCGATAGTACCTTTCCTTGGGAGTAGGCCGTAAATCTTTGCCACATTGGTTGATGTGAGTGCGACAAATTGCTGGATATCAATCCGCCCCTTTCCCACGCCTTCGGAAAAGAGCAACGGTAGTCGCAGTTCTATACCGGGCACGCCGTTTGCGACCTGTGGAAAGGTTGGATTGGGCCCGGCAGCGAGTTTACCTGTTTCGTCGAATCGGTAAGGAGCATGATCAGACGAGAAGACCTGGAAGGTGCCGTTGGCGAGTCCCCTCCAGATGATGTCGTGATGCGATGCGTCCCGTGGCGGGGGGCTGCAACAGTACTTCGCGCCCTCGGCGCCTTCGCGATCCAGGTCAGATGCGGTCAGGAAAAGATACTGTGGGCAGGTTTCTCCATAGACTTTGAGCCCGGCAGTCTGTGCCCGCCTGATCTCGGCCATCGCTTCGCTGGCGGAGACGTGCACGACCAGGATTGGCACGTCAATCAGTTCGGACAAACGGATCGCGCGGTGTGTAGCCTCGTCCTCGGCGAGTTCGACATGACTGATCGCATGGAACTTGGGTGCGTCATAGCCGCCCTGAAGAAGGCGTTCTGTAAGCCACCGGATCATGTCATGATTTTCCGCGTGGATCATGACCATCGCGCCGTGTTGTCTGGCCGTGGCGAGGACATCGAGCATCTGGTGGTCGTCGAGTTTCAGTGAATCGTAAGTCATGTAGACCTTGAACGAGGTCATGCCCTCCTTGATCAGGGCCGGCAGGTGTTCATTCATGGTCTGTTCTGTCGGGTCAGAGACGATCAGATGAAAACCATAATCGATGACGGCTTTGGACGCGGCAAGGGCGTGATAGTCATCAACAACTTTGCGCAGTGACTGCCCTTTCATCTGAGCTGCGAAGGACAAGGTGGTCGTGGTACCGCCAAACACGGCAGAGCGGGTGCCGGTGAAAAAATCATCGGCACTCATGACATTGCCGACCGAGGACTCCTGCTCGATATGGCAGTGGCCCTCGACACCACCCGGTAGAACGAGCTTTCCACGGGCATCTATTTCGTGATCAGCTGCAGGAAGGTCCATGGCCAGGGCTGTAATGCGGCCCCCACGTATTCCAACATCGCATTGAGTGCTGGCGGCTGCTGTTACGACCGTGCCGCCGCGAACCACCGTATCGAAGGTATCCATAGCCTAATTCCTATATTTCAGATTCAAATGCATTTACCTAAAGTCATGATACTCTTGAAAAGCGAGTTAAACGAGTCATCGGTTAGCAGGTCGCTTGCGAGGCATAACCAGAATTTTCTGCCGTATACAAAATTGAATGTCACCGCGAGTTTAGAACATTGCGAAGTAGATTCTGATCGAATGACTGAATTGCGAGGCGATTAATTGAATCCACTCTGTTAGCCTAACTACGTTTGTCTAAAAGTCCGACGGGGTCACTGTTGACTTATATGTAGTCTATGATATATCTGATAGCCTTGGAGAGTCTCAATCGATCTATCGTTTGGGATCAGTACCCAATAGGTTATGTGAGCATCGGCCAAGGAATTTGTCTGTGTCTGCTGCAGGGGATAATCGGGGACTAAAGTAAAGGTAGAGAATCAGACACAGTCAAGAAACGGAAGGTCGCTTTTTCTTAGATCGCAATTGAGTTGAGCGACTAAAATCATGTAATTAAGGAGGAATTCGATGAATATACTGCGCAACGTAATGCGGTTGTTTCTGGTTGGATTGATATTCTTAACATTCGGTGTGACAACCTCGCAGGCAGCAAACAAGGTGCTAAAAATCGGTCATATTGGTGTGATGAGTGGGCCGGCCGCATCTTGGGGGTTGATTAATAAATATGCGGCGCTCGCCGGCGCCGAGATTATCAATGAAGATGGTGGTTTTGAAATTGGCGGTGAGAAATACGATATCGAGATTGTCAGCCTGGACACCAAGCAGGACCCACGAGTTGCGATCGCCGGCGCTGAGCGTCTGGTTTATTCGGAAGGTATTAAGTACATCATTGGACCGAATGTCGATGATACGACTCGGGCAGTTCTGCCGGTGCTGGAAAAAGCCGGTGCCTTCAACATCTGCTATGGTTGGCACCGCGAATTGTTTACAGCGCCGAGCAAGAATACTGCACTTGGGATGATCGCCGGCTATCAGTCAGCACCTGTTATATATAAGTACCTTAAGGAGCAAAGAGGTGTTAAGAGTCTAGCGTGCGTGCCTCGAAATGATGCCAGCGGTCTGAACAGCCGGGACAGCTGTGTCGCGGCAGCAGATCAATTAGGAATCAAGATCACGTCTTCCGACAGTACCTACGAACCCAATACCAGTGATTTCTTTCCGATCATGGGTCGGATAATCGGCCAGAACCCGGATTTGATCGTACTTTCCGGTGTGGCTCCTGCCGATGCCCCATTGCTGATTCGAGCCGCCCGTGAACTGGGTTACAAGGGGCTTATGAGTACGGAAACGGCCATGGATGCAAACATCATCACGGAGATCGCCGGTGAGATGGCCAATGGCTATATCTCAGTTGGTGGTGCCAGTGCGCCCGAGCTTAGGACTGACGAGATGAAGCGATTTATCGAACGCTACAGCAAGGTTGCCGGCGAGTGGAACGACGAAGCCGGTACCAAGGTCTACGCCCTGGAGATGCTGCTGCAGACGCTTCGTGTGGCAGGTGCTGCGGCGATTGACGATATCGAGATCTTCAAGGCCGCCATGCCGAAAGTAAACGCGGAGGACCCGTTCATCAAAGGCGGCAAGGCACGGCTCAAGTGGGTTGGTCAAGGCTATTTCGACCAGCTTCGCCAGGTTAGTACACCGATGGTGGTGACTGAGTTCAAGGACACGGACTTTGTTACTCTGTTCATTGGCTATGTCGAATAGCTACTGAACGATTGATTGATCTCAGGGCCCATTGTCGTCGCCGACAGTGGGCCCTAACTTGAAACAGAAGCGAGAGAAAAATTGGAACAGGTCTTCGTCAACAGCCTGATCCTGGGCATGAACTATGCCTTGATTGCACTCGGCCTGACGCTGATTTTTGCGATCATGAACGTGCTGAACTTCGCTCACGGGCAGATGTATGTGCTGGGCGGTTTCATCACCTACTACGCGCTACAGGTTCTGAATCTTCCCTTCGTTGTTGGTCTGGTGGCCTCCGTTGTTGTGCTTGTTCTAGTGGGCCTACTATCTGAGCGGCTGTTGTTCCGACGGGCTATCCGCGTTTCTACCCGTGAAGAGAGCACCATGCTGCTCGCTGCTGGCCTGGCGCTGCTGCTGGAAAGTCTAATTCTTATTTTTTTTGGCGAGAAGCAGCGTGGAATGCCGCCGGTCATCTCTGGTGTTTATCAGGTGTTTGGTGTCTATATTCCAGCCGGGCGCGCCTTTGTATTTGCGATCGCCCTGGCCTCACTAATCGGTTTCGTCACGTTCATGCAGTTTACCCGACCGGGAAGGGCTTTACGGGCGATTGCTCAGGACAAGGAAGTTACAGCTCTTCAGGGAGTCAATATTAATCGTTACGGTGCGCTGGGTTTTGCTTTAGGCGCAGGTCTTACAGGCCTCGCTGGGTCTCTGCTCGCCACCGTATTTGCGGTCAATTCCGGTCTCGGTACCGCCATTTCAATCAAGGCGTTTATCATGGTGATGCTCGGGGGCGCCGGAGTCGTCTCGGGGGCAATAGCTGGGGCATTTTTACTCGGATTTCTCGAATCCTTTGGCTACGCTTACATACCTGGTTCAGTAACTTATATGCTGATATTCGCCGGCATGATTATCTTCCTCGTCTTCCGACCACAGGGCATCATGGGTAAGCCCTGGGGTTGAACTTACGGAAATCTAACTGATGTCCTCGGGAATCCAGGGTAACCGCGGGGCCGTCCAAGCGTCGAATTACGGGTTGTGGAAGTCGCTTGTCCTGCCGGTGTGTCTCGTCATCTACCTGATCGTTTTGCCTGCCTATTTTGCAGAATCACGCTATGTGCTGCGGGTGATCACAACAGCATCTGTCCTTAGTTTTATTAGTCTCGGGGTCTGGCTTACTTTCACAATCGGCCGGATCAATATCGGGCAGGGGGCCTTCGCTCTTATCGGGGGATACACGACGGCGATTCTCAGTACCAAGCTTGGAGTCTCATTCTGGGTGTGTTTGCCATTGTCCGGCCTTGTAGCAGGGCTGACCGGTATCATTTTAGGGCTCGGCATATTGCGATTAAAGGGTGTCTATTTTGCAATGATTACCCTCAGCCTCACCGAAGCAGTGCGCCTTGGTTTTCTCAGTGGTGGTGACTTTACCGGTAGCGCAGCGGGTATTTCCAACATTCCACTGCCCGACGAACTCGGGTTGTTTGGAATAACATTGATACCGGATTTCGGAAAGGTGGACACGCATATTGCGTTCTACTACCTGGGCGCTGTCTTGCTGATTCTCGGTCTTGCCGTCATATGGAGAATTTCATCCAGCCGTCTGGGCTGGATTTTCAAGTCGTTACAGCAGGACGAAGAACTTAGCCGGAGTGTTGGGATCAATGTCGCCCGATACCGGGTCATGGCCTATGCTATTTGCTGTTTTTATGGCGGCATAGGTGGTGCCTTCTTCACAGTCTCGCAACAGAGTATCTACCCCTCGGTATTTGGTGTGCTGGACTCACTGTTCTTCATCCTTTATTGTTTTCTGGGTGGGCTCGCCTTTGTGGCCGGCCCAATCGTCGGTGCCTTTTTGTTGTTCATTCTCTTCGAACTGTTACATGGATTGCAGCAATATCAGCAGCTCATTTACTCATTGATAATGATCTCCATCATGCTCTGGCTGCCCAATGGTCTTCTCAGCCTGCGTTTACCTGCCGCTTCCTGGCGTTCTCGCAACATCAGGGACTAGTCGATGGCGTTGCTTACGGTCGAGAATCTGGAGAAACGATTTGGTGGTCTGATTGCCGTAAACGATATCAGCTTTAAAGTTGAAAGCGGTGAAATCTTTACTATCATCGGTCCTAACGGTGCCGGCAAGAGTACGTTGTTCAAACTGATCACTTCGTTTATACACCCGACCTCGGGTCGGGTGATTTTCGAGGGCGAAGATATTACCCGCTTACCAGCACACGTGGTCGCTCGCAAGGGCGTCGTGCGAACTTTTCAGGAGACCACGATATTCAAAGAGATGACCGTTGTAGAAAATGTCATCGTTGCACATCATTTACGCAGTCGAGCATCTTCTTTGGGAATCTTCGTCAATAGCCCAAAGGCACGTCGTGACGAAGAGAGATTTCGTGAAAGTGCTAATTCGATCATCGAGATTCTTGGTCTGGACGCAGTTCGTAATGAACAGGCACGGAATCTGCCACATGGTTATTTGAGGGAACTTGGTATTGCTATTGCGATGGCCGCCGAGCCAAAAGCGCTGCTACTCGACGAGCCATTTTCGGGGATGAATCCGGAAGAGACAGACCGGGTAGTCGACATGGTGCGAGGAATTCGAGACCGTGGAATTACGATTCTATTGGTGGAACACGACATGCGAGCAGTGATGCGTATCAGTGATCGAATTCTAGTTCTGAATTTTGGTAGCATGGTGGCATTAGGGACCCCGCCTGAAATTCAGAACAACGAGTCTGTAATTGAGGCGTATCTCGGCCGGGAAGATGACGAACTGGGAATATGAGCACCTATTTTGAAGCCCGAAGTCTTGATGTCTACTACGACAAAGTGAAGGCTCTGTCGGATCTTTCAATGGTGTTAGGCGAAGGAGATATTGTCGCTGTTATTGGCACAAACGGCGCAGGCAAGACAACGATGTTGAGGGCATTTACCGGCCTTACCCGAGTTGCTGCAGGCGAGATCTGGTATCAGGGCAAACGAATTGACCAGCTGAACCCCGATCAGATTGTCAGTCTTGGAATCTCCATGGTTCCAGAAGGTCGTCATGTCTATCCTTTGATGAATGTCCGAGATAATCTGCTCATGGGTGCTTTTCTGCGCAGAGACAAGGTCGAAGTCAAAAGGGACCTAGAACGTATGTTCGAGCGGTTCCCTATTTTGAAGCAGCGTATTCGCCAGCAGGCGAGCACGCTGAGCGGTGGTGAGCAACAGATGGTCGCGATATCGAGAGCGCTTATGGCTCGGCCAAAACTGTTGCTGATGGACGAACCCTCACTTGGGCTCGCACCTTTGGTCGTTCGTGACATCGCCCGTTCCATACTGTCCATCAACCGGGAAGATCAAGTCAGCGTCATCCTGGTCGAACAGAATTCGAGAATGGCCTTGAAGCTATCCTCGCGGGCATATGTACTCGAGACGGGGCGCGTAGCACTGGAGGGTGCTTCTGATGAGCTTGTCAACAACGAAGAAGTACGCCGGCTCTATTTGGGCGCGTGAACCGGCTATGGGTGCGAATCAGTGGCAGACCATTTGTTACGTGGTGATCCCCATCATCGCACCCAGCCTGATCGGTGTCGCGCTGTTCGGGTTTACACTGTCCTATGATGAATTGGCGCGGACCCAGCAGGTGGCCGGCTCAACAAACACGCTGCCCCTGGATCTGCAGGGCCTGACGACGACGGTCACTCTGGCAGTGTCCTTTGCGATTATTTTCACTACCGTAGCGATCGTGATGCATCTGCAGCGTCGGCGTTCTGCACACGGGTCTGATGCCGGGAAGGGGATGGTCTGATGAAAATTCTGATTGTCAATCCGAATACCACGCTGTCGATGACCGAGAAGATCGGAGAGGCCGCCCGGTCAGTGGCTGCGGCCGGTACCGAGATCACTGCAGTCAGTCCGGAAGATGGTCCGGCCAGCATCGAGGGCTACTACGACGAGGCTTTCGCTGTCCCGGGGCTTCTGCGCGAAGTTCGCAAAGGTGAAACCCAGGGTATGGACGGTTACATCGTAGCCTGTTTCGACGATCCCGGCCTTCACGCGGTCCGCAGCATCGCGACAGGTCCCGTGGTGGGGATTTGCGAGGCCGCGGTGTACGCAGCCAGCATGGTAGCAGGGTCCTTTACGGTGGTAACGACACTCAAGAGTTCTGTACCGGCCATCGAAAAAGTCGTGCGTGGCTACGGCCGGGAGCATTTCTGCCGCCGGGTGCGTGCAGCGGATATCTCGGTACTGAGTTTGGAGGAAGAAGGGTCCGAAGCCCGACTACTGATCGAGGGTGAGATCCAGCGTGCGGTAGATGAGGATGCTGCCGAAGCCGTAGTGCTGGGCTGTGCCGGGATGGCAGATCTGACCCGGCAGCTGACGGCGAAGTTCGGTCTGCCGGTAATCGATGGAGTCGCTTCGGCCGTCAAGATGGTGGAAGGCCTGGTTGCCCAGGGACTTAAGACCAGCAAGGTCGGTGGCTACTCTCGGCCTCCAGACAAGGCCTATATCGGTGAATTTTCCGGGGACAGGCTAGACGCAAAAGAATCCTGAATTGATCCGGTTATTTGTGGTCGATTTCCAGTCGGTACTCAGGCTTCGATCTCGAACTCGATGCCAGATACATTTGTGTATTCGAGAGCTTTTGGATCCTGGTCCACCTCAAGGTCTCTCGACAAGAAACCCCGCCCGGTCTGATAGTTGACCATCTGGGTTGGATTGGGCGCTGAATTCAGAATCAGAAAACTCGCCCCGCATTGATCCAATATGTGACGGTTCAGAGAATGCCAGGTGCCGCGTTTGAATGAGTATCCCGTGCCGGGATCGATCAGGAATGCGCGCACGGCTTCCGGTGGTGGAATATCATTTAGGTCGTTGGGGTTGGTCGGAGGTGCAGCACAGACCACTGCAGGATCCCCAGATAATTGAACAAAACTCTGAGTGACCCCGAAGTGACGTTCAAGCTGGTCGAATCTAAGGCTCCCCTGAGGTTGCCAGATCACGTGGACAGTGGACCGGCCATCATGGCTATATGAGGTCGGAGAAAGAATTCGTCGGTCAGAGGGTTTCTCTTCAGCACACCAGAGCTCGCCAAACGGCTCAAAACTTTCCTCGGTCATCGGTTCGACGGTGAGAGCATGAATTCGGGGCATAGTGATCTCTATCGGGATAAGCTGTTTTTGCAAACACTTCTATTTGTGGAGTCCCCAATATCACCAGTGGTCTCGTTGAAGAGGCAAAGGCGATGTTGTGATCGGAAGGATTAATACAGCTCCATTAAGAACCAGAATCGGGGCTGGTCTGGAGAAGAAGTTTTCCTGAGTTTGTCCTATTCTCAATTGTCGCATGCATTTCTCTGGCATTCTCAATGTCGAATGTTTCCACAATGGTGGGATCAAGCCATCCTGCTTGCAGTGCATCCAGTATGAACTGATTACCCTTCTGCCATAGCTCAGAGTAATCAATGACGTGGCCGAGGTGGAACCGTGTGAAAGTTTGTGATCGGACAAGACAGCGCTGTCTTATGTTTTCTATCGGATTTCCTTCTGCCTCACCAATATTGATGACATGCCCCAGCATCCGTACCGCACTGAAAGTCCTATCGAGAGTGGTCGCTCCAAGGGAGTCAATTGCCAAATCAACGCCTTGCCCTTTGGTCAGATCAAGTACTTGATCTACGAAGTCGTCATCTTTGAGATTAATGACACTGGTTGCCCCGTAGGCGAGCGGTTTTTTTTCTTTTCCCGGAGTACCAACGGTGCCTACAACTTTTGCGCCTGCTCGAACTGCGAGTTGGGTGACAAAAAGACCGACTCCACCGCCGCAGGCATGCACGAGGACCCAGTCTCCCGCAGAAATCCTGCCGACCGTGTAAAGCATGTGATAGGCAGTTAACCCTTGTACGGGATACGCTGCTGCAGATGCCAGAGATAAGCCTGCGGGTACTACCGTCGCAAGACCGGCGTCTGCGAGGCAGAAGTTCGCATAGCCTCCGCTTTCGACAAGGGTGGAAACTCGTTGACCAGGTTTAAGCTGACTAACTTGGGAACCGACATCGACGACCTCCCCGGCGATTTCAAGCCCAAGTGTTACTGGATAATCGGTTGGGTGAGGATAGATCCCTTCCCTCATCTGGGTGTCGGCCCAGTTGCACCCGCAATAATGGACTTGGACCAGTATCTGCCCCGGACCAGGTTGTGGGATATCCAGGTCTTCGATCTTTATATTTTCCAGACCGCCAGGTTCACTGACCACAGCCGCTCTCATCATAGCCATTTCGCACCTTTTCCTATCGATTTTGTTTAGAGCAAACAGCCTAGCACCGACATAATTGACCCGTTTTCTTGCCGTCAGTTTCCACCTGGAGTTCGGGCCCCACGCTGTCCAGTAGGGCGTTCCCAAGCCAGCATGATTTTTTTTCACTCAGGTCCCCAGCGATAAACGCCGGTCGATCCATCGATCCGGATCATGCGATGGCAGGGGATGAGGAAGGAGACCAGATTGGCGCCTACCGCTGAGCCGACCGCCCGACTGGCTTTCGGTTGACCGATCAACATGGCGATG
>ERZ651768.2957-NODE-2957-length-11554-cov-3.373268_pt1 | contig 11554 bp, 9 predicted proteins | sample MGYA00514754_ERZ651768 | MGnify/ENA metagenome assembly ERZ651768 | reverse complement strand
GATATCGACACAACCAAACTAGCCGCCGGAGGTGATAGTGCGGGAGGAAACATAACTGCCGCCCTTTGCTTGAGAAGGAAAAAAGAAAACAAAGCTTTGCCAAAAGCACAGTTACTACTTTATCCGGTAACGGACCTTCATCTTCAGAAAAATTCGATTGATGAATGTGCAGAAGGTTTTTTTCTTACCAAAGAAGCCATGGAATGGTTCAGGAAACATTACTTAAATTCATTGGATGAAATGGAGGACCCCTTTGTTTCTCCTTTATTGGCAGAGGACTTATCTGACCTTCCTCCCGCTGTAGTCTCTACCGCTGGTTTTGACCCTTTACGTGATGAAGGAGATGAATACGCAAAGAAATTAAGTGCGGCAGGCAATAACGTCTTTCACCAGGAAAATCATGGTTTTATTCATGGGTTTGCGAGTATGGGTTATATCCCTGGAGTGCCCCAAGTTTTAGAAGAGATTTGCACCAATTTCAAGGAGATGATGCAGTAAATAAAGCTCGAATTAGCTATCGCTATATTTAGCTAATTCCATTCTAGCTATTGTTCTTCGGTGAACTTCATCGGGACCATCAGCAATCCTCAGTGTTCTCATACCAGCATACAGCCTAGCCAAAGGAGTATCCTGAGAAACCCCGGCGCCACCATGAATCTGTATGGCTTTGTCTATAACCCTTAAAGCCATATTAGGAACAGCAACTTTAATCTGTGCTATTTCACTCCTAGCTACTTTATTTCCTACCTTATCCATCAGATAAGCGGCTTTGAGAGTTAATAGCCTGCACATTTCTATTTCGGTCCTGCAATCCGCAATGATGTCATAGTTTCCACCCAATTCGGATAGAGGCTTACCAAAGGCCACTCTAGAAGTAGATCTTTTACATAATAATTCGAGTGCCCGTTCTGCGACACCTACAGTCCTCATGCAATGATGAATCCTTCCTGGTCCAAGCCTACCTTGTGCTATTTCAAAACCTCGACCTTCGCCAAGAAGTAGATTTCCTTTAGGGACTCTTACATTAGTAAATTTCAAATGACCATGCCCATGCGGAGCATCGTCCGAACCAAATACGGTCATCATTCTCTTTATCTCAACGCCAGGTGTGTCCATGGGGACAAGGATTTGGGATTGCCTGGAGTGTTTAGGGTTATCTGGATTGGTTACTCCCATGAACACGATAATCTTACACCTGGGGTCTCCGGCACCTGAAGTCCACCATTTTTCTCCGTTGATGATGTACTCATCACCATCCGCTACTATCGAACTGCCTATATTGGTGGCATCGGATGAAGCCACGTTGGGTTCAGTCATGCCAAAAGCTGACCTGATTTCGCCTTCCAATAAGGGCTTCAACCATCGCTCTTGTTGTTCTGGTGTTCCGTATTGAGCCAATACTTCCATGTTTCCAGTATCAGGAGCAGAACAGTTGAATATTTCAGAAGCTATCCCAGACCTTCCCATTAATTCGCACAACGGAGCATAGTCAAGGTTACTCATACTCTCACCCATCGGGTTTTCAGGAAGGAATAAATTCCAAAGTCCTTCACTTTTTGCAATCTTTTTTTTGTCTTCAATTATTTGAGGCGTCTGCCATCTGTTTCCTTGTTTAGTAAACTCTTCCATTTGCTCCGCATAAATAGCTTCGGCAGGAAAAATATGTTCATCCATAAATTTTGAAATCCTTAAACCTAATTCTTTAGATCTTTCTGAATTATCTAGTTGCACTTTTTTTCTCCCAATAAATTATATAAATGCTTTTATTAAGCGTTATAAGTTAAAATTATAATGCTTGTTTTAGTTTGATTCGAGTTTACCCCAAGAAATAACCATATAAAAGAATGAATTTAAGTGATAAAGATCTAAACTTATTTGTAGTTTTTGATGTTATCTACTCAGAGAGGAATTTAACTAAGTCGGGTGAAGTTCTAGGCATAACACAACCGGCCGTTAGCAACGCTTTATCTAGACTTAGAAAAAATTTTGATGATGAACTCTTCGTGAGAACCTCCAAGGGTATGATTCCTACTCCGGTTGCCCAAAATATGATTAAGGACATTCGTCAAGCCCTAGATCTCATTAGAAACTCCATTTCAGAATCAGACTCTTTCAATCCGAAAACTGCCCAAATAAATTTTAAGCTTTCCATTGGGGATACTTCAGAATATAGACTGTTACCAGAACTAATAAAGCATATATCTAAATCTGCCCCAGAGGTGGGTGTTGAAAGTTACCTAACGCCGAGAAGCGAAACCCCAAAGGAACTTGCAGCGGGCAATATAGATTTTGCTATAGATCCCCCCATACATACTGATTCCAGCTTAAGACATGAGAAGATTTACGAAGATCACTATGTCTTGGTAGTTAACAAGAAGCATGCCATAGCAAAAAAGAAAAAAATCTCCCTCGATGACTATATGAATCTTTCTCATATGCATATATCCAAAAGACCTTTTGGATTGGGTCATGTTGATATAGCTTTACAGAGATTAGGGCTGACAAGAAAAATAGCTTTGAGAGCGCAACACTACTTGGTTGCTCCCTATATTATCGATCAATCTGATTTAGCTATAACCACAATTAAAAGTTTCACTAGCGGAAGGGATTTTAAGGTCTTACCACTTCCATTTGATGTTGACCCTTTGGTCTTGCACCTCTATTGGCATGGGAATAAAGATCGAGATCCGGCTAATAAGTGGATGCGAGATCTTATTTTTAAGACCTATGGAAGAATTCAAGGCAAGGGATAGTTACTGCTTTGGTACGGATGGAGGGACTTGAACCCCCACGCCTTTCGGCACCAGATCCTAAATCTGGCGTGTCTACCAATTCCACCACATCCGCAAAGCGACAAGCATTATAAGCCTTAAAAAAATAAAATCCTGTACGATCATAAAGAATCCTCATTTTTTGACTGCAGCTCATTTATTCTCCCCTCAAGGTTTAACTGGAGTTCATTTATTCTCACCTCAAGATCTAATAAAGCTCTATTCATCTGCTTTCTATAGGCATCAAAAGCAGCAATTGCTTCTTCTTGAGATTCAATCTTTTTTTCAATATCTGACTTAGCAGTAAGAGAATCTAAGTTTGATAATTCTTGTTTTAGATCAGTTTGAATTTTCTCTAATTTAGCTATTTCTAAACCACTAGCCCTTTGTTTAGCCGCCAGGGAATTATTGGCTTTTGATAGCTCCTTCGAAGTTATTTTTATTTCTGCCAGTTGATTGGTAAGAGAATCAATGCTCTTTCTATTCCTCTTATTACTTAAATCCCAAAGCTTTCTAATTTCTCTATTAAGAAACGTCGTTTGTTCTTCTAAAGAACTAATAGAATCCTGATTGGAATCCTTCATTGAACTAATTTGCTCCTCGATCAAGCTGATCCTTTGAACAAAGTTCTGTCCAGTTTCCTGTTGATAACCCGAAGTATTAAAAAACCACAGTCCTAGAATTACCAATCCAGCTAAGTTTAATAAACCTAACAGGGAAACAAATAATAGGCTGCTACCACCTATATTTCTGTTTTTCTTATTGGCTAAGGTTTCCGACCTTACTGGTTTGATATCAGGGGAATTCAAGATAAAGTTTTAAAGTTAGTTTTTAGTCTTTCATTATATTTGTTCGTGGCTACAATATACTAATAGGTTTTTAATACCTAAACTTTTGAGGTTTGAAAAAGGAGAGTTAATGAATTTTGAATTTTCATCGGATCAGAGGCTACTAAGGGATATAGCTCGAAAATTTTTAGAAGCGCAAGAATCCATCAAAAAAGCAAGAGAAGTTATGGAAGGAGATCACTCTTATGACGAAACTCTCTGGAAGTCAGTTATTGAAATGGGTTGGACTGCTACGACCATTCCTGAGGAATTTGATGGTCTGGGTCTGGGCTACTTAGAGTTGTGTGTTATTGCTGAAGAACTCGGAAGGAGTTTAGCTCCCACGCCTTTTTCTTCAAGTATTTACTTAGCGACAGAAGCTATACTTAACTATGGTACAAAAGAGCAGAAACAAAATTATTTACCCAAATTAGCGGCGGGAGAAATAGTAGGAACCCTAGCGCATACAGAAACTACAACTGCGCCCACACAAGAAAATCTAGCTTGCGAGCTAAAAGAAGATCAACTTAATGGATCAAAAATAGTTGTCCCAGATGGTGATATAGCCAATTTTGCCGTCGTTTCTGCTAAGGATGGCAATAAAGTCGTTCTCTGTCTGGTAGACCTGGCTGCAAAAGGTGTTGAAATTAAGCGTGAAAACACTTTGGATCCTTCAAGATCGCATGCATCCATTGTTTTTAAGAATGCAAAAGTGGAAGTCTTAGATTCTAAAGAAGATGGATGGACTGCCCTGCAGGAAGTGCTGGACAGAGCTGCTGTTCTGTTTGCTTTTGAACAACTAGGAGGAGCTGAAGCTTGCATGAACATGGCAAAAGAATATGCCATGGGCAGATTCGCTTTTGGAAGACCTATAGCATCTTTTCAAGCCATAAAGCATAAGATAGCAGATATGTATATTGCCGTAGAGCTTGCAAGGTCGAATTGTTATTTTGGTGCCTGGGCTCTAAGTACAAATGCTCCTGAGCTTTCTACTGCGGCGGCCACTGCCAGAGTAAGTGCGAGTCAAGCCTTTAATGAATGTTCTAAAGAAAATATTCAAACTCATGGCGGAATGGGATTTACCTGGGAATTTGATTGCCATCTCTATTACAGAAGATGTAGACAATTAGCTGCTAATATTGGGAGTCAAGCAATCTGGAAAAACAAACTAATCAGTTCTCTTGAGAGAGCTAATCAAATATAGGAGAAAACGATGGACTTTAACGATACACCTGAAGAAGTAACATTTAGAAAAGAAGTAAACGATTGGCTTAGTGCTAATGCAACTCTTAAAGATAGTTCTGCAGACAGTGGGTATCCGGGTACGGGTGAAGAAGATGCTTTAACTGTTGCGAAAAAATGGGCTGCCAAGTTATATGACAGTGGCTGGGCTTGCTTACACTGGCCACAAGAATATGGAGGACGAAGTTCTACTCCTATAGAGCGGGTGATCTGGGGTCAAGAGGCATCAAAATATAGGATTCCTGGTGGATTTTTTGAAATAGGTCAAGGAATGGCGGGCCCGGTGCTTATGATGTATGCGACTGAGGAGCAAAAAAAGAGATACCTTCCTCCCATGGCTAAAGGAGAAGAAATTTGGTGTCAACTATTTAGTGAACCGGGTGCTGGTTCTGATTTAGCAGGACTAAAAACTAAATCAGTCCTTGAAGGAGATACTTGGACCATTAACGGTCAAAAAATATGGACTTCTGGTGCACATTACTGCGATTATGGGATTCTGGTAACTAGAAGTGATCCCTCTGCTCAAAAGCATAAAGGTCTTACCTACTTTTTCATCGATATGAAAAGTCCAGGTGTTGAATGCCGACCAATTAAACAGATCTCAGGAGGAGCTAACTTTAATGAAGTCTATTTCACTGATGTGAAGATACCTGATGAACAAAGACTAGGTGCTGTGGGTGATGGATGGAAAGTAGCCCTAACAACGCTAATGAATGAAAGGTTAGCTGTAGGTGATGCTTCTGGTCCTGACTTTCAAGAAGCATTCAACCTAGCATGTGAGCATGATGTAAATGGAGAATTAGCAATTAAAGATGGATATGTTAGAGATAAGCTAGCTGACTGGTATTGCCAATCAAGTGGATTGAAATATACCAAATACAGAAACATATCTGCACTTTCCAGGGGAGAGACTCCTGGTCCAGAAGCTTCAATAACCAAGATTGTCAGTGGTAATAAATTACAGGAAATAGCAAATTTTGGCATGGATATGATGGATGCAGCTGGAATACTTAGACCAGATTCTTCTGAGGCTGAACAAACCATGTATCATGCGGGTTTCTTTGGAGCTGCTGGTATTAGAATTGCTGGAGGAACTGATGAGATTCTTAGAAATATCATTTCTGAGCGAGTACTGGGGCTTCCTCAAGATATGAGGGCAGACAAAGGAATACCTTTTAACGAAATTCCTTCAAGCAATAAATAGCGGCACCCAAAATCCGCAAAAAGATTCTCCTTTATTCATAAAGGAGGCTGAGGTGGAATGGATATCGGATGAGCCATTCTCAGCCACTTACAAAGATCTATATTTCTCAAAAAATCAAGCCATAGAAGAAGCTAATTTCGTCTACATCCAAGGTAATAATCTTCCATCAAGATGGGAAGGACTTAAAAAAAATGAGGACTTTAACATTGTAGAATTAGGATTTGGTGCCGGAATTAATTTTTTGACTACCTTAAGGGAATGGAGTAAGAACTCTAAATCACATAATTGGCTCAATTATTTATCAATAGAAAACAACCCACTATCTCTAGCAGATTTTAAAAAAATACATGAGAAGTATTCTGAATTAGATTCGTTCTCAAACAAGCTGATGGATACTTTCCCCCTTAACTGTCAGGGGTGTCAAAGAATTGAATTTTTGGAAGAAAGGGTGAGTCTGACCATCTACTTTGGAGAAGTGTGTCAGAGTTTACAAGATTTAGAACAAGAGGATTTCACTGTAGATGCTTGTTTTCACGATGGTTTTTCACCAAATAGAAATTTAAAAATGTGGTCTTCAGAGGTTTTTAAATCTTTAGCCAATTTAAGTCATCAAGGGTCTACCTACAGCACTTTCTCCGCGGCGAAGATAATTAAAGAAAGGCTGATCGATAATAATTTCAAGGTGGAGACTATTAAGGGGTTTGGAGACAAACGTCACATGTTAAGGGCAGAATTTAAATGCAAACTTACCAAAAGAAGAAGGCGTATTAAAAAAAGGGTAGCTGTAGTTGGTGCAGGTATTGCAGGTTGCACTTCAGCTAAAATTCTAAGTTCAAGAGGCTATGAAGTAGCTTTATTTGAAAAGGACAAGAAAATTGTTAACGCAGCTTCTGGCAATAAGGCCCTGGTTCTGTATCCAAGATTATCTGCTTTCAATACACCCTACTCGTCCTTTTGTTTACATTCCTATTTATACTCAATTAGATTTTATGATGAGATAGGTAGTCCATATTGGAATAAAACTGGGGCCTTATTTCTAGATTTTAGTAAGGACACTAATAAGAGGTTTAAACAACTGTTATCTGTCCGAAATGATACAAAGTTATTTAAACCTGTCTCGCCTGAGGAAGCCAGTCGCATTGCGGGAATAAAGCTAGCTAAAGGAGGTTTGTTCTTTCCCGAAGCAGGTTGGTTAGACCCAAAAGGCGCATGCGATTTAATGATTCAAAATTCGAATATCAGATTTATTGGTGAAGAAGTGAAGAACATTAAGAAGACATCAAAATTTAGAGTTATTTTTGATGGCCAAACGGATGAATTTGATCATGTTTGTTTATGCTCTTCACATGAAAGCAATAATTTAATAAATCTTAAAGGAATTTCAAAAAAACGAGGTCAAGTAACTTACTTAGAAAATAATTCCTCAATTAAAAACTTAAAAGTTCCTATATTTGCTAAAGGTTATATTTCTCCAGCTCCAGAAGACTTAAAAATTATTGGTTCAACTTATAACGATAGGAATAACAAAGACATTACTTTGGAAGAAAATCAAGAAAATCTAGAGAAGTTAAGGCTTATAACAAACAAGAAAGTAATAGTTAAGGGTGCAAAGTTTGGTTATAGAGCAACTACTCCAGATCGCCTGCCTCTGGTAGGAAAAACCAAACAGATGTACGTTAACATTGGTCATGGCTCGAGGGGGTCAAGTAGCGCCCCCCTAAGTGCACAATTTATCTGTGATCTAATGAGTGGATCCCCTCCCGTTTTTGGGAAAAAAATTAGCAGGGCTTTAAATCCAGAAAGGTTTAACGAGAAGAGTTAAATCTTGAAATTGCCTCATCTATTAGAGCATCTACTTCTTCTTGGGCTTTAGGGCTTTGGGATCTCTTAAATCTTGAAAAAGCATACCAAACTACTTCGTCGGTTTGAGCGTCATGGAATCTAATGGTAAGGGCGTCATTGTCTACTCTATAAAATTTTTGCTCCGTGTCATCAAGATATCCTCTTCGATACCCCCCTGAACCGTAGCTTCTGCTTCTATCCACTTCTCTCTCGGTCGCAATGAAAAATCTTACAATCATGTCGGGCTCAGAAGATTGCAAAAAGCCTCTCTTTTCAAGGTTTTGTTCTATGGAGCGAGACACTCTTTGTAGGAAGATAGGGTTAATGCTTATCTGTGAAGGCTGTTTTTTTAATTCAGGAGCCTCTACTGTAAAACTTTTATAAGAAGAAAGCTTATAAGTGTCATCTGCATCCGTATCTATTTTTAATTGAGTTGTACAACCCATAGCAAAAAATATTAAAAACAGAGGTAATAGAAATTTTTTCATAATGCCGGCTTTATTTTAATCCTAAAAAAAGAAATTTTCAGAACAATCTAAAAAACCTTCGGCCCAGCTTCTTTTTGCACTTCTGGTATTGAAGATTGTACCTATCTGACTGTCTCTGAACCTTGTCAGCCACAACTAGTAGCCAAGGTTTAGTTCTGTGGCTACCTCTTCTATAGCCTCCCCTGCCTTCATGGTAAGCAAGGTACAAAGCCCTTGCATTATGCTTTTCAATCTTAAGCTGCTTAACACTTTTAGAGTTGTACCAGCCTATAAAATCAACAGCGTCATCAAAATCATTTCTAGATTTGAACCAACCACCTCGATCTTTTAAGTAAAGCTCCCAAGTTCCATCTATGGCCTGAGCATAGCCTTTGGCAGAACTTTCCCTTTTCCAGGGGATAAATCCCAAAAGTTTTGTTCTACCGGGTTTAGCAGCAGCTATAAAACTAGATTCTTGTTTAATGATGGCCATCGTCACTGAAACAGGTATGTCCCACCGATCTTCATTTTTTTTAGCTGCTTTATACCAAGATCTCTTTTCCTTAAAAATTTTACAAACATCGCTTGTTGAAACAGGAGGACCAGATGAAGCACAGGCAGTAATTAAAAAAAGAGATAAGAAGAAACTGAATTGAGTCTTCATGCTAATTAGTTTAATAACTCTACTAATTCCTGCTCCGTTAAAATGCGAATACCTAATTCACCAGCTTTAGCTAATTTTGATCCAGGATTTTCTCCAGAAAGTAATAGGTTAGTTTTAATTGAAACACTTGAAGTTACTTTAGCTCCTTTCTGGATGAGTTCTTCTTTTAATTGATTTCTAGAGAAAGCACTAAAAGAACCTGTAATAACAACAGTTTTACCCGAAAAGGTTGGATTTTCTTCTCTTTTTGGAGCTGATAACTTAAAGCCGAGTGCAAGTAATTTAGTTATTAACTTAACCCTGCTCTTCTTTGAAAAATATTCAAAAATAAAGTCTGCAGCGACTGGACCAATATCATTTATCTCAATTAATTCTTCTTTACTAGATTTTATTAAGCTGTCTAGATTGGAATAGTTTAGGGCTAAGTTAAGTGCAGTGGTTTCACCCACCTCCCTAATTCCAAGAGAATAAATAAATCTCTGTAAACTTGTGTCCTTACTGGCCTCGATTGAGTTAATAAGATTCGATGCTGATTTGGAAGCGAAGCCTTCTAGTAGAATCATGTCTTTTTCTTGCAATTCATAAAGGCCTACAAAGTCTGTTATTAATTCTTTAGCTATTAGTTGCTGGATTATTTTTTCTCCTAACCCTTCTATGTTCATGGCATTCCTAGACGCGAAATGTTTAATCATTTCTAGTAATTGCGCGGGACAGCTTTGGGCTTCTAAACATCTTAATGCCGCAGCTCCTTCGTCTCTTACAAGCCAACTTCCGCAAGAAGGGCACTCTGTTGGCGGTTTGGTTTTCGATGCTCTTTTAATCCCATCCTTATTATCTATTTTAGTAATCTGAGGAATAACATCGCCCGCCCTTTTTACAATTACAGAATCACCTTTTCTAACATCCAATCTATTTACTTCATCAAAATTGTGCAAACTAGCATTAGAAATAGTTACCCCTCCTATCTTTACAGGTTTTAAATCCGCTACTGGCGTAATACTTCCTAACCTGCCAACTTGAAAAGATATTGAATTAACTAAAGTTTTTCCTGTCTCAGCTGGAAACTTTCTTGCCATTGCCCACCTGGGTGCTCGGGCAACCTGCCCTAACTTCTTTTGTAAGTTAAATTTATTAACTTTATAAACTACGCCATCAATCTCATAGGCTAAGCTTTTTCTTTTGCCTTCGATGTTTAGGAAATAATCAAGGCATTCATCGATACCTTTAACGACTTCTGTTTCGGGGTTCACAGGGAGGCCCCATAATTTAAAAAGTTGTAAAATTTCATATTGATTATCAGGAATATTCTTGTCAGAAGAATCGGAAGAACCGTAACCATGAATAAAAAGCTTTAAGGGCCTAGAAGCGGTGATCTTCGGATCTAATTGCCTAAGACTTCCAGCAGCGGCATTTCTGGGGTTGGCAAAGATTTTTTTTCCTGTTTTCTTCGCTGTTTTATTTATGCTTTTAAAGTCGGCACTTTCAATAAAGACTTCTCCTCTCACTTCTAAATAATTTGGGATAGGCTTATTGTCACCCTCTTTCAATAACACTAAGGGGACTGAAGGTAAGGTCTTGATGTTATGTGTTATGTCTTCACCTACACTTCCATCGCCTCTAGTTGCTGCTTTATCTAGCATCCCTTTTTTATAGAATAGGTTTACTGCTACCCCATCCAGTTTAGGCTCACAACAGTAATCAAGGTTCTCTGGAATGGCTAATCTTTCTTTAACTCTTCGATCAAAATCCTTTAGATCTTTGATACTAAAAGCGTTTTCCAGAGACAGCATAGGAGAATCGTGGGTTATTTTTTTGAATCCTGAAGCAGGCTTAGAACCAACCCTTTGGGTGGGAGAAGATTGAGTCTGTAACTCAGGGAATCTCTCTTCTAAAGAAAGTAATTCTTGAAACAGGCGATCGTATTCTGAATCTTCAATTTCTAGCTCGTCTAAAACATGGTATTTATGCGAATGAATCTGGATTAATGCTTTAAGTTCATCAACTCGAAGCTTTTCTTCTGAACTAGGTTTCATGAATCCTTTATCTAGCTTACGTTGGCTAGATGCTGCCGTTGATATTCTTGTGCTTTATTTCTCATATGTTCTAACATTTGTTTAGTTAAAAGATTTCTGCTGTCGTCTAACAAACTACAAGAAAAAATTTCTGCGAGCGATTCTGCAACTGAAAGCATAAAATCAAAAGCTTCAACTACGTTGTTTGACCTACTTGGGTCAAGTACAAGTGCAACATCTGAAGTGGCGACTTCATCTAAGAAAGTTCCCGGATTTTTAGCGTTGATCAAACTAAACAATATTTGATCTTCGATATCTCTAAAAGTAAAAAATCCTTTATCTTCAAAAAAACATCTGTAAGAAGCGAGTTGTTCACACAGGGAAGAATGAGAGAAAGATTCCAAATTTTCAGAACATATATTGAGAATAATTAGGTTATGCTTTTTGATATCGTAAAGACCGTCTAAAGGTTTTTGGTTTTCACTGACAAGATCACTCTCATTTCCTAGAGCATCGTTTGGAGTT
>ERZ651768.2955-NODE-2955-length-11559-cov-2.964902_pt1 | contig 11559 bp, 12 predicted proteins | sample MGYA00514754_ERZ651768 | MGnify/ENA metagenome assembly ERZ651768 | reverse complement strand
ATCAGCGGCAACATAGGAGCAGATCTAGGCGATATTGATCCAGACGAACCCCTCGAAACTTTTCAGACAGAACGCGTGCAGGGCTTCATCAAGAACTTGCTGGACTCGGCGCCACCGGGAACAAGGACAATGGGCGACTTGATCAGGTCGAATCTTGCAGGTGCTTGGCTGGTGGGCTCTGCTGAACAAGTTGCAGACGAACTGCAGCGACGCTTTGAGAACGGGCTCGACGGATTCAACTTGACGTACACGGTGACTCCCGGAACCTTCATCGACTTTGTTGAAGGAGTTGCACCGATTCTCCAGGAACGCGGACTAGCACAAAGCGAATACTCAGGAGGCAGTCTTCGCCAAAAGTTGTTCGGTACCGACAAATTGCCAACGAGTCACCCGGCCGCGACGTTTCGTTTCTGAAATCAGGCTCTTAGTTCTCGATCTCGGCCACTTCTTCGGGCAAGAGTTGCGGCTACCAACGAAAGCAACAGTAAGCCAGCCCATGCTGTTTCGTATCCACCTGTCGCGTCGACCGTCAAACCGGTGAGAAACCCGCCGAGAGTGAGTCCGGTCATAAAGCCCATCACGACCCGCCCGCTAGCCCGCCCCGATTGTTGCTGAGGCACTCCGATGATGACCGAAAGCATCGCAACGGCATTCCATGCGTTTAGGCCGATCGCAGAGAGAACCGCTATTGGCCACATGATCCATTCGCCGATGCTTACAGCAACCAAGAGCATGAACATGACAAGTGCTGTGAGTAATGCCTGGGTCGTTAAAGCAAATGAGGTAGTGACTCGATGTTCCGCCAAATGCGCCCATAGGATTCGCGTACCGATGGCGAGACCACCGGGAAGACCTGCCACTATGCCGGCCTTTACGTTTGACATCGCTAATGCGTTCTCGGCGAATAGCACTAAGTAACGGCCAACTCCCCCAACTACACATCCCATACATAGGGCATAAAACGAGAGTAGAACCACCGAGCGCGGCAGTGATGCCTTTGACACTGTCTCGCCGGCCCCGACGAAGCCGTTCAACTCCCGAAACCTGCTGTCGGGAAGTGCGCATGCAGCAACGGCGGCCGCGACAAGCGATGTGACCGCGTATAAGCCGATTGCTACGCGCCAGCTGGACCAGATGCTCAGAGTCGGGAGTGTGAAGCCGCCTAATAGGATTCCGAGTTGTACCCCGGATTGTTTAATACCCGTCAGTGCCCCACGACGACCTTCGGCCGCTCGTTCTGCGACCAACTTGTTGGTCGCAGGGTTGCAAGCGCCTTGTCCGTACCCCGCGACTAACAACCCGAACATCAGGCCGGTGACCGAGGTCGCGCTGGCAACTATCAAAAGGCCAATCCCCGAAGAAAGCAACACCGAGACACAAGCCCATTTCCCGCCATATCGATCACTAAATCGCCCTGACAGCGGTGCGCACATAGCGCCCACGACAGTGTTGACCGCGACACCGGCGCCGAACATCGTGAGCGACATACCAAGATCCTTTGCCAACGCTGTCGCTACGACCGCCGTCCCGACTAACGGAAAAGCCCCCAAGCCCATCGTCAACACTAAAATCGTAATTAAAAGTGGCGTGCTGAGTCGCGTCGACGAAATCTTTGATGCGTCGGACAGCGGCACACTGTGCACCCTACGCTGGCGGGCTATGTCCAAGCGTCAAGTTCTTATCCCTCACATGACATACGGCAGAATCCGTTCGCGACTCGACGACCTCCCGCACGACTTAGCCGTTCTTTGTTGGTCACCAACTGGGGTTACCTGGGCAGACGGATCTCCGGTCACAGCGAATCAATACGCTCCCGAGGCGGGTTGGGTAGCAATTGACACAATGTTCTCAGGAGATTTTCCATCTTTTGTCGCAGCCTTGTTGGAGCCAGGCACCGTTCAATGGGTTCAGTCTTGCTTGGCAGGTACCGACGCTCCTCCCCTACTCAAGCTTCTCGAAGCCGGAATACGACTAAGCAATAGCGATTCGCCCAACGCAGGAGTGGCTGAATATGTCATGGCTGCTGTTATGCATGTCCAACATGGCTGGACACGGCGAAGCGATAACCAACGAAAAGCGAAATGGGTACAGAACGGTTGGAACGAAATAAACGGCACAAGATGGTTGGTGATTGGTTTCGGCTCAATAGGCGCCGAGGTCGCAAAGCGAGCCCGCTCCTTTGGTGTTGAGGTCGTGGGGGCACGAAGGACGAAGGTTCGAGACGCTCGCGCAGACGAGATGATAACCATGGATCGAATCAGCGAACTGCTGCCATCAGCCAACGTCGTGATTTTGGCCTGCCCACTTACTGACGAGACTCGTGGTTTGGTCAACAGAGATTTTCTTTCTCAAATGCATGAGGATGCCATTCTCGTCAACGTCTCTCGAGGGCCGGTGGTTGACGCCGAGGAACTTTTGGAATCCTTGAGTTCAGGTAGACCAGGTCACGCAATTCTTGATGTCTTCGAAACAGAACCGCTTGACCCCTCCAGTCCACTTTGGGACCATCCTGGGGTAACTATCACTTCCCATATTGCTGGGGCTGGATCAGGAATTACCAAGCGTGGAGATGAAGTTTTTCTGGAGCAGCTAGACGCCTATCTTGCGGGTCGTTCCTTGCGATTGGAGATCTGAAAATGAAGTCAGAAACAATGCTGCCTTTGGGGAAAGTCGACCCAGGGTTACGAGAACCCGACACCCCACTCGATGTTCGAACCATAATCGAGGGAGCGGCTCTCGCAGAAGCACTCGGTTATGACGGGCTAGCAGTCGAGGAATGCAAAGACGATCCTTATCAGCAGCTAGCTCTCGCGTCAGTCAACACAACACACCTGGGTCTGGCTACTTCCATAGCGATGGCTTTCCCGAGGTCTCCAACGATCACCGCAATGTCGGCTTGGACACTTCAAAAGGTTTGCGAAGGCCGTTTGATATTGGGTCTCGGTTCTCAGGTACGCGGCCACATCAGACGCCGGTACGGCATGGAATGGACTGCGCCCGCACCTCGGATGCGCGACTACATCTTGGCGATGAGAGCCGTTTGGCAGTGCTGGCAAAACGGCGAACCTCTCAAACACGATGGAGACCATTACAAACTTGATTTGATGGTTCCTCTTTTCGATCCTGGACCGATAGACCACGCCGACATTCCCGTGCACATCTCCGCTATTAATACGAACATGTGCGCAGTGGTCGGTGAAGTCGCTGATGGAATCCGGCTCCACCCGGTGTGCTCAGCTAAGTACATCGAAGAGACGATGGTTCCTGCGGTCGTGCGCGGCGCCGCTCGAACTCAACGTGACGCTGATGTCGTTGACTGGTGTATGAAACCTCTAGTCGCAACCGCTCCCGATCAGGCGCGTTTGGAGGTTATTGCCGAGAGCGTCCGGGCAAGAGTGGGCTTTTATCTAGCTACTCCCGCGTACAAGGCAGCGTTCGACGTGCACGGGTGGGGGGACCAAGTTGATCAAGCCGCTTCGCTGTCTCGAGAACAGAGGTGGGACGAAATTCCGCCTCTAGTCCATGATGAGATGCTCCACACCATTGCCACTGTCGGGACTTACGACGAAATCGCGTCCTTGTTGAACAATCGGTTCGGTCATCTAATCGATCGAATCGAATTCAGCATTCCAGTGGATGACCCTGACGACGCAAGTTTGCTGAGTTCAATGCTCAAAGAGCTCAGCAAAAGCGACGAGTTACGCCACTGATGATTTCTTGCCAGTCACGAAACGTTCGGCTAACAGCGACGGAAGAACTACCCAGCTTCAGAATGTGTAACCGGTTCTTCTCCCATCCATTCGCGAAGCGTGTTTTTTAATTTCGTTTGTTGAATGAAGATGTCGTGTTCGGGACCTGAGGTATTCACGGACTGCGGGGCCTTCAGATAGAAGGACAACCATTCTTGGACCCCGGATTCGCCCGCGCGCTGAGCTAAATCTAGGAATAGTGCTAGGTCCAAAACGATGGGTGCGGCAAGGATCGAGTCGCGACATAAGAAGTCAATCTTGATCTGCATCGGATAGCCAAGCCAGCCGAAAATATCGATACTGTCCCAGCCTTCTTTGTTGTCGCCCCGCGGCGGGTAGTAGTTGATTCGAACTACGTGGTCGATATTGCCGTAAAGCTCGGGATAGACGGTCGGTTGCAAGATTGTGTCGAGTACGCCGAGTTTTGACATTTCTTTGGTTTTGAAGTTTTCGGGGTCGTCGAGTACTTCACCGTCACGGTTACCCAGAATGTTGGTGCTGTACCAGCCCCTCAACCCCAGCATTCTGGCCTTGAGGCCGGGAGCGATGAGCGTCTTCATCATGGTTTGGCCAGTTTTGAAATCTTTGCCTGCAATGGGCACGTCACGACGCGTTGCAAGCTCAATCATGCACGGTAGGTCGACACTGAGGTTGGGAGCTCCGTTTGCGAAGGGCACACCGCTCATCAGCGCGGAATAAGCATAAATCTGGCTCGGAGAAATGTTGGCGTCGTTCGCTCCGAGAGCTTCCTCAAATGCTTCAAGGCTTTGATGTGCTGCACTTGGCTCTTGGTATGCCTCGGTAGATCCACACCAGACCATGACGAGTCGGTCACATTCATTCTCGGTTCGAAAACGCTCAATGTCTTCCATCAGCGCCTGGGCCTGATCCAATTTCGAATCCAGAGATTTGACGCGGTTTCCCTCCAGTCTTTTTACCCACCGTTGATCGAATACAGCGTCCATAGCAACGATGCCCTCTAGTTCGCCGGAGATGGCCGCAAGATCTTTTTCTTCGAGAACGCCGGCAGCTTGAGCTCCTTCCAAGGCGTTGGGGGTAATCGGATCCCAGCCTCCGAATACGAGATCGTCTAGGCCGGCAAGAGGTACGAAATCTTTGATCAAGGGATTCCGTGCATCATCTTTTTTTCCCAAGCGAATGTGCGCCATTTGGGAAACAGAGCCGATCGGTGCAGCGAGACCCTGCCGAGCGGCGAGTACTCCCGCGATAAAAGTAGTAGCGACAGCTCCCATTCCGGGAGTGAGAACGCCGAGCTTGCCTGTAGCAGGCGCTATTTTGGCTGGTGTCATAAAAAAAGCATAAGTGTTTAAAGGGTTTTTCGCTTGATAGTTCAGTAATCCTAATCTTTTTACTTAAGATGGTGAACTGATGAGTTCTTCACGCCCAAGGCTTCCGGATGTCTCAGTTACTCAGTTGGAATATCTCGTAGCAGTGCACCAGACCACCACCTGGGCTGAGGCAGCCAAGTCGCTCGGAGTAAGCCAGTCCGCGCTTTCACAAGGGCTAGCTGAACTCCAACGTCGACTCGGCATCCAACTATTTAGCTGGGAAGGTCGGCGTCGCGTGCCACTTGAAACAGCACGGCACGTAACCGAACACGCCCGGCGGATTTTGGCCCAGACTGGCGACCTCGCTGCATGGGCTGAACGAGTGCGCGCTGGGTCTGCTGGCAAGCTGCGGGTGGGGATGATTGACGCCGCGGCAGTGGATCACTTTGGTGAAACATTGAGGGAATTTCGAGAGAACCGTCCGGAGCTAGATCTGCATGTGATTGTTGGTCCCTCAAGCCAACTGCTGCAAGGTTTGAGCACGGGGGACCTGGATTTAGCTGTCTGTGTTCAGCCTGATGATCCGGGAGTGACGAATGTCCCTCTGCTGGAGGAAGAACTCCTTGTTTATGGACCTCCAGGTGTACGCCAATCGGAACCAACGCTTTGGGGCCCGTGGGTCACCTTCCCGCAAGGTTCGTTGACGCGAGATCTCATAGGAAAGGCGCTTCGTTCATTACGGGCACCGTTCGACGTCGTCGCTGAGTCCAACCAACCGGAGGTGCTAAGCGAAATGGTGCTGATCGGCATGGGCTGGACTGTTCTCCCTCGAATTCAGGCCGAGCGTCCGCCCGCTTCGCTCACTCCTATCCGGCAAACACCACTTCTGAAACGAACCCTTGTCGCGGCGACGCGACACACAGGGCTAGCTAATCCCGCAGCCATTGAACTCACCGAAGAACTTCAACGCCACGCGACAGATGTCTCCTAGTGCGCATTCAACGGATCTTTTAGGTCGTGGAGGTAGATCGCTCTGATCCGTAGTCTCCACCGAGACTTGAATTTCGGAGGTGACTAAGTATGGAATCGGCTACTACGGGCCACAGTTCTTCGGGAAGATCGTGACCCATGTCGCTAAGCAACAAGAAATTTGATCCCGGGATCACTTCGGCACTTCGCATTCCCGAGGTCGGCAATATAAGCCGATCATCTCGTCCATGGATGACCAATGTCGGAACAGTCAACTCAGCTAACGCAGGTTCGCGGTCTCCGCTGGCAAGCATTGCCGCTATCTGGCGGCCTGAGCCAGCTGGGTAATGGCAGCGGTCATATGCGATCTCAGCATGCTCTCTAGCAAGTTGAGGGTCGAAATATTTTTTGCTGCACCAGATCACGTACTGGGCTGAATAGTCCAGATATTGATCTCGTTCTGTTGGGGCAGGCGTAAGTAGCAGGGCAAGTGACTCATCTGGAATGTCGATTACCTCCCGAGTTCCTGTGGCAGACATGATTGACGTGAGTGAAGTCAATCGATCAGGTCGCTCTATGGCCATGGTCTGAGCGATCATCCCTCCGAGGGACGCGCCAACTACGTGAGCCTGCTCGATTCCGAGGGCGTCAAGCACTCCAAAGGCGTCATCGGCCATATCAGATAGGTCGTATGGGGCATCGGAGACTTCCTGACCTTCAAGCGCCGCAGCGACAAGGGCGAGAGAATCAACCTCAACGCCGTCAAGCTTTGTCGAGAGGCCCGCGTCTCGATTATCGAATCGAACGACGTGAAATCCTCCGTTGGCAAGCATTCGACAGAAACCTTCGTGCCAGTGAATCAACTGTGCTCCTAGGCCCATCACCAACAAAATCGTTGGGTCAGATGGGGAGCCAATCGTGTCGTACTCCAGTTCAATCTGCCCTAGTAATGCGCGAGGCATTAGCTTGACGTAGCCGGAGTGAACTCAGCCTTCATGTGTTTTACTCCATGGATGAAGGCGGACTGAAGTGGGTCTGGATTCTCCGTAGCGTGAATATCGGGCAGTCTGCGGAAAAGTTCACGGAACATCACCGTGATTTCTCGACGCGCTAGATGAGCCCCTAAACAGAAGTGTGGACCGGGGCCGCCGAAGCCGTATTGGGGGTTTGGGACCCGCTGAACATCGAATCGATACGGGTCGTCGAACGCTGCAGGGTCCCGATTAGCTGCGAGATAGAACATCGCGACTTTTTCCCCTTCAGAAATTTCTTGTCCACCTAGCACCGTGTCCTGAGTGAGTGTGCGTCGCATATAGGTGACGGGGCTGGCAAGCCGAACTATCTCTTCTACTGCCGTGGCAGTAACGGCGTCGAAATCAGCTGCCCATATGGCCCGTTGGTCGGGATGATCCGTTAAATATCTCAAACCCCAAGAAATCGCGTTTCTGGTCGTTTCGTTTCCTGCAACCACTAGGAGAACAAAAAAGCTCGCTAGGTCCGCTTGATCTAAATAGTCGTCTTCCAGATCGGCGTTTACTAACACACTCGTCAGATCGCGCCCGTCTCCGCCCTTTTTTGCCTCGGCAACTTCGCCCATCAGTTGCGCGAGGTCGGTGCCAGCGTTGAGGAGAGCGCTCACGAAATCAACGCCTTCTGGCGTAAATTCTGGATCTCCTATGCCGAGAATGATGTTTGTGTTGGCGAAAACCATCTCGTATGCCGAGTCGGGCACCCCCATGAGATCGCACACAATCTTGAGAGGGAGAGCCGCAGCCACGTCGGTAACGAAGTCACACTCACCTCTCTCGGCGATCTCGTTAACGATGGCGGCCGCCACGTTCTGAACCGAACCTTCCAACGCGCTGAGCATCCGAGGAGTGAATCCTTTCGAGATGATCCGGCGAAGGCGCGCGTGACGTGGATCATCCATGGAGATCATCGAACTGAAGAATTCGAGAAATTCTTGAGGCGTGTCGATGATGGTTATTCCTTGAGCTGAGCTGTAGATCTCCGGATTTCGTGACACCGTTGCAATGTCTTCGTGGCGCGTGACGCACCAATAACCCGGCCCTGCCTGAAGATACGGATTCGGTGGCAACGGCTCTTCAAACCAATCCAGTGGAGCCTCGGCGTGTAGCCGGGCGATAGCTGAATCGCAGTCAGATGCAGGTTGCAGCCAAAACAAGGGATCCATCAGGTTTGCGTGAGTCGTATTCCAGTTCCGCATGCTGCGACGCTAACACCACCACTTCTGCAAGCATGAACCCGTGAACATTAACGAACCAACACCTGCAGAGATCGTCGAACGTTACACCGAAGAGCTCTATCACCAACGCAACCTCGACGCGCTTGATGGCTTGATGGCGGACCCGGTTGTTCGTCACGAGCCTGACGGAAGTCGGGTGACACTTACTCTCGAAGAGGCAAAGGTTCGCGTTGGGTCATTCCACGAACAATTTCGTTCGATGCAATTTACTAACCGAAAAATCGTCCAAGACGAGGACTCAGTGGCGACGGCTTACGAGGCCGACTTGGTTGACCAAGATGGAGATGTCGTGACTATTTGCGGGATAGAGATATTCACAATTCGTGCGGGGCGTATTACGGAAGTTTGGAATCCTCCAGCTGGCGATGGATCGTGGGGATGAAGCCACTCAACTACGTCGTCCATGGTGCAGGCGGCATCGGATGCGTTGTTGCTGGCCGGTTGGCGGATATAGGACGCAAAGTCCAACTAGTAGCACGCGGGCCTCACCTCCAAGCCCTCCAATCTGACGGATTAACCCTGACGCATAACACCAAAGGACACTGGCTTCTTCCCGCCTCGGCAACCGCGCACGATCTTCAAGTAGATAATCAATCCGTCGTTCTTCTTACAATGAAGACCAACGACACGTTCGCGGCAGTCGAGCAACACTCGTCGCTGTACAAAGAACTACCGCTGGTCTGTCTTCAAAATGGAGTGACGAACGAAGAATGGCTCTCACAAGAGGGATACCGAACTTATGGGTGCACTGTGATGGTGGGAGCGGGGATTATCGAACCAGGAAAAGTTCGGCATTCAGGCGGTCGTCTGCTGGAAGTCGGATGTTGGCCAACCGGGAGCGACTCGACCTGTCAGGAATTTGCATCTGATTTGACCGAAGCCGGCATGGAGGCAGTAGTTGACGAACGTGTCATTGATGGCAAGTGGGGGAAACTCGCACGGAACCTGGCAAATGCGTACTTGGCATTAGTCAATCTGTCGGTTCAGGAAGCTTCTTGTTATCCGTCGGACCGTCAGTTCATTAGCGATGTAAACGAGGAGGCTGCGAATGTTTTTGACGCAGCCGATATTTCTGTTCGGACGGTCGGAAAGCGAAACCTAAGGCAACAAATCGCACGCCTTCGTGAACCAGGTGTCTGGTCGGCGAGACCACCGGTGACCGATGCGACGAGGTCGTACCCAAGCACTTGGCAAGACCTCGCCCTTCAGCGGGGACAGGTTGAAGTCGACCACTTCAACGGCGTCGTCGTTCGGCTCGGAGAGAAATACGGAGTCCCTACGCCTCTCAATCGAGTACTACGTGATCGTTGTATTTCCGCTGCGCTAAACCGGACCATGCCTGGGTCCGAGACGACCAAGTCGCTTCGGTCGGCGGCTTCCTAGAGTGCCCGGAGTGGGATTCGAACCCACACGCTCCGTTAGGAACCGAGGGGTTTAAGCCCTCTGCGTCTGCCATTCCGCCACCCGGGCTAATGAATTAGGCGCTGCTCAGCCTAGGGGCCAAGACCCGTAGCGATGTCTATCTAAGCAGCTGCAGTGCTATCTGCCGGACCTGAGCGGTGGATTAATGCAGTTGATCTACGTGACGGTTTCGGCCCAGATTTGTGGTCCCCTTGGATTGCCGCATCCCACAACACGTTTCGAACCTCCCCCGCTTCTTTCTGTGTCAGCCGATTGCAAACAATCACACCTTCGACCAAATCCGCAATGACGGCAGCAAACGGGCGGTCCTTGACCCGTACGGCGACAATCGACCCTGAACTATGGCGACGCACAGTTCGGTCTAAATGACCGTCATGGGGTGGACTGCGAAAGCCGGGAACATCGAGTCCTATGCCTTTGCCGGCTTGCGTAATCGCTCTCGCGAACATTGAGAAACGCACCGACGGGGCACTCTCGATGTCGGAAACACTTGCCGGACCGTGTTCTTGAACGGAAGTGACTCCAACAGCCGCATTTCTCCCTTTGTCAATCTCGTTTTTCATCGGCTCAAGCTTCCACTAGGGGTAGGACAGCTAGAGGCAAAGAATTGATGCTGCTAACTCTCAAAAGACCTACCGACACCAGAGCAAGCTGATTCCAACACATTTGGTGGCGACGACAGTTGGCAGACGAGAGCTACCGTGGCATCTGTGGCACAGAGTGGTGAAATGGAGGTCAGGGACCTTGTCCAAGATGCATCGCTTACTCCTGCTCAGCGAGCCACTCTCGAATTAATTCGGCTGCCGAATGAAGAGCGCATCATTCACGCGTCAACTTTGAGAGCGCAAATTGAATTCGAACTCGAAAAAGAAACCGTCGATCTTGTCGACCGTCTGGAAGAACCGCTCTGGGTTTCCAAACGCCAACTTCATGCGGTGAACAGTTGCGAAGCCCTGTATGAAGCGCAAGAGGGTGAGCCCTTCGAATGGCGTGTTCCCATGACCAGGGGCCAAATTTTCCATAAGTGCGTGGAACTATCGGTACACCTTTCGCCCAAACGCACCGCATCGGAGTTAGTCGATGCAGCAGTTACCGGCATCATCAGTCGCGGGGACGGGCTAGCAGAATTTCTCCTGGGCTTAAGCGACGTCGAACGGGCCGAAATACGGAGCGAGGTGGCGGCTCTCCTTCAGACTTTTTTTGACACATTCCCCCCATTACGAAGAGCTTGGCACCCGACTACCGAGTTGCCCCGGAAGGTATCCCTTCACCGGGGAAAGATCGTGCTCCAAGGAAGATTTGATTTAACCGTGGGGAGACCTGAGGAATTAACAGCTGGGCGAGTTCTCATTGAACTCAAAACGGGACGTTCTGTACCGCATCACCTCGATGATCTCCGCTTCTACGCATTATTGGAAACTCTCGTCGTTGGAGTTCCACCTGCATTGCTGGCAAGTTTTTACGTCGATGCAGGACGAGTTCAAGTTGAGACGGTCGACGAAGATTTATTGCGCGCTGCAATGCGTCGAACCACGCAAAGCATTGAACGACTAATCGAGCTGCGGCTTGGTCAGACCAAGGCGCACAAGAGACCAAGTGGCGCCTGTAAATGGTGTCCTGTCGCCGGAAGTTGCGCTCCTGGCCAGGCTTGGCTTGAAGAAGCAGAACTACGTGGAGCATGGTAACCACGCGTGGGGGGTTCGGTTAAGCGCTCACGGTCATCTCAGACACAAGTTGCCAAAGTTTGTCTCGACGTTCCTCCCACTCCTCGGCCGTGATTCCGAAACGCATGTGGTCTTCCCAGACCCCTGCGATCCGCAAATAGCCCTCAGCTAAGCCTTCGTACCTCACACCCAACTTTTCA
>ERZ651768.2946-NODE-2946-length-11581-cov-3.289551_pt1 | contig 11581 bp, 9 predicted proteins | sample MGYA00514754_ERZ651768 | MGnify/ENA metagenome assembly ERZ651768 | reverse complement strand
GTCGGTCAATCGAGCCTCCAAGGCTTATCAAAAATCCAATTCATAAAATAAGGTTATGAGTAAATCAGTATTTTCAACACTGAGGATACACGGTCGGAATTCTCTACTGGTTACAATTGTCTACTGCAGCCTATTGGAAATTCTTCATAAATTTGACACAAGTTTTCATAGGTCTAGTATTCAATGGTCCCTTTTACATTTTTACCTGACTTTTCGCTTTAGGATCAAAACGTGACAATTGCAAAAACACTCCTTTCATTACAGGACACTGATCAGGCCCTAGCGCTGAGGCGGCGCGAGTACCGGCAAGTGGAGAAAGAACTCAATTCCGAAGGTGGACTTCCGGAGTTGAGAGATGATTGTGAAAAAACACGTCTCCGCGAACTGGAGGCCAAAGTAGAGACTGCGCGCCTTGAATCTGATCTTGCAACTTTGAAAGACCAGGTAAGTGAGCTTGAAACCCGTCTTTATGGTGGCTCTATTACCAATGTGCGTGAATTGACAGCAATCGAGACTGAACACTCGGCAGCCCGACGTAATCTAGCTCAAGTTGAAGAGTCGATAGCACCTGCTGAGGTCGCTGCAGAACATGCACGTCAGCAGTTTGAAGATCTTATGAAGGAACTTGTTGAAAAAGAAAAGCATTGGACCAATAGATTTATTGAGCTTCGACAAGAGAAAGCTCAAAAAGGGAACGAGTTCAACAAAATGCTTGAATTAAGGAATGCCGAAGCTTCGGAGATTCCTGATGAAGATTTAGCTAGGTACCACCGACTTTTTCGCTCCAACCGTGGAGTCGCAGTAGTGAAGGTAGAACGGGGAGTATGCCAAGGGTGTGCTGTTCGGCTGCCCGTCGGAGAACTTACTCGTTTGCGTAATTCGGATGGTCCAATTCCTTGCAGCTGTGGCAGGGCTCTGTTGACAGAAGAATAATTGCGTGCCGTAGGATTTCATAATGAACTACCTCAAACTTCGATCGCGCTCGCTACACCAACGGATGGTCAAGGGTTTTTATCTGCCAGTAGTGGCCTGCATCCGAGGGCAGAGATAGAGCTCTACTGCGAGCGAAATTCTCACCAGTTGATCGATTGGTATGAACCTGTCGTTGGTGAGACGCTTAATGATTTTGATGCACGTCATGATCGATACCGGAAAATGGTTGCGTCTTTTACCGGAGAGAATGCCCGGTTAGCTTTAGTACTGGTTACAGATGCTTCTCAGATAGCAGAAGATCTTGAGACTTTAGTGGCTCGTCTATTGGAGTTAGACCGGCTTGGCACAGAAGTTCGTTGTACTGATCCGGATCGTCCGGATGCACTTCAGAGTGGCGAGGAGTTACTCGGGTTAGGAGATAGGTCTCCTCAACGGCAAGCTAAGATCAGAGACGCTATTGTTGCTAAAGCATCCCGCGGTGAGGTGCTTGGCCGTATTCCGTATGGATATCGGGCAGGATCTGACGGTATGTTGAAGCCGGTTGAGCACGAAGCTGCAATCGTTCAGGAGATATTTGAGACATATGCTGGACCGTGGCACTCTGCTGATTCAAAGCCTTTGGGTGGCCCCGGTATGAGAGTAATAGCGCGCTCACTAAATGAGCGCGCTCAACTTACTCGAACTGGTCGTCCATGGTCTGCATTAGCGATTTCAGGAATTTTAAAAAATCGAACGTATCTCGGCACTTATTCGCGTTACGGAGTTCGCATCGCAGGAAACCATGAACCACTAGTGGAGCGGGATATTTTTGTTCGAGCTGAGAGGGTAACGGCATCACGAACCCCCATTAGAAAACAAGGTTTGGAGCCGCCGTATTTATTAGGTGGGGTTGCTCGTTGCCATCTTTGCGGACGAGGTCTTTTTGGACTTACAAGACGAAGAGCTTGGAAGCGTAATGACGGCACTTTGGTGGAAAAAACTTATCGCTATTATGAATGCCCCTCGCGTAGTGCCACTAGAGAACGAGCAGAACTGGGTTCAAGGCACTCTTCAAGACATGCTGAAGAGTTGGAACGGGTGGTGTTTTATGGGATAGAAGGTTGGGGTAAACGAATCAAGAAAAAGATTAGGCCAACTGTAGGTCATTCGATGGCCGAGGAGATTGCCGAGGCCGAACGAGAGTTTAATCGCGTTGTTCGTTCTGTGGCTTCAGCCTACGGAACATTGAGAGACTTGGAAGGTCCACTAAAGCGTCTTGAATACGCCCGTTCTGGAGCTGCTCAGAAAAGTGTGCAACCACCAGATATAGAAGATCTGTTGATCGGCGTGCATAGTGATGACACATCAGTTGCTCGAACATCGATTAGGGCAATCGTGGAACGTGTTGTTGTCGGTGATAATTCGGTAGAGATAATTCCGAGAATATAGTGAACGATGGGGCGGCCTGATTGTTTCACCGTATTCGTCAGATCAGTTAGAAAAAGAGAAGGGGCGAACTTTTTCGAAAACGCCATTCACGATAGGGCGTGCTTCGACTTCTAGCCAATCTTCTAATATGTCTGTGTATAGACCCCGAAAATCGTTATTAAATGCAAGATCACCTTCGATAAGCTTCAAGGGATCCAGTGAGGGATACTCATTGTAATGTCCCCCTTTTATCTGGTTGCCTAGTATGAAGGCTACTCCACCAGAACCATGGTCGGTTCCTGTTCCGTTATCTCTGACTCTACGACCAAATTCTGAGAACATCAATATTGTTACTTCATCGCCGAGTTGGTGCTCTTCAAGATCCTGAAAGAATGCAGCCACTGAGCTAGAAATGTCCTCCCAGAGATGTTTTTGAAGCGCAACCTCGTCGGTATGTGTGTCAAAACTTCCGTATTGCGTGTAGAAAATTCTTGTACCGAGATCAGCGAAGTGCACTTGAGCGACGGCTTTCATGCTTTTGGCGAACGGATTTTCAGGGTATTCAACGTTTGATGTGTATCGTTTAGGTCCTTCTTTTAGAATGTCGGCTCCACGCATAGCATCAAGGCCAGTCTGACCTAGGTAGTCCATCACCGCACCGCTTCCTATAAGAGGCGTATACATTCGGCTAAAAGCATTTAGGGCCATGTTTCGTTGTTCGGCACCCGCAACGCCTGTCAGCAATCCATAATTTTCTAGATCAGCGACTGATGCGACCGGTACGTTGGGTGCAGCGAGTGCACGAGGAAGTCCGTTGGCGAAATTAACTGCAGTGACTACGTTGCTCCCAATGGGGTCAAGTTGAGCGATTGCCTGCCCCAACCAGCCTTTCGAACCAACGGTTGTTGGTTCAGCCGTGTGCCATATGTCCATTGATCTGAAATGTGAGCGATTAGGTACTGGGTATCCAATACCATGAATTATCGCTACTTTACCCTGATCATAAAGATCTTTAATTGGATTCATCCCGGGGTTCAAACCATATCCCTTATCAAGAGGAATCACTTGGTCATCTGTGATTTTAATGTTGGGTCGAGCGTCTTTGTAGTGACCATTTTCGTAGGGCACGATGCAATTCAGGTAATCATTACCTCCAGAGAGTTGAATTACAACTAAGACCTTTTCTCGTTTTACAACCACTCTGAAGCTCCTACTTTTCTTTATGCTCGAACTCGTTCAATATTGAAATGTTTATATGTTATTGAGTCCGGTATTTCAATCAGCCAGACGTTGGTAGATTTGTAATCGATGTCTAAGTGAATCGGCTACTATCAACCGTCCTTCTGGATCGATTTCCACAGCGATAGGATCCCAGAAATAGGCTTCTACTCTTGCTGAGATCTCATGCTGGTCATCTGTGTCAACTTCTATATATGGATCGAATCTTGACCGCGCGTCAAGTTCGTCAGCATTGGCTTCTAAGTATTCTTGTGCCCATGGTGAAACTGTTGCCTGCCCGCGCATTGACGTGTGAAAATTCCAGAGGCGATCAAATACTTGCACACGTTGGTTCCCCCAGTCTGCTACGTATATGAAACCATCTTGGTCAACGGCTACATCGGCAGGTCTATTAAACAGGCCAACATCGCTACCTGATGAGCCGTACATGTCAATGAACTCTCCATCTTCGGAAAAACGTTGTATACGATCGTTCCGCCAGTCCGCCACATAAACGTTGCCGGCATGGTCGGTATCGATGCCCCAAGGTAGATTGAACTGTCCCTCGGCTATGCCTTGTGAACCCCAGTGGGATAGATATTCACCGTCTGGAGTCATTTTTTGTATGCGATTATTTAGGTGGTCAACTATCAAAAGATTGCCATCAGCAGTTACTTTCAGTGCTGATGGGCCATTGATTTGCCCTGGCTCGGTTCCATACTCTCCCCACTTCGACTTGAATTCCCCATCTGAATTGAAGATTGTAATTCGATTTAATTCTTCGTCAGCAACGTAGATCCGATCATCTGAGTCGTGGGTAATTGCCGTTGGGCCCGTAAACTGTCCGTCGCCTTTGCCGTCACTTCCAAATTCGCCATACCAACCGTGGAGCACATCGCATATGCCGACGCGAATTCCAAGACGATGCATTGGGCTGCGATTTATTACGTATACGCGCCCATCCGCCCTAACCGAAATGTCTACGGGAAGATGAAAGCCTCGCCCTCCAATATCTGCTCCGAAACCTACGGTGTCGATGTAGTTGATTTTCTCTTGTTTATTTGTCTTAGTAATCATGGTCGTTAGGAGTTAAATCAGTTGGTACTCTCGAGTCGATACTATTAGCTGTAATATTGAGGAGACCTGATGGTCAATGTCTGAGTTGTTAAGTGAAGCGAATTCCATCAACTCAGATCGGGTCTCATCTGATACTTCCAGCCAACCGAGTTGTATGAGACAAGCATCTACGAGGGTTTCAGGTGAATCGTCTGGCCCGCATTCCGCTTTTACTTGGTCTACGATGTTACGAATTCCAGGGCGTTCAAGATCACCCATGATTTCGCTGGCAAAATTAACCCTTTGCACCATTGAACCTGTTGAGATCCAGTCGTTTGCACCCATCCACCCTTCTACACTTGGAGGCGCAAGAAGACTTTGACCCATAAATCCGCTCGCTGCGGTGGCAGCGTAAACATCATTGGTCGGCCATTGGAATGCCTCTGCAAGTCTGAGTGTGCCTGCGACTAGCTCTGCAGGGCTTTTTATACGTGCATAACTAACGGACTGTGATTTGAATGAGTCGGATAGAAAAAGTGCTCGCAGCATCGCTTTGATGCTGTACCCAGATTCAAAATATGCATCGCTCATGACATCTATTGCGCTTGGATCTTTCGGTGGGAAATGTGGCCATTGTGGAACTGGCAATTCATCTGCTACGAAGTAGTGATAAAGATGACGAGAGATGAATGCGGCTGTCGCTGGCTGTTTGACTATGATGTCGATCACATCTTCACCGTCGAAGTTACCGGTATTGCCTAAAAAAGTTTTTTCTCCATTGTCATGGTCGTTCTCATCGTATTTGAATTGCCATGCGATATAACCATATGGTCTCATCGTGTTATTGCGCATCTTTAGTGCCATGTAATCTGTATTTGCTACAGTCCATCCTGTGAAAGCCCTAGAGCATTCTTTTATGTCCTCTTCGGTGTAATTGCCGACCCCCATCGAGAAAAGTTCAAGTAATTCTCTCCCGTAGTTTTCATTGATGGAATCTTTGTGATTATCTTGATTGTCCAGGAAAAAGATCATTGCTGGGTTTTTGGAAAGTTGGATAAGTATTTCCCGGAAATTACCGAGTCCGTATTGGCGGAACATCTCGATCTGTGTAGTCATCACCTTGCCCTGGATTAACTTGGTTTGTGCAGTCGCAAAAACCCTGTGCCAAAACAGAGCCACCTTTTCAATTAGAGGTGCATCGGTTGTCGCCATCCTGTACACCCAGTTGGATCCTGAACTGAGACCTGTACGCAGGTCCGACTGGTCAATGTGATAACGCCTGATCAGATCTTGTGGCAGTGAAGCTGTGTCTACCGCGTCTAAAAGGTGATCGACAGCTTGTTCGTAATCGATATTTGAGAAATGATTAAGTTCTGTAACAGTGCCACCGAAACCCGCACGTCTTAACAGATGGGCGATCAGTGATTTGTTTTCAAGCGTCGTGTCTGTGGTCATTCCTGTGATACCTCAACGTGGATTCTACACAGGACTCTTATGTGTGTACAAACCTTATTGGTATTTGGGCAAGCCGTGAGCAAGGTACCGGAGTACTATCTGGACATCCTAATAGTTGCGACATTGTTTTCTATGATTCAATCGCCATATTTTTAATACAGTGCGTTGTCTCTTTCACGGACTCTTTGCAACAAGTACCCTTGGATGTGTCGCGAGGGTGACGGGCGGTTGCCGCTGCATTTAGTTGCAGGGGAGGAAAGTCCGAGCACCTCATGAATCAGAGTGCCTGCTAACGGCAGGGCGGGGTGACCCGACAGATAGTGCAACAGAAAATAATCCGCCAGTATGAAAGTACTGGTAAGGCTGAAAAGGTGTGGTAAGAGCGCACCGCCCGGATGGTGACATACGGGGCTAGGTAAACCTCACTCGGTGCAAGACCAAATAGGGAAGCGTTGACCGGATTCGGGTAGCTTTCGGGTTGGTTGCTTGAACCTGCGGGTAACTGCAGGTCTAGATGGATGGCCGTCGCCGGTTCGTTGAACCGGTACAGGACTCGGCTTATAGTCAGCCTCGCGGCTTGACGCTTGTGGCAAGCCGCCGTTTAAAACGGTGGCTTGCCGTTTAAAGATATGTCAGTCGAAGCAATAAATATTTTTAGTCAGTGATTGTGAAGTCCACGTTTAGTTGCTTGGCCATTTTTCTGAAATAACTTACCGTGTGTCGAGGTAAAGGTATGCCGGTCTTTTGGCGTTTTGCCACATACTGCGCATCTGGGTATCCGGGATACTGGATGTCAGGTGATCCTGGAGCCGGTTCTTGTGATCGTAGTGTTCGTAGCATTTCATCCATGTCAGCTTTGAACTGTTCTGCGGGCCGGAACCCGTCGATGCGGGTAGCTTGAAAATAATGACAGAATCGCCCTCCTTTGGGATTTTCGAGCAGCATTCCTGATAATGTTTCACCAGGCAACACAGCGCCGAGAACATCGGCCATCATGCCGATCCCCATACCTTTATGGGCACCCTGATCATATGTGCCCCCTAAAGGTGGCTGGCCAATAGCTTCCCCTCGTCGAGTTATGTCTGTCACGGCCTTGCCATCAGCGTCCTGCGCCCATCCTTGGGGTATATCTATCCCAAAAGCTTGGGCTATCGAAACCTTTCCATATGATGTGGTTGAGGAAGCCATGTCGATTACAAATGGGGGTTCCTTACCTGCTGGAGCTGCAAATGCCATTGGGTTTGTTCCCATCCATGGGTATCGACCGTTCATTGGTATTATCACTCGACCACCCCCAGAGGACATCGAAAAGCCGAGCATATCGTGCTCTAGGGCGAGACGGGCGTAATAACCTGCGGCACCGTAGTGCGAGGAATTCTTTACCGCTACGGATGCTATTCCGGTGTTCTTGGCTTTTTCAATTGCTAGTTGCATAGCTTTAACGCTCGCTATCATCGCCATGCCTTCGTCAGCGTCGATGACCGCGGTACCCGGCGTCTCATGGGTTAATTGAACATCCGGGGTTGGATTGATGTAACCGTTCATGAGGCCGGTGAGATAGTGAAGATCTAGGTTGTAGCAGACACCGTGAGTGTCGATACCGTTCAGGTCGGCGTCAACAAGGACTTCAGCGCATAGTAGAGCCTCGTCGCTGGGCATTCCTGCACTTGTGAAAAGCCTTGCTATGAAATCGGTAAGTGGTTCTGCATGGACGAAGGTGGGGTCAGGAATATTCTTGAGTTTTTCTAGGACCATCGATTGATTCTTAACTTTCTAGTGACCTGTTTGGGATTGCCATTACAGGGTAATTGTGAGTGTTGAGATGAATATTACTTGGCTGTGGTTGGTGATAGGACCTATGTCCTAGCCTTGTTTATTGTGCCAAAGTAATGGCTTACGAGCACATTAAAGCATCCATATTGGATATTGGTTTTAAACCTTGGAGTTGTGATCTGATGGCTGATATTGCAGACATTGTTGTTGTCGGGGGAGGAGTTCACGGTGCCTCGACTGCCTGGCATTTGGCAAAACGAAATGCAGGTAAGATCGTGCTGATCGAAAAAGATGCGATAGCGTCTGGAGCATCTGGTTGGTCAAGTGCAATTGTTCGTATGCACTATCAACTTGAATCGCTTGTGAAAGTCACTATGTACGGTCGTGAGATGTACGGAGATTGGGAGAACATTGTCGGAGTAGGCGAGAGCGGATTCCGCAAGGTTGGTTTTCTTGTGCTGTTCCCTGAAGATGAAATCGAACATGGTCATAGCGTGATAAAAATGCAACAGAGACTTGGTATTGATGCTCGTTACATTTCAAGGGATGAAATTAGTCAAATCGAGCCTCGATTATCGATTGAGGATGTTGCAGCGGGGGCGTGGGAGCCAAATTCAGGATACGCGGACGGCTCGACCGTTGCGAATTCTTTTGTAGCCGCAGCACGTTCTCTTGGTGTTGAAGTTCGCATAGGTCCGGAGGCGGTAGGACTGACATCCGCTGATGACAAAATTACAGGTGTCGACACTTCTGAAGGCATGATTCATGCCGGGACTGTAATCGTGGAAGCTGGTTTCCGAACGAGCGCTCTACTTGCCCACCATGGGGTTGATCTTCCCATAGTTCCCGTGCGCCATGCTATCGCCGTCGTTAAAAGAACCCAGGATTTTGGTGATATTCATCCTGTCGTTTCTGATCGAGTTGCTAGGGCATATTACAGACCAGAAGCGGAGAACTTGACACTGTTGGGAGAACACGATCCTTTGAGAGGCCCGGTAGACGAAGAGGTTGAGGTGACCAAGTTGCCGCAAATGGATGAGCAGGTGAGTTTGATGGAACGCTTCTCCCGTCGATTCCCAGGTCAGGATTCGGCATCGATGATGCGCGGGTACACCGGCGTCTATGACTGTTCGCCAGATTTTCAGCCAGCCTTTGGGAAAGTTCAGGCACTGGATGGTCTGTTTGTGGGCGCTGGATTCAGCGGTCACGGATTCAAGTTAAGCCCAGGTATTGGGAAGATCATCAGTGACTTAGTTGTCGATGGGTCAACTGACATGATTGATGTGAGTCCGTTCAGGATTGAGCGATTTGCGGAGGATGACTTGTTACTCGGGGGTGAGGGTTATTCAAATCGTTCTTTGGCTTAACTGAAAATTGGATTTGAACCACCAAACGAATCTATGGCGGTTCCTGTTATAGCAGAACTGGCATCGGACGCAAGAAACAGTGCTACTTCCGCGATTTCCGCGGGATCCATCAGTGTTGGATTTTCGGATCGTCCTTTCGTATTAAATGCTGCGCGGAAACCTTCGGTGTCTGTACCGCCCGGGCATATGGCATTCACATTTATTCCGTGTTGATACACCTCTGCCGCGAGTGACTCGGTGAAGCTAATCAAACCTGATTTTGTTACTCGGTAAGCGCTACGTCCAAATGCACCTTTCCTGCCGCCGATGGAAGAAACGTTGATGATTTTTCCGTGGCCCTGCTCGATCATCCCAGGAATTATTTTCTGAGTTATGAGAAACGATCCGGTGAGATTTACGTTCAATACGTCACGCCATAGGTCAGGATCGAAATCTTTGACAGCTATTCGAGGGTGAATAATCGCTGCGTTGTTGACTAGAATGTCGACCTGTTTAAATTCTAGCTCAGCGGTTTTGGCCAGCTTACTGATATCGGATTCAATCCCGAGGTCAGCAACGACCCCGATTGCGGTTCCGCCAGAGTTTACGATGAAGTTTGTTACTTTTTCGATTTCCCGATCCGTTCGACCAGTGGTGATTACATTGGCGCCTGCTGCGCCGAATGCAATGGCAATTGCCTTGCCGATGCCTTTGGATGATCCTGTTACCAGCGCAGTTTTTCCAAGTAGTGATGTCATGGGATGAATCATAGCCTTATTGAGGGTATTGAACGATATGCTGATCGGCATAATACTAGTAATGCAATTGATTAATTTTGTGGATTGGACCGGAGAATTACATGGTAGAAAAGGTAGTAGTCACTGGTGGGTCTGGCAGGGCAGGTGAGTACATAATCGCTGAACTTGCGGCTAATGGGTATGAAGTTCACAACGCGGATGCTGTTGCTCCGCGTTCTGGATCTCCTTCTAATGCAGCACAGTTCTGGCGTATAGATGTCACCGATTACGGCGAGGTTTTGAATGCTCTGACGGGAGCCGACGCTGTAATTCACATGGCTGCTATCCCCGCGCCAAACATGGATCCTGAACACAAGGTGTTTAGGATTAATATGATGGCTAACTGGAATGTTCTAGAGGCTGCTGAAGTTCATGGTATAGGTCGTATATGTATGGCTTCTTCCATCAATGCGGTGGGTGCTGGTTGGGGTTCGAAACTTTACACGCCCGAGTATTACCCGGTCGACGAAAATCACCCGACTAGAGTAGAGGATGCTTATTCGCAATCTAAATGGCTTGGTGAAGAGATGGGCGAGGCGTTCGTTCGTCGTAGACCTGGAAAAGTGCAAATAGCGAATATGCGTTTTCATGGGTTATGGGATCCTGAGACGGCAAAGCAACATTTAGAGTCGGGTGATAAGACATCGATTGATGGCAGGTATCCAATGGGATTTTGGAGTTGGGTCGGTCGACATGATGCGGCGCGTGCCTGCCGCTTGTCGATTGAGAAGGAGTTTGGTGGTCATGAGGCATTTTTCATCAATGCCACTGATACTGTTTTGGAGATTCCCACAATGACTGCGTTGGAAGCGGTTCACCCAGGAGTGGAGATTAGAGAACCCCTTCCCGGTTTTACGAGTCCGCTGTCTGTTAAGAAATCTGAGGAGTTACTTGGTTGGGTTCCAGTTGAATCTTGGCGAGAAGGCACGGTACGAGCTCCCGAGCCTAATGATGTAGTTCCAGTGAGTTATAAAGCTCAGTGGACACGCTAGGTCACCTGTTTTATATATCTTTACTTTGATGGATTGTGGCAGTTCGAGAGGTCCTAGGCTAGCGTCAACTAGTGACCCCGCCGTCGATTGGAATTGCCTGTCCAGTTATGTAGCTAGCTGCATCTGAGCATAAGAACGATACAACATTTGCCACTTCGCTCGGTTTTCCGTACCTGCTCATTGGGATCCACCGCTCGAGTTTCTCTCGTATATCGGGATTGTTGTTGTCAATACCTTGCATCATTGTCGTATCGATAACACCAGGGCAAACGGCGTTTATGCGAATACCTTTGCGTGCGTAATCTCTAGCAGCCGATTTAGTGAGTCCTATCAACCCATGTTTGCTTGCTGTGTAGGCTGTTTGACGTCCTGTGCCTCCTCGTAGTCCCATATATGAGGAATCGTTTACTATCGCCCCGCCGCCATTTTCTAGCATGTACCCGATCTCGTATTTCATACTGAGAAACGTACCCTTTAGATTGGTGTTGATGACGATGTCGAAAGTTTTTTCGTCGACTTCATGTAGAGGTGATGTAGGTTCAATAATCCCGGCGTTATTGAATGCTGCATTAAGACCACCGAAGCTTGCTACCGCATGTTGCAC
>ERZ651768.2945-NODE-2945-length-11582-cov-3.634594_pt1 | contig 11582 bp, 10 predicted proteins | sample MGYA00514754_ERZ651768 | MGnify/ENA metagenome assembly ERZ651768 | reverse complement strand
CATCTCCCAATGGTAGCCAAGACCTTGTAATTCAGCATGACCGCCAACTCCTACTAATCCGCCAGCTCGTTGGATTTTTGCAGCTTGTGCGGCTGCCTCTCTAAATTGAAATTCTTCGTCACGAATCCACCCAGGTCGTCTTTGAGTTAGTTCATCCAAACGATTGTGGGGGTAGAATCGTTGCAGTTTTTTGTCATCATGAACTTCCGTTCGGGTAAAGAAATATTCGCGCAGACTATTTGCATTGTATTGTACAACCAAGGTGGGTGTATAAGCTGTTTGAGTTTTAGCATAAAGCTCAACCACATCACTGAAGATCGGAGAGTCAGGGAGTGTGTGTTCATTGCCATGCATACCATCAATTGCGTGGGTAATGTCTAGTTTTTGATCACCACCACCTTCTGTCGTTGGCATGAGATTGAGTTCCTTTGCAGCAATCACTACCCATTGCCTTTGTTGACGATTACCCACAAGATAGGACTTAATATTCTTTGTATTGTAGTGATCAGAATATCGTTTTAGATACGATAGGGTGGCGTCATAAGATTGAAAATCATTAAAGCCAAAAATACCTGGTCCCGTCATGAAAGCTCGTTGACCAATGGATTGACCTGTGGATTGAAAATCTCTGTAGGAAAAATAATCTTTAGTGCTGGTTTGCACATCCAAACCGGATGTAACCCCATAAGCTAAGTTGGCTGTTAAGGTCCAATTGTGAGGCTCAAGAACATCGCCTGTACGGAACTCCCAATGCGCGTGAGTATCAATGAAGCCAGGGATAATAAATTTTCCGTTTACATCGATAATTTTTGTATCGCGATCAATATCCAATGACCCGCTATTAGCGATTTTCACAATGCGATTTTGAGTAACTAAGATATCTTGATTTTCCATGACTAGCGATGTTTCCAGCATCATTTCTCTACTCATCGGTATGACGTTTGCTCCCCTGAGTAATATTGATCCTGAGGGAATATTTCTGGGTAGAACAACATCAAAGTTTGAACGATGAACTGCCGTATTTTCTTCTAAAGCAACAAATGCCTCTTGTTCCCCATTATTTTCTTCAGATTCCTTATTTTTAGCATGAAGTTCAATACTGTCTAGGCTTCTTTCATAGAGCGTTTTTCCGATAGACCAATAAACCGAAGTTCCATTATGAGCCCACCCAAAAAAGTCTGCTCCAATATCCGTTAATCGGATGGTAGGTAAGGAACCTTTATTGATATCTACTGTAGGAGCGGCACTTCCAGTTTTTGCCATAGGCATTAACCAGACTTGTTTATTCACCAAAGCCAAAGCATTTTTTCCATCGGGACTGACGATGATTCTCTCCGCATTGAGAGGCTCTTTGTTACGGCGATTGCCTTTAGGGCCAGTGACAGCTAATTCATTTCGTTTATTTGTACCGTCAATTTTGACTGAAAAAAGTAATTTCCCATCGTAAAGATAAATTCGATCCTTCTCTTTACCAAAGTGGGGGTTTCTAGCGTTATTAGCACTCATAATCACTGAACTTTTGCCACCGTCTGCCGGCAAGGTAATGAGTTCGAGAGGGATACCCAGTCCAGTAAATTCGCTAAATGTCTGATGACGCATGTACTCATTACCTTGCATGGCAAATAGGTTTTTACCATCTGGCGCATATACTACATCCGTGTAAAAAGCAGGTGTATCTGTCAGTTTTTGAGGTTTTCCACGTCCATTGGATCGCATTCTCCATATATGACCACCTTCGTTCATGGACCAGGTGACATAGGCTATCCAACGTCCATCGGGTGACCACACAGGCTGAAATTCCCAGTTATTTGAATCAGTTAGTTTTTCTACTTTTCCTTTCTCTTTTTGCATCGTGTAGATACTTGAGAGGGCAGAAGCAACAATTTTCTTACCATCTGGGGATACGGAAGGGTTGTGAATAATTGTTGAAGTAATCTCATCTTGTGGAACTCGATAGGAAGACGTTAAATCTGGACCGATATCGAGATTAACATCTGCAGAAAATGGAATTTCTTGTTTTTTGTTTGATGTGATATCTACTCGGTGAAACTTACCACCGGCATGAAATATGATGGACTGATCATCGGGGGTAAAACTGTAACCCGGAAGAAGATCTCGGCTGGGAGGGCGAAAATTTTCTTGCGCGTCTCGTTGAACTGGGTAAGACAGCCATCGATCTGATCCCGAAGTAAGATTACGTATCCTTAATCCGGTTTTGGCTTCATTTCTGGTAGCGTAGACCAAGAGGTGACCATCCGATGATAGAGCAGGCCGTAATCCACCGCCTTCTCCTTGAGTTATCTGATCTAGGTTTCCTGTTAGAAAACTATATCGATTGATTTGCGCGGTAGGAAAGTTTTTCACCGGGCCATTACTGTCAGTTTGTTTTGCAAAGTACATGTATTTCCCATCGGGCGATACTTCAGCACCCACACCCCAAAATTCATTTTCTTCTTCCGTCCCAGAGAGGGTGACTCCGGAACCACCATCAATATGATACATAACAAACTCTTTTTCTACGCCACTTCGTGTCACGATCACGTAATTGCTGTCGGGCGTCCATGTTGGTGATATCAGAGCGGATTGCTTCTCATTTGAAATTTTTCTTGGCTCAGTACCATCGAGTTTTGTTATCCATACATTATCTGCTCCATTTCTGTCACTAATGAATGTTATCCATTGTCCATCCGGAGAGATTTTGGGCTGGCTGTCATAGCCTAAACCAGAGGTTAATGGTTCTGCATTTCCCCCAGTTACCGGCATATGATATAGATCACCAAGTAAATCAAAAATAATGGCTTTACCATTGGGTGTGATATCGAGTGATAACCATGAGCCTTCGTTAGTAGTAAATGAAAGTTTCTCAGTTTTTCCAACTAAAGGAAGAGTTTCAGTTTTATCACTATCAGCGAATGCCCCCCAAGAAGTAATTGGCAATATGAGCAAGGTGATAAGGATTAGTTTCTTATTCATCATCTCTAAAGCCTACACAACCTGCAAAGTATTAGGAAGTGAAGTAGTTAGGTTTTTTATGATTTAATTCTAAAATACCAAAAATTTGGCTAGCGGTTCAACTTTTAGGTTGAAGACTTTAGTTAGATTTAGTTTCTAAACGTTTTGATTAATTGAGCACATAAATTTTCAGAATTTGGCCCCATCAAGTGGACGCCATTTATTCCGTTCATTTGTTTGAGTGAGTCAATGATTTCTTCACAAATCGCTGTTCCTTCATGTTGAGGGTTTGTAGATTTTTCGAGTCTTTTAATTATGCTATCCGGTATTTTTACACCGTATAAATTTTCTCTCATCCAGGATGCCTGTTTGGCTGATTTTAGAGGCCCTAGGCCGACCAAAAAATATATTTTGTTATTGAGATTATGATTCTGAATAAATTCTGAATATTGTTTGCATAAATCGATATCAAAGCAATACTGTGTTTGAACAAACGTAACCCCGAGATTCGCTTTAGATAGAAAGAAGTCTGAGTAACCATCGTTATTATGATCATAGATGCTGTCAGCACACCCAGAGATAATATTTTTACTGTTTTGAATTTCGGTGCCATCGGATAAATGTCCGTCTGACATGGTTTTTAAGAGAGTGATGATGTCGGAGCTATTTAATTCATTGACTGCTTTAGGACCATCTTCTGGAGGTTTATCACCTGAGAGACAGAGGATTTTATTAATACCTAATGCAAGACAGCCCATGACTTCTGATTCAATGGCAATTCGGTTGCGATCTCTTCCAGTTATTTGAAGAATAACGTCGAGACCCATTTTCTTAATCTCTCCTGCGGCAACTAAACTTGATAATTTAGGCTGACAATTTGGAGCATCAGTAATATTGATGGCATCAGCAACGCCAACCAAGCATTCTACTTTTTTTAGACTACTCTCAAGTGATGTCGCTACAGCCGGTGTAGTTTCTGCCGTATAAATAAAATCATTGCTAAATGTTCTGAATAGATCTTTCGTCATGTAATAGCATCCTTAAATTGATAATACCAAACTTTTAAATCCAGAAATTTGACACGGAGCGTATTTAATTAATATATTAACTATTAATATATTAATTAAAGTACTCATAAATGGCAATACAAGATTTTAGTCGTTCACTCCCGATGATGCTCTATCAAGCATTGGATGTATTATTACCGAAATTTAGGCGTATATTTAATGAGTATGGTTTGACAGAGCAACAATGGCGTATTTTGCGTGTTCTTTGGGAACATAAAAAAATTGCTCTCGGCAAATTATCTGATCTCACTTTAATTCCATCTCCCAGTTTAGTGGGGATCGTTGATCGATTAGAATTTTCAGAATTTATTTTTCGTGATCGCTCTAAAAAAGATCGTCGAGTTGTTTATGTTTCAGCTACAAAAAAAGGCAGAGATATGGAAAAAAAAGTGATGCCGCGAGTATTGGATACCTATAACGAAATAAGAGAATCATTTGAACAAGATGAATGGGATCAATTAATTGATAGCCTAAAGAAAATTACAGTTATGGAAGAATTAAAACAGTGATCTATGACAGAAAATAATCACAAAACAACCCTATCTTTAGGTAACGGCGTTCGTAATGGAGAACAATATCTTGAAGGATTAAGAGATGACCGGGAAGTCTGGTTACAAGGAGAAAGGGTTAAAGATGTCACCCAACACCCCGGTCTCTGCCGTAGTGCTAAAACGCTCGCCAGTTTTATGGACAGGCAATCGGATCCTGATTACCAAGATATCGTTACTTATGAAGATAACGGCAAAAGAATTGCAATGTCATTTCTAGTGCCAAAATGCAAGGAAGATGTTGTCCGACGAGGAGAAGCTTTCTACGAATGGGCAAAATGGTCCAATGGCATGCTCGGCCGTACACCGGATTATAAAAATGCATCTATTACGGCTTTTTATGGGGGCGCATCTCTTCTGGAGGAAAGCAGTAAAGAGTACGCTCAAAATATGCGTAATTATTATCACTATGCATCAACGAATGACAAAGTGTTAACGCATTCTCTTTTAAACCCAACAGTAAACTTTGAGTTGTCCAAAGAAGGTAAATCCGATAAAAATGTTTCCTTGAAAGTCGTCAAAGAGAACGATGCCGGCATTTTTGTTACCGGCGCTCGATTGCTTGCTACCTTGGGCCCGCAAGCAGATGAAGTGGAGGTTTTTCCTTCAACGCTTTTGAATCGACAAAAAGGGTCTGATCTCGAATTTGCATTTGCATTTGTTGCCTCCGTTAACAGCCCTGGTTTGCGTATGATTTGCCGAGATAGTTACGATCATCAGAAATCCCATTACGATGCACCATTATCTTCGCGATATGAAGAGATGGACGCTGTGATAACCTTTAACGAGGTTTTTGTTCCGTGGGAGCGGGTGTTTATCTATCGTGACCCCGATCTTTGTAATCGCGCTTTTGCCCAAAACCACGCTGTGACCCAAATGATGCATCAAGTGGTGTGTGGCAAGTTAGCAAAAGCTGAATTTATCGTTGGTCTTTTGTGCGCCATGGCTAGAGCGTCTGGTAAAGACAAGGACATGGCAATTAAAGGACAAATTGCGGAAGCGATGTTTATTGCGGAAACTGTGAGAGCGTTGAGATTCTCAGCCGAACAGCACGCTCATGAGGATGAGTATGGCAATTACATCCCAATGCGACGACCTTTGGATACTTCCCGTAATCTTTTTCCTAAGATGTACCCTCGACTAATCGAGCTAGTGCAATTACTTGGTTCTAGCTCACTCATGGCAACTCCGAGTGAATTAGATTTAACCAATGAAATTTCTGGAGATGTCAGCCGGTATTTTCAACTTCAGAATCTTGAGAGCAAAGATCGCATTGCTCTTTTCCGTCTCGCTCATGATATCTCTGTGTCGGGTTTCGGTAGTCGTCAGACTCTGTACGAACGTTTCTTTTTTGGGCCTTCAGCTATTATGTCATCAGTTTACTTCGATCTATACAACAAGGATGACATGATGGATCGTGTTAATGAGTTGTTATCGATGGCTTAGTTATATTTTGGATCATTAGATAAATTGTTTGAAAAATCCGCCAGTAAAGCATATAGCTGTTGTAGTTTTTCTGTTCCAAATGATTGTTCGATCTCAAAATAGAGTTTTTCTGCATCTGGGGCTACTTCCTCGAAGAGATTATGGCCTTTAGTTGTTAGTTTAAAAACAAAACGCCGCTGATCAGTTGAATCTGATGACCGATGCACGATATTCTCTTTTTCTAGAAATTGTAGAATACGAGTGAGACTGGGTGACAATAGAAGACTTCGTTTTGCTAATTCTCCTGTGTCCATTTTTTTGTATGCAGCAAGGGTTCTTATAACTCTCCATTGTTGTTCAGTTAAACCATGGTTACGCAACATTGATCGAAATCGTATCATTGCTGCTTCACGGGCTTTAAGTAATTCCATAGGTAAGGAATGCTCGAATCCTCGAATTGAAGACGATTGAAATACGTTTTCATCTTTCTTCTGAGAAGATGAAAACCAGTTGAAGAATTTCTGTATATTATCCAATTGGAGTTACGTCAATTCAGTTTTAACAGTATTACGTAGCGTGCCTATCCCTGGCACTTCGACTTCAACAATATCTCCATCAACCAGATATTTAGGGGGATCGAAGCGAGCGCCTGCACCATTTGGTGTTCCAGTAGCGATGATATCCCCAGGTTTAAGATGATAAAAAGTCGATAAATAACTAATGAGATAGGAGAAGGGGAACATCAGGCTATTTGTAGTGTCGTTTTGACGTTCTTCGTTATTTACTCGGGTTACCACCTGAAGTTCAGATAGCGGATCAAGCTCATCAGTAGTGACCATCCATGGGCCGAGCGATCCTGAGTTCTCAAAATTCTTTCCTTGCGTTACATTAAATTTAGCATGCCTAAGATAATCCCTAACTGAGCCCTCATTCATTATTGTAAGTCCAGCAATATGATCAATTGCTTGATTTTCATGGATACGCCGACCGTGTTTACCTATGACTATGACGATTTCACCTTCATAATCGAGTTGATCAGACTCAGGTGGGTCGAGAATATATTGATGATGACCAACTAAGGATTCACGCGAACGCGTAAATACGCTTGGATATTTTGGGGGTTCAGAGCCATCTTTGTATTCAGCGTTACGATTTGCGTAGTTGACTCCAATACAAATTATTTTTTCAGGATTTGGGATTGTAGGTAAAAATTTAATATCTTCTACCGAAAAATCACCATCAATACCTCTTGTTTCTTTTATTATTTGCTCTAATTTACCTGATCTAAGTACCTCACGAAGATCTTTTAAATGCTGATATCTTTTTCCAAGATCAACTATTCCAGAGTCATTGATTAGTCCAAAGCTTTTAGTCTCCTTGTATTCAAAGCTTAGAAGTTTCATAAATACTCCTCCTCAAGCAGTCCTGCTCGCCTTAATACGTTATCTAATTTTTGTTCTAATTCTTTTGTTGCGGCCACCATCGGCAGACGATGTTCGTTGTTAGGCATAATACCGAGTCTTTTCATCATATATTTTATGGGTATGGGATTCGTGTCATAAAAAACTGCTTGATTAATTTCCAGTAATTGTTGATGGAGTTTTTGACCTGTATCCATATCTTTTTCCCAAATTGCTTCACACATATCTGAAAGTATTTTTGGGCGTAAATTTCCCACTGCATTCATTAAACCACAAGCACCTATAGCCATCATTGGGAACGAAAGTTCCTCGAGACCAACAAATATTTTAAAATCCTTACCCAAACCTGCTAAACATTCTGTAACAAAACCAAGGTCATTCATTGCATGCTTCATCCCAACAAAAGTTTTTGATTTTGAGCGAAGTTTTAGCATTGTTTCAAGAGTTACATTGATAGCCGTTCTACCAGGAATATGATAAATCATCCATGGAGTTTCATGTTGATTAGCAAGTTTAAGATAATATTCTATGAGTCCTCTCTGAGGAGGTTTAATATAGTATGGTGTTACGATAAGCAGTGCATCCACTCCGGCTTTTACTGCATGCTGAGTTAAAAATTTTGTTTCCTCGTATGATTGTGAACCAGTAGCTGCTATTACAGGTAACTGTTGATTAACAGTTTCCATAGCTATATCAACCAGCTTATTACGTTCTTTAGCTGTCAAAGTTGATGGTTCAGCTGTTGTTCCGTTTACTAGGATGCCATGCGATCCCTCGTTAACTTGAAATTCAACGAGTCTTGAATAAGCATCATAATCAACGGAACCTTCCTTAATTGGGGTTACGATAGGTGGGATTGATCCTTTTAATCTAGCTAGATTTCCCATTTAAGTATCCTCTTTAGTATTTATGAAATAAATTGTTGCTTGACTTGTGTTAAGACAGTATACTTAACATGTTAAATTAATTCAAATTTGAATAAAAATTATAGTTTTAAGGATTTTGAGATATGCCTCATCAAACGATTGAGTACTCAGCAAACTTAGAAGCTGAGCTCGATATTACAGAACTCATACGTGTTATGCATGACACCGCAGCTAATGTCGAAGCATTGCCTCTCGGAGGGCTGAGGACACGTGCTGTTGCTCGTGAATATTATCGAATTGCTGACTCGCATCCTGACAACACGTTTATTAATGTTGTTTTAAGAATTGCCCCGGGTCGTTCTAATGAGATAAAAAAGGATGCGGGCGATATTCTTTTTGAGACACTTACAAATTATCTTGAATCCATCTATTCACATACTCCAGTAGCTATTTCATTGGAAATACAAGAACTCGATGCTGAATTTAGATGGAGGAAAAGCAACACTCGTGAACATATGGCCAAACGAATAGAGGAAAAATGAATGTCAAACGACTTTAATAAAAATTTAACTGATGTTGGAGAGCTTTTAAATCATCTTAAAAATGATCCTTTACCTCATTTTATTAATGGTAAGCGAAATAAGGGAAAATCCAATACGACATTCGAGAGTATCGCGCCATCTGATAACAGCGTCATTGGTGAGATAGTCGTTGGTAATTCCAATGATGTTGACTTAGCTTGCAATGCAGCGAGTGATGCTTTTGAAACTTGGCGCCGAACACCAGGCAAGGAGCGTAAAAGTATACTGCATAAAGTAGCTGATGCGATTGAAGAGAACGCAAGAGATATCGCGCTGGTAGAGAGTTTTGATTCTGGTCAGGCTATTAGATTTATGAGTAAAGCTGCAATTCGAGGCGCAGCTAATTTCCGTTTTTTTGCTGATATGGCTCCCAATGCTAGAGAAGGTAAATCAATGCCGGCTGATGAGCACCTCAATTACTCGATAAGACAACCTATTGGCCCTGTAGGAGTTATTACTCCTTGGAACACCCCTTTCATGCTATCAACATGGAAGATTGCGCCTGCGTTAGCTGCTGGATGTACCGTAGTTCATAAACCTGCAGCATTTTCTCCTTATACAGGGATGATGTTGTCTGAAATTGCGCATGATGCGGGGTTGCCTCCTGGCGTATTAAACTGTGTGCATGGATTCGGTAGTGAAGCAGGAAAATTAATTACCGAACATCCATCTATCAAGGCTCTCGCATTTGTGGGAGATTCTTCTACAGGAAGAAATATAATGCAGCAAGGGGCTCCAACATTAAAACACGTTCACTTTGAATTGGGCGGTAAAAACCCTGTTATTGTTTTTGATGATGCAGATCTCGATAGAGCTCTCGATGCGGTAGTATTTATGATATATAGCCTAAATGGAGAACGATGTACATCCTCAAGTCGATTACTGATTCAAGAATCCATCCAGACCGAATTTATTGAGAAACTTATTAAAAGAATTAGGAAACTAAATGTTGGTCATCCTCTTGATCCAGATACTGAAGTTGGACCTTTAGTACATAAACAGCATTTAGAAAAAGTATGTAGTTATTTTGATCTGGCTACAGAAGAGGGTGCTAAAATCGCCATTGGCGGTAAGAAACTTGTGGTTGACGGTAAAGGTAATTATGTTGAACCTACTTTATTTATCAATGCAAAAAACAGCATGAGAATTTCCCAAGAGGAAATATTTGGTCCAGTTTTAACTGTCATTCCATTTAAAGATGAGAAAGAAGCTTTGAGTATTGCTAACGATAATGAATATGGCCTGGCAGGATATGTATGGACCAGTAATATGGAGAGGAGCGTGCGGCTTGCTAACGAACTTGATATTGGCATGATCTGGATTAATTCGGAAAATAATCGACATTTACCCGCTCCTTTTGGAGGAATGAAATCAAGCGGTATTGGTAGGGATGGAGGTGATTATAGTTTCGAGTTTTATATGGAAACCAAGAATGTTTGTATGGCCCTTGGTTCACACAATATTCCAAAGTTGGGTAAATAATTGAGTCTCTATCACTTACAAAAGTTTTTGTATAATCTCAATCGAGATGATGCAGCACAGCAAAAATATAAGGATAATTTAGATAAATTATTATCGGAGTATGAGTTGACAGAGGAAGAAGTTATGGCATTGCACTCTTCAGATATCGGGTTACTGTATGTGTTAGGTGTGAATGGCCAGATACTTATGCACTACGCAGCATTCTTAGGTATTGAATGGTTTGACTACTTAGAGTTAATGCGTAACGGTATTGAAAAGCATGGTCCGGTTCGAGATGGTGTTTACGCCATGACCGGAGGAGGCGAAAGCTTTACTGAAGAGGAGAAACATAAATGAGCTTGGTATACGCAGGCGTGTTAAGCCATGCCCCGGGCATTACGGGCCGCGCTCAACTTGTAGAAAATACTGCCAAACGAGATGAATTTTATTCTAATCTTGATCGTATGCGACAGGAGATAGAGAAGAGTGGCGCAGAAGTTTTAATGGTGATTGCTGCAGAACACTTCGGTAATTTTTTTATGAATAATATGCCGGCTTATTGTGTGGGCATAGGTGAAAAATATGAGGGTCCTATTGAAGATGCTGAATGGTTAAAAATTGAAAAGCATTCAATTCCAGGGGCCCCTGATCTAGGTAAACGTCTATTAAGTATTATCCTTGAATCTGTGGACGCCTCATATTCTGAAGAATGGAAGTTTGATCATGGAATAATGGTTCCACTTAATTTTTTAACCCCAAATTATAACTTACCGATAATTCCGATAAATATTAATTGTCAGGGACCTCCGCTAACTCCGTTACATCGTTCATGGGCATTTGGCGAGGCCATTCGCCGGGCTAGTGATCAGGTTCCTGAGAAAATAGCAGTTGTTGGGACGGGAGGCATTTCACATTGGCCAGCAACACCAGATTCAGGAAAAATTAATGAAGATTGGGATAGAGATTTTCTTGATCGGCTCATGAGTAATAATAAAGAAGCATTACTTGATTATACCGATGAAAATATATACCGCGATGCTGGACAGGGAGGCTTTGAGATTCGTACTTTTATTGCATCTGCAGCAGCGGCTCGTGGTAAAGGAAAGTTATATTTTTATACTGCTGAGCTACCAATATTTGCAGTTGGTTGCACTGTGGCTAGTTTTGAAGTGATCTAAGTACCAGTGCATATTGTTTATAACCAAATATTTAGGAGATGATTAATGGCGCATATGGAACCTCTGCCTTTTGATTCTGTTCC
>ERZ651768.2944-NODE-2944-length-11582-cov-5.693351_pt1 | contig 11582 bp, 8 predicted proteins | sample MGYA00514754_ERZ651768 | MGnify/ENA metagenome assembly ERZ651768 | reverse complement strand
GAGATTACCGATGTCGTCAATCACGATGATTCGGAAACTCAGTCGAGCCCCTCGATTACGGACACTACCTTCGTGCGTTCTATTTACTTTAAGGACCCGGACGGCATCTTATTGGAATTTGCCGCCTGGACCAGAGACATGAACGAACAGGACGTTAATTGTGAACCCAGAAGCGTCGACCACGCGTGAAGCTAGACGTCCTTAGTTGGTACGACGAGCCGGATATTGAGGGGACTTCGACAGACAACAGGAATTTTGTCTAACACCGGTCAAATAAGATCCACTAAACGTACGGGCCGCGGATACGCTTGGTACGTCGTAGTGGTACTACTGATCGCCCAGGCGTTCTCGTTTCTCGATCGTATGATCATGGGTCTTTTAGTTGGCCCAATTCGCGAGAGTTTTCAGATTTCTGACACTCAATACAGCCTGTTGGCAGGGCTTGCCTTCTCATTATTTTACGCCGTGATGGGCCTTCCGCTGGCGCGAATCGCTGACAGCAAGAGTCGGCGGAATCTCATTGCGGCTGGTATCGCCGTGTGGAGTGTAATGACCGCCCTTTGCGGCTTGGCGAAGGGATTCTGGTCACTCTTTATTACTCGAGTTGGCGTTGGTGTCGGTGAAGCCACCCTTGCCCCCGGCGCATATTCAATGATCACCGACTATTTCCCCAAGAGCATGCTGGCACGGGCACTGTCGGTGTACATGATTGGAGTCACTCTCGGTTCTGGTTTTGCATACATGCTCGGCGGCGCAGTGGTGGCGTATGTTGAGACCATGGACCAGGTAGTGGTACCGCTACTCGGAGCCATCCACGGGTGGCAGCTCACTTTCATCATAATTGGCGTGCCAGGGATTCTGGTGTCCGTGCTGATGTTGGCAACCGTACGCGAGCCAAAGCGGGTAGGACTTACACAGGGCGACGCAGACTCCATTCCCTTCCCTGAAGTAATGCGCTACCTGTGGGATCGACGCTCCGCATTCGGCGGCCATATATTCGGTCTTTCAATCTTCATCATGGTTGTTTATGCGTTGAACCTATGGGGTCCAACGTATCTCATTCGTACCTTTGGCTACAGCCGCCCGGAAGCTGGTTGGGTGTTTGGCATTGTCATGATCGTGGCCGGGACATCTGGATTATTGTTGGCCGGGACGCTAGCCGATGCATGGATGCAGCGGGGTACCCGAGATGCATACATTCGCATGATTCTGGTTAGCATCGTCTGTATCACGCCCTGTGCGGTCGGACTTGGATTCGCCACCAACGAAATCGTGGGTATCGCGTTAATGGCTCTGGCCATCTTCTTCTCGGCGTTCCAGGGCGGCATCGCTGGCGGCACATTACAACTCATGACGCCAAATCGCATGCGCGGCCAAGCGATTGCCGTATATCAGCTTTTTGCAAATTTGATCGGATTAGGGTTAGGGCCGACTGTGATCGCCGTGACCACGGATTACGTGTTTGGGTATGACGAGTCCATTGGTAAATCCATTGCTTTGTGCTCGGCGATACTTTGCCCTTTGGGTGGATTCATCCTCTGGCGTAGCATGCCGGCGATACGCCATCAGTTGACAGAACTGGGGTGATGGACAGATCTACGCACCCTAGTATCGCGTCGTCAGGCTTAGGTTACCCCCAACTCGTTGCACACGATGTCCCGCCCAAGCACCATGTTGCGGAGTTTTTCGTAGGCTACATGTCGAGGTAAGTACTTCATACCGCAATCGGGGGCGACTGCAAGCCGCTCTGCTGGTAGGTACTCGAGTGCCGCACGAATGCGGTCGGCCACAAGTTCCGGCGTTTCTGGAATCTCGTCGCGCAAATCCAATACACCAACATGGATTTTCTTGCCAGGCAGTATAGGCAATTGGTCCATCTCTAAACGTGGTTGTGCGCATTCAATGGAAATTTCGTCTGCAACACAGGCACCAAGCTCCTCGAAAAAAGCATACCCGTTGGGTTTGTCCGCGACGTGTTTGCCGTAACCGAAACAGACGTGAAGTACGGTCGGGCCGGCAGCACCATCCAGAGCACGATTAATGGCATCGACGGCGTATTCGCGCGCAGCGTCGGGTCGCGCCTGCACGTAGGGTTCGTCGAACTGAACGATGTCGACGCCCGCAGCAAACAGGTCGCGTAACTCTTCGTTCACGGCCGCTGCAAAGGCCATGGCCATAGATCCGGCATCAGGGTAAAAGTCATTCTGCGCCTGCTGAGCCATTGTAAAGGGTCCCGGTAAGGTAATCTTGATCGGTTTGTCGGTATGCTTCTTTAAGAATGAAATGAACGGCGCTTCCACCGGTTGGCGGCGCGAGATGTCGCCCACCACGCGCGGGACTGGAACGGTTTTTCCGGTTCTGTCGATCGCTTCTCCGGGCCGATCGATATCCACCCCGTCAAGAGCGTTGGCGAATCGGTTTGAGTAGCTTTCCCGTCGCATTTCCCCATCGGTTACGACGTCTACACCCGCCCGATGCTGGTCATCCAGTGCGACGATTGTGGCGTCGTTCTGCGCCTCTTCCAACTGGGTGGTTTGCACATGCCATAGGTCGTTCAGTAATACTCGAGGTGGTAGCCGTTGTCCCAAACGCTCACGATCGATCAGCCAAGAGGGTTGCGCATAACTGCCGACAAGGGATGTTGGCAACATGGGTAGAGATGCCATAGTTACTTCAACCTGTTAATTACATTGTTCGCGTCAATTTTTTTCGAGCTCGCTCCGTGAGACGTCAAGGCAAATTCCAAATTGGCGACGACCAGGCACGCTCGGCTATGTCGCGATCCCCTTCTGGAAAACGATCGCATAGTTCGTTGCGTTCACAGAGGGCCTTAGTCCAGCGCGGCGACGGTTCCTCAAGAACACGCGCATACCAGAAAGCGGGAGCCTTGGCGTTAAATTGAACGTCATCCCAAGATACACAGGCGGTGTCCTGACCTTCAGGAAACTCGGCGATCGCTATCGTTTGCTCGGAAATCATGCCGTTCCAGAATTCACCCTTGATGATTTGAACGGCCGCTAGTTTCTTTTCGTCTCGATTGGCCTGCACAGTGAAAGTTGGGACGGCGGCCGCACTTGCTGGCAAGACCCCACCCATCGAAGCGAGATACTCGACTTGGTTCTGATCGCAGGCGTTGGTGGCGGTTGCACCGAAACGAAGTCCGATTCGCGGACCGCTCGTGGCATAGGCAGCGCGTGACTGCAGCGCGTCGAAGATGGCTGACCGAGTGTTCTCTGCTGCCCAGACGCCGACCAAGCCTCCCGGGTTGTATCCAGGTAGCGCCAGCCGCTCTTCATCGTTCAGCCATAATGAGGCGATACCGCCGCTGTAATCTATCTCCCTGACTTTTCCCGGCGTACCAAAGTGACTGTCAGTAGAGCTTATCGCGCCGAGCATCATTGGATTTAGTCCATTCTCACTTCGTTCATAGGCTCTCAACCCGCGCCCTAGCAGCGATCGGTAGTAGCTCGAACGCATCCGTCGCCAGGCATCGTCAGGAGCGATATCTTCGGAAGCCATAAGCCGTTTTTTCGCAGCATTGTCAGTTAGGCGTTCAAACGCACAATCGTCCCCGGAGTCATTTATGTGTTTGGGGAGGCACTCGCTGTTACCCTTCTCTTGATGGATTTCAGCTAGTCGTTCGTACCGCGCTCGGTTCCGCAGATGTTCTGGTTCCGCGCTTTCCACATCGAACGTTGGACCTCCGTCGGCCCAGTTGATGTTGTGTGGAATGGTCACAACATCGCAACCATCTTCGAGTTGGCAATGGTTAGCCAGCTCGCGCCAAAGGGAGGTGACCTCCGGAAAGTGAACGTAGTCCACTGCTTGCTCAGGAACGTGTTCGCTTCGGAAGATTACATTGCGATGCCAGTGGCGACCCTTAGGAGTTGCCGTCCATTCGTATCCGATGAGAGCGGTAAAGGCGCACGGCTCGTTGGCTTCATTCGCTGCAAATTGCGTGCGGCGCCATTGGCTAGCGCTTGCAGCTCGGCAATCGATACCGGCTTCCGCGCACATTGATGGCGGTTGTGGAGGCGCGTCGGTTACTAAAGGTAGTAGGTATTTATTAAAGACATCACGCGCCTTTTCCTGTGTCCCTCGTCCCTCACGGATGGCGGAACAATAGGTGTTGTCCTGGTACGTCGGATCCGTGCACAAGTACATTACGTCGTATGTCGCTGCATGATCTGTAACAGCCGTAAAGTCTAGCGGCCGGTCGATAACGGCCGTCTCACCGTTGGCCATGCGTAGTGGTTGACCCCTGGCAAATGCGTAGGCCTCTTTAGGTGTCGCGATGGCGCCATAAGCGTACGCATCTAACGAGTAAGCGGTATGCACATGTAGATCACCCCAGTACAGATTCTTCTCACCTTCAGCAACGTTTCCGCAGGTCTCGGCCGAGGCCCCAGCTGCACACATTAAATTAGCCAACAAGATCAACAAGCGGAACCGACGGTTCACCCGGCGTGATTTGGCGTGGACGTGTTTCATGCTCTTCTCTTTGTTGTGTTATGCGTGGTGAGCTTTTAGCCAGTCAGTTATTAGGTCAGCAACGCTGTCGCGGGCGTTGTCGGGTGTCGTCAGATAGTGATCGCCGGTAATCATTTCAATGTTCTTGTCACCCGACGCCAACTCATCGAAGATGGCCTTCGCGTCGCGCGGGAATACCCCAGTATCACCATCGCTCTGGATGACCAGGGCCGGTTGCGTGATGCGGTTCAGGTGAGGGGCACCACGGCAGTGTGAATCCTTCAAACTCCACATAGACAACCAGGTACGCAGTGTATTTGTAAGCCCGACGCCGCGGGGTCCGAAATTTGCCGCCTTGGGATCTCCTGCATAACAACGCCCTATCTCACGCTCCGAAGGATCGAGATTACCGTCCATGAGTCGTAGGTCAGCCCAAGTACGATATACGTTGAATGCGCGATCAAACATATCGAGGGACCGCAACCGGATAAGCTCACTATGGCACCAATCCGTAATGCGGTGGTTGCGGGCTTCCTGAGCGGCTCGGTAGCGTCCGATGAACTCGTCCGAGTATGGGGGCCCGTTGACCGGGTCATACATATTTAACGAGGGTTCAATGGAGCTCGGGTCTGTCTCGTCGATGATCGATGCGTCGATCCAATCCGTAAGCACCTCGGGTCGCCCTAAATGGGAACACAACGAGACATACAAGTCTGCCGGAATCAGATCGTTTAATGCTTCCGGAAGTTTCAGGTTGGGCGTTGGTGTCATAGTGACGCCCAACGCCTGGGACTGATAGGCACCCATAAGTGAGCCTCCGCCCGAGTTGCCTAGAATCACCACTTGCTCAATACCGGCCTCTTCTTTCAACCAGCGTACGCCGGCGCCGATATCAACGAGTGCGTGCTCGAGCAGGAAGAAGGCCTCATTGCCACGGTAGCGCGTGTTCCACCCAAGAAAACCATAGCCACGAGCAGCCATGTATTCGCCAAGATAGTGCTCGGAGAAATCAACGTTGTAATGCGTCGCGATGAGCGCCGTCTTCGGTCGGGCACCTGTGGGTGTGTGGTATAGACCCTGACAGGGATAGAAGCCTGCGCCGTTGCGAGGCGCCGTCGGGGAAGTGATTGAAACGAATTGGCGTTGCCAGTTTGTCAATCTAAATGCCTAGTTCTGGGAAATTGCGCAAAGGGGCTGCTATTCGATTTTCGTTGAAGCGATGTTGAATCTATGGTAAACGACTTGCCACTAAAGTTCACAGGCACTCATTCGACATGCCCACGTTCAAAGTTCCCAGTCCGTTCGTCATAAAGAGACATTTAATAGTTGCGTTCGCCGTTTGTACGGTTGCTGCGATTGACAGTCGTCCCACAATGGGACAGGAAATCGAAGAAATCATCGTCACCGCACGTAAACAGGAGGAAAGTTTACAGAACGCTCCCGTTGCTGTTTCCGTCGCGACGGGTGAATTGCTTGAAAGTATGGGCAGTGCGGACCTATCAGCGATCGGTCAGTTTGCGCCCAATGTCCAGTTCGAGACCGGGCAGCCGACCAGCGGTATACGCGCCCCAACGATCTATATACGCGGTATGGGCCAAGACGACTTCATTATCGTGGAGGATGGAGCTGTAGGCGTTTACCTTGACGGCGTGTACGTGGGACGCACCGTCGGCAGTGTCTTCGATCTGGTAGACGTTGAGCGGGTTGAAGTCTTGCGAGGTCCGCAAGGCACGTTGTTTGGCAAGAACACGATTGGTGGAGCAATCAACCTGATATCGAAAGCGCCAAGCAACGAAGCAGTTGACGGTAATGTAAAAGTTGCTATCGGAGAGGATGGCTACAGTAGCTTCCGTGGGGTCATCAATCTGCCTTTAGGGTCGGGTGAATCCGCGGCTCGTGTCTCCGCGTTTGCGCATCAACAGAATGGTTACGTGGAAGCGCTGCAGTACGACGACTTCGACCTTGGCGAGGAAGACGTCAAAGGATTCCGCGCAGCATTGCGAGTCAAGCCTAACGATACTTTTATGGCTGACCTGGCGTTCGATTACAGTAAGGACCGCTCATCGCCAAATGCCGTTACACCCATTAATTTTTTGGAGCTAAACGGTGAGCCCCGGCCAACGAACACGTTTGGAAACTGGTGGAATGCTTTCCATTCAGGAAATCCAGCATGTACGGATCCGACGGTCGCTGCGGTAGATCCAGCGTGCTATGGATTGGTTTATGACAATCCCGATCCGTACTCGACGAATTCTGTATTCAGGGACAATGAAGGTAACGCGATCGAACCGGAACAAGAACTCGACGTGTTTGGTTGGAACCTCACACTCACCTTGGACATGGGCTGGGCTGAACTAAAGTCTATTACCGCACACAGAGATTTCGAGGTCATCATTTACAACGACGTCGATTTCACCCCACACCTCATTTTTCATAACAACCACGATGACTATTCACAAGACCAGTTTTCTCAGGAGCTGCAACTGTCCGGCACGGCGTTTGACGACGGAATGGATTTCCTGATCGGTTTTTACCACTTTGAAGAAGATGGTGTGGAGGACATATTCAATCAACTTGCGTTCCCGCGTGCCGTAGCGCCCGCCTTCTTTTTTCAACAAGTGACACGATTCATCGAGAACGATTCACAGGCGATCTTTGCGCAAGCGACCTTTTATATGCGTAACAATCTGAGTTTCACAGCGGGGGTGCGTTCCACCAAAAGCGATAAGAGTTTCAGACTCGTTCAGCCAAACATCCTTGGTTCGAATGTGGATGCCACCGGTGAATTGTCTATAAGTAAAGTGACACCACTTGCAACGTTGGCATGGGATGTCAATGACGACTTAATGACGTACTTGACGTACTCGAAAGGCTTTCGCGAGGGCGGATTCCCGGCTCGTTTCGTTGGCGCAATTCCTCAACCCTTACCCTTTTACGATCCGGAATTCGTTCAAAACACAGAAATCGGCGTGAAAATGATGCTTGCAGATAGGCGGATACGGCTAAACCTGGCGCTGTTTCGGATGGCCTACGACGACATCTTAGTCACGGCAAGCACGCCGTATGCCGTGGGCACTTCAACGAGCAAGGACAATCTTGGCAACGCCACGGTCACCGGGTTGGAAGCGGAACTTACCGCAATGGTTACCGAAAACTTCAGTATCAATGCGTCTCTTGGGACACTACAGGATGATATTGAATCCGTAACGGGTGGCGTGCTCAATTCCGGCAGTTTTGAGATCACTACAGCCAGTGATCTGCCTATGACGCCGGACAAGAATTTTTCGATTGGAGGTCAATACACGCGCCAAACCGATAACGGCGGACAACTCCTCATGCGTGCTGACTACGCCTTTAAGGACAGTTACTACACAAGGGTGGAGAACATAAGCGAGACGAAGGAAGACAACTACCGAGTGGTGAACGCGTCGGTTCGATATATATCGCCCAATGGCCGTTGGGAATTGGGGTTATGGGGGCGCAACCTGACGGATGAACTGTATTACAAGGCTCGTCGAATCTTCGAATCCCTAGGCACTACGTTCGGAACACCCGTACGCCCTCGCTCTGTCTATGCTTCGTTCCAATACAACTTCGGGGATTAAGGACGGAGCGAAACTAAGACTTAGGGAGCGTGTGTATCGCTTTCAACTCGACGTGCCCGACAGACGATGTCGAGCTCTAATTCGTATTGAGAGCGACGTTGAATGTCTAACATCGTTACGAAATGACGGTTCGCAATCTAACCGGACACGGTAAATATAGTGTCGATCCCGGTACGCCTCGTACTTTCGATCATCATTTGATCGCGGGACTGGTACGTGCCGTTGACTGGTTCGATAACTGTTTGCAAAACATACTGGCCTCAGAAGGCTTCGAGCCATTACATCGCACGCAATCAATGATCATGGTGCATATTGCCAGCGGCATAGAGTCTCCAGCAGAGATTGCCAGAGAGATGGGGTTGAGTCGTCAGAACGTTTACCACATGGCCAAGACGCTCATCGAAAATGGTCTCATTGAACAATCCGTTGACCCCGTCGATCCTCGGCGAACGCACTACCACCTGGCGGGGTCGGCAATGAAGATACGAAGTGTGGCGCTGGACACGCTCCGTAATCTAGAGATTGTTGTGGCTAATCGTATTGGCACCTCGTCCGTGAGCGCTTTACAGGAAATATTGGGGACTGATTGGGGCGATGAAATTCAGGACACTGAGGGCATGGTTGCAGCTATGGAAACGCGTTCACATGAGCGAGCTAGGTAACTCTGGGTATGAAGGAAGAAGAGTTAGTTGACCGCATCAGGGCGCTGCTCCCTACCGTGGCGGAGCATGCGATACAGGCCGAGCAAGAACGCAAGCCCGTAGACTCTGTAATGAAGTCCCTTGAAGAAGCAGGGGTATACAAGTTCTTCGTACCAAAAAGATATGGAGGGTATGAATTCAGTCTCGGAACATTCATGGATATTGGCGTAATGCTCGGCGAAAGTTGCCTATCTACGGCTTGGGTGACGACGTTCTGTATGGAACATAATTGGTTGCTCAGCTTGTATAACCGAGAAGCTCAGGAAGATATTTTTGGGAAACAACCCTACATCATTGCGCCAGGCGCTCTCGCGCCCAAAGGGACGGCAACCCCAGTAGACGGCGGTTATCGTATAAATGGTCGCTGGGAGTGGGCTACCGGCGTGATGCACGCAGATTGGGTGATGGTAGGTGCGTTGACACCCACAGAAGATCCAAAAAAACCTGATCTATGTATGTATCTCATCCCCCGCGACGAAGTGAATGTTATTGATACTTGGCACGTTGCTGGGATGGTCGGTACAGGAAGCAATGATATTGAGGTCGAAGACGTATTTGTGCCTGGACACCGCAAGCAGAGCATTGTCGACATGCGCGATGGCTCAAGCCCAGGTGCACGATTTCACGACTCGCCACTATATAAGATGCCCATGATGCCAGTGTTGGGATTGACGGCTGCAGCGCCTGCGGTGGGCGGTGCACGTAAGGCTGTAGCACTATTCAGGGAACGGCTACAAGAACGCAGTGTCTATGGTACGGCAGATAAGCAAAGCCAAAGGGCGATCGCACAGGCTCGTTTGGGCCACGCTCAAGTCGCGGCGGAGATTGCGGAAGTTTCGTTAAAGAGTATCGCCCAAACAGTGGTGGACTGGGGCGAAAGCGGTAAACCTTGCCCAGAAATTGAACGCGCACATCTGCGGTTAAAGATTGCTCATGTGGTTAGGCAAGCCCGGGATGTCGTGCGGGACGTTGTCGAAGCCAGCGGTTCTCACGCCCATTTTCTGGCTAGCCCATTGCAGCGCATCCTGCGCGATGTGCACACACTGTCTGGCCACACTGTGTTCGATCTAGACGTAGGTGGCGAGCTCTACGGTAGGCTTTTACTTGGATTGCCAGCTAACGCGCCGGTTTAAGCGATCAACGGATCCGGGAATGCTCAACAGCTACTGCCAGCATGACCACTTGTGCATTGCATAGCTTCATAACACATTGGATAGGCTTCAGTACCAGTCCATCGTTGCATCAGTGTGTGATCGTCTAGATTAAACTTTTCACACGATTCTTCGTCTTCGCGATTCTCGTGATATGTAAGACGATAGTACCAACGAAAGGTTCTATAGAGTTCGAATACTAACTCGTCACGGTCGAGCAAATAATAAGTCATATTGTCCCTATTATTGATACCCGTTGGCATGGCATAGAGCTCATCGAAGATAGCGTTAATTGTTGTAACGTCTCTATTTTGAACGATGGTCGCAAGATCATAATCAAAATAGGTATTCAGAGAATTCATGAACCGTAACTCCGTATATGCTTGTAAAGCACATTCATTCGACGCTCGTCGTTCAAATACTTCGTTTTCATAATACTGGGCCAAAACAAGAGAACACTCGTCGTCTTCGATACTAAATCTGATCGAGGTTCTACTATCAGTGACTCCTTCGAGATTTTTGATGTTGCTTATACGAATTGACACGTGTCGACCAGTTACGATTGCGTCAGGGTCACTGAAATAGTTTTCATACGTGGCAAAGGCAGAATTCTCACGAATATTTTCCAGCGTGATCGTAATGGAATCACCGTTTTTGTCCAAAAGTTGTCCTGAGGAATCTGCAACTAAATGCTCAAAGTTATATTGTTTCGAGTATTCAAAATATTCGTCTACCTGCTCGGGAATAGTATGGGTGACGATGTTAAATTCCGCCGTATCGAATGCTTCCCCGCTGAGTATCGTCGAAACTAAATCCCTTGATGGATACGACAAAAGTTGTACTTCATAGAACTCTTCTAATACCCCTTCAATTTCATGAATGGTGGTAAGGAAATTTACAATAAGCTCACCAATCTGTTGTTTTTCTTCATCCAAACTTTGAATAAAGTCTTCGTAGAAATAATTAGAATCAACACCATACGTTTGCTCTAGATCAGCCAAAACATCCTGAACTTCTTGTATAACTGAATTTGCAGTAGCGTTTGCGACCGAACCACAACTAGCTGCAACAGCTATCGTCGTAGTTCCCAGCGCATCTAAAACAAATCCTGTAAACAAGGATGTGAATGGCGTTACGTTTACTTTTTCGTAGGAGCCTAAAGCCGAAGGAAAGTACACCATTGTGTACGCTTCGGTAACGGTTCCCCTAACGCTGTCCTCTGCTCCTACAGGAACTTCAGCAATTCTCGGCCTATTCACCGCACACGATTCTGTAAAGTCATTGACGGCAGCGAACTCCGAGGGGAGAAAATCGTATGTCTGACTGGTGATATTTTCGGTCGCGCTGGGTTCGCCGTCGTCTTGAACTAAGTTCCAGTTCATATCAACAAAAACGTTTGCGCCCGAGACGTATCCATCAATGACGGCGGTGGGAAGAATGGCGGACCCATCGTCAGTATCCGTGGCGGGCGTTTCGCTTCCACCGCCGCCTCCGCCCCCGCACGAGGCAAGAATAAGTGGGGTAAGGAGTAATAGGATCTTTTTCATACCACTTCTTCTACTCAATACCGCACGGATCATACAATAAGAGGCCATAAAACCTTTCCCAAGCCTACTCAGTACGTTCCTTTGATTGATCTACCCGCCCCTTTTTAG
>ERZ651768.2941-NODE-2941-length-11588-cov-3.865520_pt1 | contig 11588 bp, 8 predicted proteins | sample MGYA00514754_ERZ651768 | MGnify/ENA metagenome assembly ERZ651768 | reverse complement strand
CTCCAAACCCGGCCGACTACCGCGTGGAGTTGGAATCAGGGGCGGTTGTTTACATTTATCCTGATCGCGAACGGCCGCTGATTGACCTGTCGGTGAACATCCGCGGCGGCAGCTACCTCGACCCGAAAGGCAAGGAGGGCTTGGCCGGCCTAACTGGTTCACTGATGGCACGAGGCGGGATTCCGTCCTCGTCGGCGGACGAACTGGACGAGGAACTGGAGTTTCTCGCGGCAAGGCTTTCGAGCAGTTTGGGGGGGTTAAACGGCAGCGTGAGCCTGAATCTGCTGTCGAAGGACGTCGATCGTGGCTTTGAGATTTTGCGGGCTGTGCTGGCCGCGCCGAGTTTTCAGGAGGACAAACTGGCGCTGCGCAAGACGCAGGCGTTGCAGGGGCTCAAGCAGCGCAACGACGACTCAAGAAACATCGAGTCGCGCGAGCGCAACTTCCTCGCGTACGGCGAGGACTTTTGGTTCAACCGCCACACGACGGCCGCGTCGCTCGAGGGAATTCGCCGGGAGGATCTTTTGGCGTTCCACCACGAGTGGGTGCATCCGCGAAACTTCGTCGTGTCGATCAGCGGCGACTTCGATCGCGAAGCGATGCTCAAGCGGCTCGACGGCGTGTTCGCCGCCTGGCCGCACCCCGGTAAAAAAACGCCGCCGGTGCCGCAGCAACGGGAGTACGGCAAGTCGGGCGTGTACATTGTCGATAAGGATGTGAACCAGGGCCGCGTGTCGATCATACTGCCGGGCATCCGCTGGGACGACCCGGACTACTACGCGATCCAGATAATGAACGACGTGCTCGGCGGCGGCGGCTTCACCTCGCGCATCACCAACCGCGTGCGCTCGGACGAGGGCCTGGCCTACTCGGCGCGTTCGGCGTTTCCGGGGGGAGCGCATTACCCGGTGGTGTTCCGCGCCGGGTTCCAGTCCAAGTCGCGCACGGTCGCCTTCGCGACCTCGATCGTGCTTGAGGAGATCGAGCGAATCACACGGGAACCGGTGACCGCGGAGGAACTGCTAACGGCGAAAAAGTCGTTCATCGACACGTTCCCGAACAACTTCGCCTCGCCGGCGCAGGTGGTCTCGGCGTTTGCCGGCGACGAGATGATCGGCCGCTACGCCAAGCAGCCGGATTACTGGGCGAACTACCGCGACAACATCGAGGTGGTGGACATCGCCGCAGTGCAGCGCGTGGCCAAGCGGCGGCTTAATCTTGGTCAAGTGATCATCCTGATTGTCGGGCAAAAAGAGGAGATTCTGAAGGGTCACCCGGATCATCCGGTGAACTTGGGCCGCTTGGCCAAGGGCGGGGTGAAAGAGCTGCCGATGCGCGATCCATTGACGATGCAGCCCATAAAATAGGCCCAAAAACCGTTTTTCCTTGCGTCGGCCTGATTCGCTTGGTAACAAAGCCGCAGCATGGCAGCAATTGGGCTATTTCAGAAGGGGGATAATATCTTTTACGCCAAGGTCGTCGATGGAGACTTGTACAAGCTCAAGGGCGATATTTTTGGGGCACCATCCTTCCAAAAGACGCCGATTCCAAAAAAAGGGTTTCGGACGCTCGTTCCGGTTCAGCCCTCGAAGATCATCGCCGTGGGGCTCAACTACGCCGACCACGCCGCTGAGTCCGGCCTCGAGATTCCCAAGACACCGCTCTTCTGGCTGAAATCCCCCAAGTCGATCCTGCCCGACGGCGGGAAAATCGAAATCCCGTTCGAGAAGCACCGGACCGATTACGAGGCGGAGTTGGCCATCGTAATCGGCCGCAGCATTCGCAATGTCACGCCGAAGGCGGCTAGCCGCTACATCCTCGGCTACACGGCGGCGCAGGACATCAGCGACCGGACGATCCAGAATTCCGAGAGCCAATGGGCGCGGGCCAAGTCGTTCGACACCTTCACGCCGCTTGGCCCGTACATCGAGACGAAGATCGATCCCGATTGCCTGACGATTCAGTTGTTCAAAAACGGGCAGCTTTGCCAGAACTCCTCCACGGCGCAGATGATCTTCAGTTGCTCGGAGCTGGTCAGCTTCATCTCGACGAACATGACCCTGCTGCCCGGCGACATCATCCTCACCGGCACGCCGTCCGGCATCGGATCGATCGAGTCCGAAGACACGCTCGAGGTGCGCATCCAAGGCTTGGCGCCGCTGGTCAACACCGTCAAGTAGCCGGCGGGCGTTTCGGTTCGACTTCCCCCGGTTTTTCCTGTTCGCTTGGCCAAGAGCCGGCCAAGCGACCGGCGAATCCCATTTTTTACAATGCGCTGGTCCCAGACATTTATCCCGACGTTGAAAGAGTCGCCCGCCGAGGCGGAGATCATTTCCCACAAGCTGCTGCTGCGTGCCGGCCTGGTGCGAAAACTCACCGGCGGGCTTTACACGTTCCTGCCGCTTGGCCTGCGGGCGCTCAAGAAAGTCGAGGCCATCGTCCGCGAGGAGATGGATCGCGCCGGGGCGCTGGAGGTGTTCATGCCGGCGCTCCAGCCGCCCGCCATCTGGGCCAGGAGCGGCCGGCTCGAGACGGCGAAGGACGTGCTTTTTCACGTGAAGGATCGCGCTCGGAAGGAGTGGGTGCTCGGCCCGACGCATGAGGAGGTCATCACCACCCTCGTCGCCGATGAGTTCAACTCGTACCGCCAGTTGCCGGTCAATTTTTACCAGATTCAGACCAAGTTCCGTGACGAAATCCGCCCGCGCTTCGGCCTCATGCGCGCCAAGGAATTCATCATGAAGGACGCGTACAGCTTCGACGCCGACGACGAGTCGGCCAACGCCAGTTACCAGCGGATGTACGACGCCTACGCGCGGATTTTTGCGCGCTGCGGCCTGCGGGCCATCCCCGTGCAGGCCGACACCGGCGTCATGGGCGGCGCGCACTCGCACGAGTTCATGGTGCCGGCCGAGACCGGCGAAAACGAGGTGGTGTACTGCGAGAGCGGCGACTACGCGGCCAACATCGAGAAGGCGACCAGCCAAGGGCCGGCCGCCGCCACGCCAGCGGACGATTGCGGCGCCGCGGAGAAATTCGAGACGCCCGGCGTGAAGACGATTGACGACTTGGCCAAGCGCTTTGACGTCGCGGCGGAGCGGCAAATCAAGACGCTCGTTTACATCGCCGACGACAAGCCGGTGATCGTGTTACTGCGCGGCGACGACCAGCTCGAGGAGGCCAAGCTCGGCGGCGCGCTGGGTGCGAAAGCGTTTCGCGCGGCGGGCGATGCCGAGATCGTCAAGGCGCTTGGCGCGCAACCGGGCAGCCTGGGCGCGGTTGGTGTCGACGGCATCCCAGTTTACGCCGACGAGGTTTTGCGCGGCGGCTCCGGCATGGTTACCGGCGCGAACGACGACGGCCACCACCTGCGCAACGTCAACATCGAGCGAGATGTCGCGGTCGGCGAGTGGGCGGATTTGCGCCAGGTCCAGGCCGGCGAGCTGTGCGTCGAGACCGGACAGCCGCTGAAGATTCGCCGCGCAATCGAGGTCGGCCACGTGTTCAAGCTGGGCACCAAATACAGCGAAGCGCTCGGTGCGACGTTCCTCGATGAAAACGGCAAAAGCATCCCGAGCATCATGGGCTGCTACGGCATCGGCGTGACGCGCACGCTGCAGGCGGTGATCGAGCAGTGCCATGACGAGAGCGGCGTCATCTGGCCGACGTCGGTTGCGCCGTACGAGGTTTGCATCACGGCGCTGGACGTCGAGCCGGAGTCGGAAGTGATGACACTGGCCAATCGGCTTTACGACGAACTGCGGGCCAAGGGCGTGGACGTGATCCTCGACGACCGCCCCGCGCGGCCGGGGATCAAGTTCAAGGACTCGGAGTTGGTGGGCTTCCCGCTGCGCATCGGCATCGGCGAGCGCTCGTTGGCCAAGGGCAACGTCGAGATCAAGCCGCGGGTGGGGGAGATGATCCTGTGCAGTCCGGACGAGGCGCTTGGCCAGGCGCTCGACTGGCTCGAGGCCAACCGGGTCGGCTGAGTCCGTCCGCTTGGCCAAGCGGATCGGCTTCAGTTTTCTTCAGCGCACCGCTTGGCCCACCAGCGTTGAAGCATCCCGCCGAATTCCCGGGCGTAGCCGTCGTAGTCCATCAGCGGCGAGCGCTCGAGCATCCCGCGGAGGTTCTCCCGAAGTTGCTTGAGTAGGCCGGGGTTGTTGCTGATCTGCACCGCCTTCTCGACGAACTCCCCGTCATCCCGGGCAATGAACGCCTCCAGCCCGAGGCACTTGTTTTGCAGCACGCCCTGCCGTGACACGTAGGCGTCGCCCTCGAGGCAGAGCACCGGCACACCCATCCAGAACGCGTCGCCGGTGGTGACGCCGCCGTTGTACGGGAAGGGATCGAGCATGAGGTCGATCTTATTGTGCAACTCGAGAAAGTAGGTGACGCCGCCCTTGGGCCGGATGTCGATCTGGCCCGGCTGGACTCCGGCCTCGGCGAACAGATCGCGCAGCCGCTGGCCGTGGCCGGCGTTGAGTTGCTGCAGGATGATTCGTGCGCCGGGGAGGCGCTTCAGCACCCGTGCCCAGAGACGGACGCAGGCGCGGCTGGTTTTGACCGGATTGTTCAGGCAGCCAAAGGTGAACGGCTCGCCGGTGGTGTAGGGCGGCGGCCCGGGCGGTGCGTTGATTTCCAGCGGCGGCAGGTACAGCCAGGGCGTGTGCGGCATGTGCTCAAGTTGCTCGGCCCAAAGCGGCTCGGTTTGGCCGGGCGGCTCGGAGTGGGGATCGCTGATGCGGTAGTCAAGCGCTGCCATGCCGGTGGTGTTCGGGTAGGCGAATACCGACGCCTGCACCGGGGCCGCACGGCGCGCTAGGACGCTCAGCCGGTTCCCCTTCGTGTGCCCAGAGAGGTCGAGCAGGATGTCGACGCGGTCGTCGGCGATTTGTCCAACGACTGCATCGTCTTTCCGGCCGAAGATGCCGCGCCATGTGGCAAACGACTCGAAGCTGGCCTTGAGTTCGTCCTCCTGTTCTTTGTTGGCATACACGAACAGCTCGAACAGACTGCGGTCGATGTGGTGGCACAGAATCAGCGCGAAGCGGCCGACCGGGTGCCGGCAGAAATCCGCAGACAGAAAGCCGACCCGAATCGGCCGGTCGGCGCGGAAGTCGTGGTCGCGGAAGCCGGCCGCTTGGCCAAGCGGATCGGCGTGTCGGGCCGCCCACTCCCGGTGCAGCCGGGCCAGCGTTCCGGGATTCTGGTTGGACGCATAGTTGAGTGCCTGCAGCGCAATGCTGCCCCGGTCGGCGGTGCCGCTGCCAAACTCGAACCAGCGCCGGAACAGGTTTGCGCCCATGTCCGTGTCGCCGGCCGAGTACGTCATCGCCCAGGCGTAGTCGAACAGCAGGTCGCCGTGGTCGGGCGCGAGTGCGTAAGCCCGCTTGAAGAGGTGCAGTGCGTTGGCCTGGTCGCTGCCCAGCATGAGGTTGGCCATCTGCCGCATCGCCTCGACGTGATCGGGGTTCAGTTCGAGGCAGCGACTAAAGGCGTTCTTCGACTCCTCGTGGCGGCTGGAATGGTAAAGCAGATGGCCGAGGAGATTGAAAACCTCGATGTCGTCCGGCTGCGCCTTGGCCGCTTTTTCCAGCGCCTCGATGGCCTCGTCGTTGCGGTCGAGCATCGCGAGGCTGCGGCCGAGCAGGAACAGGGCATCGACATCGGCCTCGTCCCGCGAGAGGAGTTGCTGCGACAACTCGGCGGCTTGGGCGAAGTCGCCGGCCTCGGCCCGTTCGGCGGCTTGGAGCAGCAGCGGTTGTGAACCGGGATCAGCCACGGCTTAGCTCAGGTGCTGAGGATGCTCCGGAGGCTGAAGCGGCGGCCGGGGCAGATGGTTGACTTGAGTTTTTTGTGGTGGTGGAACTGCCGGTGCGTGTAAATCCGGTTGTATGGGATGCCAGTGCGGCTCCGGAGTCGTGAGACAAGCGCCTTGAGGCTGGCTTTTTGCTTGGCGGTGGGGAGCGTCTTTTCAAAGTTGCCCACAAGACAAATCCCGATGGCAATTTCGTTGAGCGCGGCGCTGCCGATATGGCCTCCTTGGATTTGACGCTTCCAGCGATCGCAGACGTATATTTTTCCGTCGGTGGTGTTGACGCCGTTGCCGATGACGAAGTGGTAGGCGAGCCCGTTCTCCATTCGGCGGTCGCGCCGGTGGTAATGCTCCATGCCGCGGATGCTGTTGTTGCTGTCGGCGCTGTGGTGGACGACGATGTGCTTCCAGCGGTTTCGCCGGATGCGCGGCCGGTTGATCTCGCGCAGGGTCGAACTGGCGATGGCGGCCGGCTTGGCCTTGGTTGGTTTGCCGGTCGTGCCTTTGGTGATCTTGAGTTTCTGGCCGGGCTTGATGGTGTTTGGATCTTTGATGCCGTTGGCATTGGCGATCGCCGCTGCGGTGGTTTTGTATTTGTTGGCGATCGTGCTCAGCGTGTCGCCCTTGCGGATGGTGTAAGTGAGCGTCTCGGTCTTGGCCGGGATGATGAGTTTCCGGCCGATCTTGACCTTGTTGGGGTTGGCGATGCCGTTGTGGGCGGCGAGTGCCGAGGCGCTGAGACCGTATTTTTTGGCGATGACACCAAGCGTCTCGCCGCGCTGGATGGTGTGGGTGGCCGCTTGGCCAAGCATCTGGCCAAGCCACAAGGCAGCCAGCAGCGCAATCGCGATGATGCGGCTGGTTTGCCTTTTTCCCTTGGCCAAAGTTGTCAGCATGAAACGCTGTTTGCCTCCTTAAAAGAGCTGTTTTTACGGCCGGAACCGGCTCTTGGCCAGTCATTGTTTGGAGGCCCGTCCGCTTGGCCAAGCGGCGGCGGCGGAAAATCAGTGAAAATTGGGGGTTGCGGCTTGGGACGGTTTTGGTATGGTGCGCGCCCTTTTTTGGCGGAAAAGGGGCTTTTGAAGCCCGACCGAACGCCGACTGAAACCGCCTTTAAAACTCAACCTTGGGCTTGGCTGCCCGAGGAGGCATTAACCACAACGAACTAAATCCCGTCTTTCCACGGGACGGCTGTACAAAGGATTCAGCCGGTAACAATTGGAAAACCAAAGTATGAGTAATGTAAAAGAACTGTTGGACGCGGGTGTGCATTTTGGACACCAGACGCGCAGGTGGAACCCGAAGATGAGGGAATTCATCTTTGAAGCCCGGAACGGCATCCACATCATCGACCTCGTGAAAACGGCGTCGCAAATTGAGACGGCGGCGGAATTCCTCAAGGGAATCGTCTCCAAGGGCGGCAAAGTGCTCCTCGTCGGCACCAAGAAGCAGGCCCAAGCCACCATCAGGGAAACGGCGGAAGCCACCGGCCAACCGTACGTCTGCGAACGTTGGCTCGGCGGCATGATGACCAATTTGAACACCATCAAGCGCTCCATCAAGCGCATGCTGGAACTGGAGGCAATGGAGTCTGACGGCAAAATGGCGGAGTTTGTCATGCAGGAGCAGTCGATGCTTCGCCGCGAGTTGTCGCGTCTGCACCTGCGCCTCAACGGCATCCGCGACCTGAGTGCCAAGCCAGACGCCATTATCATCATTGATATCAAGCGCGAGCACAACGCACTTGCTGAAGCGCGCCGGTTGCGCGTGCCGATCGTCGCCATCGTCGACACCAACACCGACCCGACGCTGGTCGAATATCCGATCGCCGGCAACGACGACGCCATCCGCTCCATCAAAGCAGTGCTCGGCGCGGTCACGCAACCGATGATCGAGGCCCGTGCGGCCTACGAGGCGACCGCCGCAAAACTGAAAGCCGAGGCCGAGGCAAAAGCAGCAAAACAAGAGAAAGCATCGGCCGAACCGGCAGCCGCCGAGGCCGCCCCAGCCGAGGAAGCACCGGCACCGGCACCCGAAGCTGCCGCCGCTGAGGCGCCAGCAAGGAATGCATCCGCGGAGGAAGCCAAGGACGCTGTTGCTGAACTTAAGAAGCTGGACAAAAACAAGGATGGCAAATTGACCGAGGACGAGTTGCGCGCACCCGAGACGCCAGCCGAGCCGGCCAAGGCCTGAGGCGTTCGCCACTCGAAAAACTTTCTTCCCCGGTGGCATCAACCGGGGAGCGGAACTGGTTATTAAACAGAAAATATTATGGCAGAAGTAACAGCAAAACTTGTCGGGCAACTCCGTAAGATGACCAGCGCGGGCCTGATGGACTGCAAAAAAGCCCTCATCGAGACTGACGGCGACGTCGAGGCCGCCGTCGATGTGCTCCGCGCACAAGGCACCATCAAGGCGGCAAAGAAAGCCGGCCGCGAAGCCAACGAGGGCGTCATCGTCCACTACATCCAGCCCGACTCGAAGGCGGGTGTGTTGGTCGAGATCAACTGCGAGACCGACTTTGCCGCCAAGAACGAGCAGTTCCAAGAGTTTGTCGCCGACGTGGCCAAGCTCAAGTTGACCGCACCAGACACTGACTTCGAGGAGTTGCGCGTCGCGCAAGTGGCCAAGATCGGCGAGAACATCCTGCTCTCCCGCGACGCCAAGCTTGAGGTGGACGGCACCGGGCTGGTGGCGGCGTACATTCACACCGGCGCCAAGGTCGGTGTGCTGCTCCAGGTCGGTGCCGGCAAGGAGGACACCCTCGCCAACGACGACTTCAAGGTGCTGGTGAAGGACATCACCCTGCACATCGCCGCCTCCGCGCCGGTCTCCGTGAGTCGCGACGAGATCGACCCCGAGTTGGTGGCCAAGGAGAAGGCCATCGCCGAGGAGCAGGCGGTGGGCAAGCCGCCGCAGGCCATCGAGAAGATCGTGACCGGCAAGATGAACAAGTTCTTTGCCACCAACTGCCTGCTCGAGCAGGGCTTCGTGAAGAATCCCGACATCAGCATCAAGGATCATGTGGCCTCCGTTGCCCAGGCGCTCGGCGACGAGATCACCGTGGCCAAGTTCCTGCGCTTCCAAATCGGCGAAAACTTCTGAGCGGCGGCGACAAAACGAATCACTCAAGCGGGAGCCGAGCGCGGCTCCCGCTTTTTTCTGGCCAAGCGCGGAAAAGGGGTTTCATCGCCGGGACAATTTGACTAGCTTATCGCCCCGGCAATAAACGACGGCTGCAATGAACAAGACAAACACGATTGAGAGCCTGCTTGGCTGGCTGAGAGGGGAGTTTGAGGGGGCCGGTATCAACGCCGGCTTGGCCGGCCTGCTGGTCAACGTGGCCGGTGCCCTGTTGCTCGTGTTCCTGAGCTGGTTCGCCTACCTCGTGGCCAAACGGGTGGTGCTGCGGGTCATTCGGTTTCTGTCGAGCAAGACCAGCTCCGACTGGGACAAGGTCCTCATCGAGCACAAGGTGTTCGCCCGACTTTCAAATGTCGTGCCCGCCCTCGTGGTGCACGTGCTGGCGCCGGTGGTGTTTGCTGGGGTGGAGAGCCTGGCCGGTTTCGTGCAGGGCCTGGCCAAGGTGTACCTCGTGGTGGTGCTGCTGTTCACTCTGCAGGCGCTGCTCAACGGGTTGCAGACGATTTATCAGCGTTACGATATTTCAAAGCGCATCCCGATAAAGGGACTGCTGCAGGCATTGATGCTGGTGGCCTGCTTCGTCGGGGGCGTGTTCATCATCTCGATCGTGATGGGCCGCGAGATCGGCACACTGATGGCCGGCTTGGGCGCGATGGTCATGGGATTCCTGTTTGTGTTCAAGGACGCGATCATGGGTCTGGTGGCGGGGATTCAGATCGCCACCAACGACACTGTACGCAAGGGCGACTGGATCGAGATGAAGGGCCACGGCATCGACGGCGACGTGATCGACGTGTCGTTGACAACGGTGAAGGTGCAGAATTTTGACAAGACGGTGGTGAGCATCCCGACGTCAAAATTGATCACCGAAGCCTGCCGCAACTGGCGCGGAATGAAGGATTCCGGCGGCCGCCGAATCAAGCGCCCCATCCGCATCGACATGCGCTCGATCCAATTCGCCGACGAGGCGTTGCTCGAGAAGTTCCAGCGGTTCGACCTGCTCAAAGGTTATCTGCAATCCAGGCTCGACGAAGTCAACGTGCACAACCAAACGGCCAACATGGACTTGTCGGAACTCGTCAACGGCCGCCGCTTGACCAACATCGGCACGTTCCGCGCCTACATCATGGCATACCTCAAAAGCCATCCGCAAATTCGGCAGGATCGCACGTTCCTCATTCGCCAGCTTGCGCCGGGAGACAACGGGTTGCCGATCGAGATTTACATCTTTACCGATACGACGGTCTGGGCCGAGTACGAGGCGATCCAGGCCGATATTTTTGATCACCTTCTGGCGGTGATTCCGGAGTTCGACCTGGCGCCGTTCCAGAATTCCACCGGCAAGGAATCGATAAGCGGCACGCTCGACGTCTCGATGGTGAACGACTGACTGCGCCTGTGCAAACGTTGACGGCAGAGTGTGTGCTGGACACCAAGGCCATCCTTGGCGAGGGGCCCGTATGGCGGGCGGAGACGCAAGACTTGGTCTGGGTGGACATCGAGAGTGCCCGCGTCTGCTGCTTCAACCCGGCCACCGGCGAAAACCAAACGTGGGACGTCGGCGAAAAACCCGGCTTGGCCGTCCCGACCAAGCGCGGCGACTTGATCCTCGGCACGAGCATCGGCTTCGTGCGACTCGACTTGGCCAGCGGCGACCTGTCGCCGATCATCGACCCGGAGCAGGATTTGCCGAACAACCGTTTCAACGACGGCAAGGTCGATCCCGAGGGCCGGCTTTGGGCCGGCACGATGGGGATGGACGAGGCGCCGAACGTCGGCAGCCTTTACCGGCTCAACCGCAATCTCTCCGCCGACAAATTGTTCGACCAAGTCAGCGTCTCCAACGGCATGGTGTGGACATCCGATCAAAAGACATTTTACTACATCGACTCGCCGACACGCCGCGTGGATGTGTTCGACTGCGACATGGCCGGCGGCACGTTGTCGAATCGCCGAACGGCGTTCGAGTTGCCGGAGGGGATGGGCTATCCGGATGGCATGTGCATCGACGACGAGGGGATGCTTTGGGTGGCGCTGTGGCAGGGCTGGGGCGTGGCGCGGTTCGCGCCGGGCGGGGCGCTCTTGGCCAAGGTGGAGGTGCCGGTCGAGTGCGTGACGTCGTGCTGTTTCGGGGGCGAAAACTGGGACGAACTTTACATCACCACCTCCAGCCGCGACCTCGACGAGGCGGGCAGGGCGGAACAGCCACTCGCCGGCGGAGTGTTCCGCTGCAAGCCGGGTGTCAGCGGCCCGGCGACGAACCTGTTCCTCGGCTAGTCGGTGACGCTTTCGCCGATGATGCGGCGGTAGGCTTTCTCGGCGTGATCGTAGGCGGCGTTGAAGTCGGCGATTTCGTCTTCGCCCATGAAGCGGCGTTTTTGCGAGCGGCATTTTTTCACCCCCGCAAGGCACCACTCGGCGCTGCGCCTGGATGCGCGGATCGGCTTGCCATCGACGAGCACGAAAACCGGATTGGTGTGTGACGAGGGGAGGATGCGCAGCGCCACCCAACTGCTGAACTCGATTGGCACCTCGAAGGCGATGTCGCGCAACTCGCCGTCGGCGACGATGTCTTGTTTCGCGATTGCGTAGCCGTTGACGAGCACCTCGACCGGCACCTTGCGCG
>ERZ651768.2940-NODE-2940-length-11589-cov-20.810198_pt1 | contig 11589 bp, 6 predicted proteins | sample MGYA00514754_ERZ651768 | MGnify/ENA metagenome assembly ERZ651768 | reverse complement strand
ATCGGGATGTCTTCCCGCACCGGGTGGTTGATGATCTTCAGGGCTTTCCCGAGGCCGGTGCCCTCCCCAGGCGGCATTGGCAGGGTGAACACCTTGCCGTTATAGGACAGCGGTTCCCTTTTCCAGGCCATCCGACAGATCTCTATGATCTCCGACAAGCGGGTCAGTGGCATGGTGTAGGGCACCCCGTGGAACCCCTCGATGACCTGTGGTCCTGAGGCACCCAGGCCGAGGGTGAAACGACCGCCGGACAGGGCATCGAGACCGGCGGCTGTCTGGGCCAGGGTGGCCGGGGTGCGGCTGTAGGTGTTGAGAATCCCGCTACCTAGGCCCACCGTATTGGTGGTGGCGGCCAGAAAGCCCAGCAGGCTTACCGCGTCGAAGCCGTAAGCCTCAGGGATCCAGATCATGTCGACTCCAGCGGCCTCCAGGTCACGGGCCTGGGTGGCCGCCTCGGACGGGTCGGTGGCGTAGTTGAGCAGGGTGGCGATACGCATGGACGGGATCTTCCCATTCGGGACCTCGGGCTGCTCAGTCGGCGCCCGTTTCCTGCCGTGACGGCGATTTCGGTCCCGGGACCATCGGGTCATCAGTCACCGGGCGCCCGGCATTTCGACCCGCCTCACCTACCATCGGGTGATGACCCGAGGAGCAAACGGCGATGCCGAACCTCTGATGCCGGCCATCGGATTCGAACCGGCCACCCGAGCCGAGTGGGCGGCCTTGGCCGAGGAGGCCCTCGACGGCCGTACCGCGGACTCCCTGTCCACTACGACGCGCGACGGTATTGAACTACCGCCGGTCTACGGACCCGACCATCTCGTAGGGAGAGTCGACCCATCGGGAATGCCGGGTAGCAGTCCCCACACCCGGGGCGCTACGTCGACCGGCCCGGTAGACGGGGCATGGGACGTACGGGCCCTGGTTGCCGACGCCGGGCCGCAGGCCGCCAACGCCACGGCGCTCGATGAGTTGGCGCGCGGCTCCACGTCGCTGCTCGTCGATCCGACGGCTATTGGCCTGGCGGACGCGGGTGATCTAGCCGAGGTTCTCGACAACGTCCATCTCGAAATGGCCGGCGTATGGCTGGTCCCCGGACCCAAGGCTGATGGGCCGGCCCGCTGGCTACTTGATCTGTGGGACCGTCGGGGTGTCGCCGCGCCTGACCGGCGAGGCGGTCTCGGACTGGACCCACTGGGCGTGGCCGCCCGTCACGGAACCCCCCAGGAGTTCAGCAGTGGCCTGGCTGTCCTGGCCGCCGCGGTGGCCAATACACCGGGGGTTAGGGCGGTCACCGTCGACGCTACGCCGTACGCGGAGGCTGGCGCCTCTGAGGCCTGGGAGTTGGCCTGCTCGTTGGCCACCGGGGTGGCCTACCTCCGGTCTCTCACCGACGCCGGGCTGGGGCTCGATGACGCCCTGGGTACCCTCGCCTTCACCTACTCGGCCGACACTGACCAGTTCGCCACGATCTCCAAACTACGGGCTGCCCGTCGCCTCTGGGACCGGGTTGCCGAGGCGTGTGGCGCCCCACCGGACCAGCGGGCCCAGGTCCAGCACGCTCTCACTTCGGCGGCCGTCCTGGCCCGGACCGACCCGTGGGGCAACCTGCTGCGCAACACGGTGGCCGCCTTTTCAGCCGGGATTGGCGGAGCCCGGGCAATAACCGTGCGACCCTTCGATTCGGCTATCGGTCGCCCGGACGAGTTCGGACGGCGGACCGCCCGCAACACCCAGCTGCTGCTCACCGAGGAGGCCGGCGTGGCTCGGGTAGTCGATCCGGCCGGCGGTTCCTGGTACGTCGAGGACCTCACCGATCGTCTGGCTGAGGCGGCTTGGGAACGATTTCGGTCCCTCGAGGCCGACGGGGGCATGGCCGTCGCCCTGGCCAGTGGCCGTATCGCCGCCGAGGTGGATGCTGCCTGGGAGGTTCGTGAGGCCCGCCGGGCTTCCGGCGAGGAACCGATCATCGGAGTGAGCATCCACCCCGACCTCGACCAGGTACCCCTAGAGCGGCCGGCCGGCCCTCCGACGCCGTTCGGCCCCATGCCGCTACGCCGTCGGTCGGCGGCCTTTGAAGCTACCCGGCCCGGTACCGGCCTCGACGCTGGGAGCCCGGACTGATGGGTGCCATCCCGGACTTCGCCCACCTCGACCTGGGACGGCCCTCGTCTGAGAACCGAAGCGACTGGGAGCGACGCCTGGCGGCCTCCGGCCGGACAGTCCAGGACTTGGTCTGGGACACCCCCGAGGGGATCGAAGTCCGCCCGGTCTACACGGCAGCGGACTGCGAGGGACTGGACTTCCTTAACGGCTGGCCGGGTATCGCCCCCTACCTGCGGGGCCCCTACCCGACCATGTACGCCACTCGACCATGGACGATCCGCCAATACTCAGGATTCTCGACTGCCGAAGAGTCCAACGCCTTCTACCGGCGCAACCTGGCCGCCGGCCAGCGGGGCCTTTCAGTGGCCTTCGACCTGGCCACCCACCGGGGCTACGACAGCGACCATCCCCGAGTGGCCGGCGACGTTGGTATGGCCGGGGTGGCCATCGACTCGATCCTGGACATGCGGGCCCTCTTCGAGGGGATTCCCCTAGGGGAGATGAGCGTGTCCATGACCATGAACGGGGCGGTGCTGCCGATTTTGGCCCTCTATGTAGTCGCCGCCGAGGAGCAGGGCGTTGCTCCTCACCAACTCACCGGGACCATCCAGAACGACATCCTCAAAGAGTTCATGGTCCGCAATACCTACATCTACCCGCCGGGCCCGTCGATGCGGATCATCTCGGACATCTTCGGCTACACCAGCGCCGAGATGCCCCGATTCAACAGCATTTCCGTGTCCGGATACCACATGCAAGAAGCGGGGGCGACCGCCGACCTAGAACTTGCCTACACCCTGGCCGATGGCGTCGATTACGTCCGTGCCGGTCTGGCCGCCGGCCTTGACGTGGACTCCTTCGCCCCGAGGCTCAGCTTTTTCTGGGGCACCGGCATGAACTTCTTTATGGAGGTGGCCAAACTGCGGGCTGCCCGCCTCCTCTGGGCCCGGCTGATGGCCGACTTCGAACCCTCGGACCCCCGGTCCCTGGCCCTGCGCGCCCACTGTCAGACCTCGGGGTGGAGCCTCACCGCCCAGGACCCCTACAACAACGTGGTCCGAACCTGCGTGGAGGCCATGGCCGCCACCCAGGGCCACACCCAGTCGCTGCACACCAACTCGTTCGATGAAGCTCTGGCCCTCCCTACAGACTTCTCGGCCCGGATCGCCCGAAACACCCAACTGTTCCTCCAGCAGGAAGCCGACACCTGCCGGGTGATTGACCCGTGGGCGGGCAGTTACTACGTGGAGCGGCTCACTGGAGACCTAGCCGCCCGGGCCTGGGAGCACATCACCGAGATCGAAGAGACCGGTGGCATGGCCCGGGCCATCGAGGCCGGTATCCCCAAGCTGCGGATCGAAGAGGCAGCGACCCGCACCCAGGCCCGGATCGACTCGGGCCGCCAGGCGGTGATCGGCGTCAACCGGTACCGCCTAGAGGTCGAGGACCGCTTGGAGGTTCTCAGGGTTGACAACGCCCAAGTCCGCCACGGGCAGGTGGCCAAGTTGACTGAACTGCGGGCGCAACGGGACGAGAAGGCTTGCCGGGAAGCCCTCCGATCGCTCACCTTGGCCGCGGCCGGCAACCGGAACCTCCTGGCCGCAGCCGTCGACGCCGCCCGGACGCGGGCTACGGTCGGCGAGATCAGCGACGCGCTCGAGGAGGTCTTCGGGCGCCACGTGGCGGAGGTACGAACCATCTCCGGGGTTTTCTCAAGCGAGGTCGGGGACGGCGACCGGGTGCGCGCCGTGCGCGATCGGGTGGACGTCTTCGCCGCCGACGCCGGGCGTCGACCCCGGATCTTGGTGGCCAAGATCGGCCAGGACGGCCACGACCGGGGCCAGAAGGTGATCGCCACCGCGTTCGCCGACCTGGGGTTCGATGTGGATATCGGCCCGCTGTTTGCCACACCGGCCGAAACGGCCCGCCAGGCTGTCGAGAACGACGTGCACGTGGTGGGCGTCTCCTCGCTGGCCGCCGGGCACCTGACCCTGGTGCCGCAATTGCGCGACGAATTGGCGGCCTTGGGCCGTGACGACATCGCCATCGTGGTCGGTGGGGTGATTCCTCATGACGACCAGGAGGAGCTTCTGGCCGCCGGAGTGACCGCCGTCTTCCCGACGGGCACCGTGGTGGCCGACGCCGCCCTTGACCTGCTCGAGACCCTCTCGTGACGGCCCCCCCCGACGGCCTGGTCGACGGGGTGGTGGCCGGAGACCGTACGGCCATCGGTCGGGCCCTCACCCTGGTCGAGTCCCAGCGACCCGAGGACCGGGCGGTGGCCGCCGAACTGCTGGCCTCCCTGATGAACCGGTCGGGTTCGGCTCACCGTGTGGGCGTGACCGGCGTCCCCGGGGTGGGGAAGAGCACCTTCATCGACGCGCTTGGGACGAGACTCACCGGCGCCGGTCGACGGGTGGCCGTGCTGGCTGTGGATCCCACCAGCACCCTTTCCGGGGGGAGCATCCTCGGCGACAAGACCCGAATGCCCCGCCTGGCCAACGACGACTCAGCCTTCGTCCGGCCCTCGCCAAGTACGGGCACCCTCGGTGGGGTGACCCGCACCACCCGGGAATCCATGGTGGTACTCGAAGCCGCGGGCCACGACGTGGTACTGGTGGAGACAGTGGGGATCGGCCAGTCCGAGACAGCGGTGGCCTCAATGGTCGACTTCTTCCTGGTGCTCATGCTGCCTGGCGCCGGCGACGAACTCCAGGGCATCAAGAAGGGTGTCCTGGAGTTGGCCGACATGATCGCTGTCAACAAGGCCGACGGTGACAACGAAGCCCGGGCCCGCGAGGCGGTACGCGACTACTCGGCCGCCCTGCGGCTCATCCGGCCGGCGTCACCGGATTGGACCCCTCCGGTGATGACCTGTAGCGGCCTGACCGGTGAGGGACTGTCCGAACTCTGGGAGCGCGTCGAAGACCACCGCAGGGCGCTTACCGCCAGCGGCGCGTGGGACGAACAGCGTCGGGCCCAGCAACTGTCCTGGATGTGGTCGACGGTCGAGGACCGACTTGTGGCCGCCATGCGGGCCGACCCGGCGGTCCACGAGGTGCTGGTCGAGGCCGAACGATCGGTGCTCGACGGGGAAACCACCCCTGCCGCGGCGGCCGAACACCTCGTCCGGATTCACCTCAATCAGGACGCCTGATCGAGGGTCCATATCCGGGACCGATCGGAGGCCGACATGGATCGACGGACCTTCCTGCGACGGAGTCTGGTGGCCACGGCTGGTGCCGGCATGCTCACAACTGCGGACATGGTCACCGCCCGGGCCGCCGAACCCGGCTCCGGGCCCTACGGATCTATCGAAGGGATCGAACCAGACGCCAACGGCCTCGTCCTGCCCGAGGGGTTCACCTCCCGGGTGGTCGCCGTCTCTGGTGATCCGGTAGCCGGTACTGACCACCTCTGGCATCTGTTCCCGGACGGCGCGGCGACCTTCCCCGATGGCGACGGGGGCTGGTATTACGCCTGCAACAGCGAGGTGTTCAACTTCATGACCGGGTTCGAGAACCACGGCGGGGCGTCGTCAGTCCACTTCGACGCCGACGGCCAGATCCTCGACGCCTTCCCGATCCTGTCCGGCAGCCACTCCAACTGTTCCGGCGGGCCCACGCCGTGGGGCACGTGGCTTTCCTGCGAGGAGGGATTCTTCCCACCGGCCTGGGGCAGGGTGTGGGAGTGCGATCCAACCGGGGAGGGCGAGGCGATCGCCCGCGACGCCATGGGGTTCTTTGCCCACGAGGCGGTGGCCGTCGACCCCGAGGAGGGGATGCTCTACCTGACCGAGGACAGCAAGGGCGGAGTGCTGTACCGATTCACCCCCGACGCCTACCCGGACCTGTCCAGTGGGCGGCTCGAGGCCATGATCGTCGCCGAACCCTTTGTTACCTGGGGGGAGGTGGCCGATCCTGCAGGCGCCTCCGTCCCCACCCAGGAACAGGTGCCCGAGGCATACGTGACACCCGGCGCGGAGGGAATTTGGTACCACGACGGCTGGATTTGGTTCACTACCAAAACCGACAACCGGGTCCACGCCGTCGACCTTCGCAACCAGCGACATGAGCTGGTATGGGACGGCAGTGGGGACCGGCAGCCTCTCACCGGGGTGGACAACATCACCGTCGAAGAAGGCTCCGGCGACCTGTTCGTCGCCGAGGACGGCGGCAACATGGAACTGGTGGTCATCAGTCCCGAAGGCGAAGTGGCACCGTTTTGTCGGATCGCCGACCTGGCCCACGAGGGCTCGGAGGTGACCGGACCGTGCTTCAACCCGACGAGGGACCGCCTCTACTTCAGTTCACAGCGCGGTCCCACAACCCGACCGACCAACGAGATGGTGGCCGCGGTCGACCTCGGCAATTTCGGCGGCGTGACCTACGAGGTGACGGGGCCCTTCCGGGGCAGGATTGAGCCTCCCGCTCCAACGACCACCACAACGACGATCCCGCCGACCACCACGACCACCACAACGACGATCCCGCCGACCACCACAACGACGATCCCGCCTCCCACCACGACCCTGGCCCGGGCGGCTGAGGTGTCGGTCGCCTCGTCGGAGTCTGACGAAGGAGGTGGGGGGCCGGGTCTGGCTGTCGGCCTCTCGGCGGCTGTGCTGGCCGTTTTCGGGGTCGGTCTGCTGGCCCTCCGGCGCCGAACCGGTGGGTCCGACGGTCCCGAAGGGGAACCGACGGAAGGCGATGGCACCGGCTGATTGCCGCTAAAGCGTCCTAGGGTCATCACCCGGCTGTACGACCTGGAGCGGGTATGGACCGACGAACGTTCTTACGGCGCGGACTGGCTGCCGCCGCAGGCGCCGGATTATTGACCCGCAGCGAAGCTGCCAGTGCCGCCCCGGCCCAGCCCGGGGCCGGCCCCTACGGGTCGATCGAGGGGCGGACACCGGACACCAACGGCTTCCTCCTACCTGAGGGTTTCTCCTCCCGGGTGGTCGCCGTTTCCGGCGACCCGGTCGGCGATACGGACCACTGGTGGCACCTTTTTCCCTCTGCCGCGGCCACCTTCCCCGACGGCGAAGGCGGCTGGTACCTGGCCTCCAACAGTGACATCCCTAACTACCTCACCCCGGACGAGGCGTGGGGCGGAGCGTCGTCGATCCACTTCGATAACGACGGCAGCATCATCGGGGCCTATCCGGTCCTGGCCTGGAGCCACTCCAACGCCGGAGGCGCCCCGACTCCGTGGGGCACCTGGCTTTCCTGCGAAGCCGATTTCTTCGGCGCTGGACGAATATGGGAATGCGATCCAAGCGGTGCTCAACTTCCCCAGGCTCGGGAGGCCATGGGACTACGGAACCACGGTGGGGCGGCCGTTGACCCGGTCGGCGAGGCCGTCTACCTGACCGAGGACCACCGGTTCGGTCGCCTCTACCGGTACATCCCCGAGGCATGGCCCGACCTGTCGTCGGGAACCCTCGAGGCTATGGCGGTGACCGGGGACGGCTCGGTGTCCTGGCGGGAGGTTGCTGACCCGTCGGAGGCGATCGACCCGGCTCGCCAGCAGGTACCCGACGCCTTCACCACCCCGGCCGGGAAGGGCTGCTGGTACCACCAGGGTTGGGTGTTCTTCGCCACCCAATTTGACGACCGGGTCCATGCGGTCGACCTGGTGGCCGGACGTCATGAACTGGTATGGGATGGCTTTGGGGGGCGGAAGCCGCTCACCGGAATCGACGACATCACCGTGGATCGGTGGACCGGCGACCTGTACGTAGCTGAGACGGCCGGTGATCTCGAGTTGGTAATCGTAAGCACGGAAGGCGAGGTCGCTCCGTTCTGCCGGATCGTCGACCCGGCCCACGAACTGTCAGCCGTCACGGGACCATGCTTCGACCCGGACGGGCGGCGGCTCTACCTCAGTTCCCAGAGGGGTCCCGGTAATCGATTGGTCCGCGACATCATCCCGGCCATCGACTGGGGCGGTGGGCCACCGGGTCGCATGGGCGGCGTGACCTACGAGATCACCGGGCCCTTCCGGGGCCGCCCGACCACCGCACCGACTACCACCACCGCACCGACTACCACCACCGCACCGACTACCACCACCGCACCGACTAAACCATCGCTCCCGGTGACCACGACAGTCGTTCCGACCACGGCTGTGGCTACGTCCACCATCCCATCGGCCACGACGAGGGCGCCGGCGACCATTGCGCCCTCCACGGTGACCACGACAACCATTTCGGCCACGGCAGTGGCCACGCCCACCGTCCCACCGGCCACAACGACTCTCGCTCGGGCGGCCGCCGATGACCGTGGGTCGGATTGGGCGGTGGGGATTGGCGTCGCAGTGGTCGCCGCGTTAGCAGTCGGCACTTTGGCAATGCGTCGCCGATCATCGGGCGCTGGGTCCAGCGACGACCGGGACTCTTCCGGGCCAGAACCAGAAGAGGCCCCGTGAGGGGCCTCTTCTGCGGTCCGATCGGGGGATCGGAGGGTCAGGGAACGCCCTAGAATTCCTCGTCGAAAGCCACCTCACCCTCGACGCCCATCTGGTAGGCGACGACTGTGCGCTCGAAGAAGTTGGTGAGTTCCTGCACGTCCTGCAGTTCCATGAAGCCGAACGGGTTTTTCGACCCGTACACCGGGTCGAGGCCGAGGCGGACCAAGCGCTGGTCAGCCACGTACTGCAGGTACTGCCGGGTGTCGGTGGTGGACATCCCGGGTACCCCCTGGCCAAGGAGGTCCTCGGCGAACTGGTACTCGCATTCCACCGCCTCGTCGATCATCTCGGTGACCTGCCGGCCGAAGTCCCTGTCGAACAGTTCGGGCTGTTCGGCCCGAACCGTGTCGACCACGGCCAAGGCGAAGTTCATGTGGCAACTCTCGTCCCGGAACACCCAGTTGGTGCCGGCGGCCAGGCCGTTCAGCAGGCCCTTGTCCCGCAGGAAGTAGACGTAAGCGAAGGCTCCGAAGAAGAACAACCCCTCGATGCAGGTGGCGAAGCAGATCAGGTTCATCAGGAAGAGTCGGCGCTTCTTGTCTGTGTCCAGGGCGTCTAGGTCGTTCACCGAGCCCATCCACTTGAAGCAGAACTCGGCCTTTTTACGGATAGACGGGATGTTGTGGATCGCCGCGAAGGCGGCTTCCCGCTCGGCCGGGTCGGGGATGTAGTTGTCCAGCAGGGTGAGGTAGAACTGGACGTGCAGCGCCTCTTCGTAAAGTTGGCGCGAAAGGTACATCCGGGCCTCGGGTGCGTTGATGTGCTGGTAGAGGTTCAGGACGAGGTTGTTGGCCACGATCGAGTCGCCGGTGGCGAAGAAGGCGATCAGTCGGTTGATCAGGTGTTTCTCGGCAGGAACCAGTCGACTGCGAAGATCCACCAGGTCGTCTGAGAAGTCGATCTCGTCGACGGTCCAGGTGTTCTTGATGGCGTCCTGATACATGTTGTAAAAGTCCGGGTAGCGCATGGGTCGCAGGGTCAGGTCGAAGCCTGGGTCCAGGATGTTGGCTGGCCGGCCGGTCGGGTTCGGCCTGTCAGACGGCCGGTCGGACAGTTCCTCTTCGGGGAACGGGTGGAGCTCGGCTTCCGAGAGGGCCATCAGTCGCACGCCTCGCAGGTCTCCGGGTTCTCCAGCGAGCAGGCCACTGCTTCTGAGTCGGTGAACTCCTTAGCCTTCCCGCCGTCGTCCGGGTGGCCTACTCCATTGGTGCCGGTTGTGGTGTCGACGGTCGTCTTGTTGATGCGGGTCGCTGGACGAGATCTCAGGTAGTAGGTGGTCTTGAGCCCGGACTTCCAAGCGTGGAGGTACATCGAGGAAAGCTTGCCAATGGTGGGCGACTCGATGAACAGGTTCAGGGACTGGCTCTGGTCGATGAATGCCCCGCGGTCGGCTCCCATATCGATCAACGACCTCATCGGGATCTCCCAGGCGGTGCGGTAGACCTCTTTGAGGTCATCGGGGATGACTTCCACTTCCTGGATGGAGCCTTCAGCCTGCTTGACGTCGTTAGCTACGGCCTCGGACCAGAGCCCACGCTCCCGGAGCTCGGACACCAGGTAGCGGTTGATCTGGAGGAACTCGCCGGAGAGGGTTTCACGCTTGAACATGTTGGACACCTGCGGTTCTATGCACTCGTAGCAGCCGGCGATCGAGGCGATGGTGGCCGTCGGCGCAATGGCGATCATCAGAGAATTACGCAGCCCGTGGGTGGCGACGCGTTCCCGTAGGGTGGCCCAACGCTCGGGGTCGGTCGGCTCCACCCCCCAGAGGTCGAACTGCAGCGAGCCGGCCGCCGCCCGGGTCTGGTCGAAGTTGGCGTGTGGCCCGAACTGCTTGGCCAACTCCGTAGAGGCCCACAGGGCGTGGAAGTAGATCTCTTCGGAGATCCGACGGGACAGGTCCCGGGCTTCCGGGGAGTCGAAGGCCAGGCCCAGTTTGAAGAACACGTCCTGAAGGCCCATGAGGCCCAGGCCCACCGGACGCCAGGCGTCGTTGGAGTACTGCGCCTCGGAGGTGGGGTAGTAGTTGATGTCGATTACCCGGTCCAGGAACGGCACTGCGGTACCGACTACCTCGCCGAGGCGCTCGAAGTCGAAGGACCCGTTGACCACCAGAGCGCCGAGGTTGATCGAGCCCAGGTTGCACACAGCGGTCTCTGACTGATCGGTCACCTCCAGGATCTCTGTGCACAGGTTGGACAAGTGCACCACCCGGTCGGGTTGGCCCGTCTGATTGCACTTGGCGTTGGAGGCGTCCTTGAAGGTCATCCAGCCGTTGCCTGTCTGGGCGAGGGTGCGCATCATTCGGCTGTAGAGATCCCGGGCCGACACCTGACGCACGTAACTACCCTCCTCCTCGGCCTTCAGGTAGGCGGATTCGAACTCCTCGCCGTACAGGTCGGTGAGGTGGGGGGTTTCCTTGGGGTCGAATAGCGACCACACCCAGTCCTTCTCCACCCGTTCCATGAACAGGTCCGGCACCCAGTTGGCCAGGTTCAGGTTGTGGGTGCGCCTCTGGTGGTCGCCGGTGTTGTCGCGCAACTCCAAGAACTCCTCGATGTCGGCGTGCCAGGTTTCCAGGTAGACGCATGCCGCGCCCTTGCGCCGACCACCCTGGTTGACCGCGGCCACCGAACTGTCGAGGGTCTTCAGCCAAGGCACGATCCCGTTGGAGAGTCCGTTGGTGCCCTTTATCAGCGAGCCCTTGGCCCGCACCCGGTGCCAGGCCACGCCGATTCCACCGGCGAACTTCGACAACTGGGCGATGTCGGTGTAGCGCTTGTAGATCCCGTCGAGGCTGTCCTCGGGCGAGTCGAGCAGGTAGCAACTCGACATCTGCGGGTGCGAGGTTCCTGAGTTGAACAGGGTCGGACTGGACGGCAGGTACTCCAGCGAGGAGATCAGGCGGTAAAACCGGATGGCGTCGTCAGGGTTGGCGGCCAACCCGCAAGCCACCCGTAGGAAGAAGTACTGGGGCGTCTCGATGACCCTGCGGTCCTCCGGGTGGCGGAG
>ERZ651768.2938-NODE-2938-length-11593-cov-3.329194_pt1 | contig 11593 bp, 10 predicted proteins | sample MGYA00514754_ERZ651768 | MGnify/ENA metagenome assembly ERZ651768 | reverse complement strand
TCTGGACCAACAAGACCAATCTAACGTCCACACCCTAAGCAGAAACATTTCGGAGTGCTCGAAACGCCGGCGCAGTCGACGTTACCGTCGATACACTAGTCGAGCGACCATTTCGCCGCGCGGAGTCACGAAGGTCGACTCGATGACAAGCTCCTGTCCATCCTCACTCCGAGTCCACCGTTCCCGAAGCTGAATGGAACGGCTGCCTCGAGGAGTCGCGATCGCCAGCGTGCCTTCGGTCACCAGATCGCCGTCCTCCCATCGAGAGGTCGTGACTTGTTGGCCACGCGGACCCGCATTCGTACTTTCCACGCCGTCCAGGCGATAACTCGCCACCTGCGTTCCACCAGCGAGTTGTCGTTCCATGGTCAACACATCGTCGGACTGCTCGATCACCATCGTCGCGGGACCTCTCCCGAGTCCACCAGATCCGCGTCGACCACCCCGTCCACCCCCTGCACCGGGAGGCTCAGGAAATTGACTGGCTTCAGCATCGAGCGTCCAGGTACCGGAAAAATCCGTATCCTGCGCCATCACGGTCGGCATACTCATGGCAAAAGCCACAAGCATCAAGCTCGCTACGTTCATCGTGATCCCTTCTTCCTTGAGAACAGTCCTACTCAGATTAACTCCTTCTAAGTCATCGTGCCGTCAAAATTTTCACTATACCCTGTTCGTCGGTTGATGCAATCAGCATTTTTATAGATGATACAGGTAAGAGTGACGCGGTACTCTATAAGCAATATCCAAAAAAGGAGCGAGTTGTGCCATTACGTATTCTCGTTGCGCTTCCCCTGTTTCTCATTGTCGTGGTCAGTACCGCTTGCGGTGGAAAGCAGCCAGCTAGCTCGCCTGCCTCAGAACCCGCGCCGGCATCAAGCACCTCAGCCGCCGTCGAGCCAACATTAGCTGACGACGACTATCTCCTGCTGGCAACCAGCAGCACCGCAACGATGCAGGACGAATTGAACGCCGCGGCGGATCGAGGATACGAACTGCTCGAGACGACCACAACTGGTGGCGGAATCGGTGAAATCATCGCAATCCTCCAACGGACCCCTGAGGACGCTCCCGGATTTGAGTACTGGGTGCTCGCCACCATACGAACATCCACCATGGAGCAAGAACTGCGCCAGGCTGGCTTGGCCGGCTTCGCTTATCAAGATCATGTCGATCACCGAAAAGAAAATGTCATTTTTCTGTCACGTAGTCGCGATCCAGAGAAGATTGCACCCGTCGAGTACGCACTCTTAGCCACGAACAAAACCTCCACCATGCAAAGCGAGTTACGCAGAGCCCAAGCCGCGGGGTTTCGGTTTCATGGGGTGACTGCGAATAATGGCCTCTCCGGCGGGAAGGAAGTCGTGATTATTCTCAGTCGGCCTGGCGCATAGACAATGCAGGAGCTTCTGACGCCACCACGACGGCAGGTCGACGCAGGGCCGTTCGACCAAATTCGAATGGTGTTGCGATCGCTAACCTGGGTCTTGGCTCTCCTTGGCACGATCACGCTGGTTCACACGCAAGTCCCTGAATTCCAATCGCAGATTCTGTGGCAAGCCAACACCGATGGCTACCACACATATCGCATCCCGGTTTTACTAGCGACCCCTCGCGGCACCCTGCTCGCTTTTTCCGAGGCCCGGGCGGATGGCGCAAGTGACGCTGGCAATATTGACCTGGTCTTTAAGCGATCAATCGACAACGGGCGCACCTGGTCCTCCATGAACGTGATCTGTGATGACGGACCTCATACTTGCGGCAACCCTGCTCCCGTGGTCGATCAAGAGACCGGAGTCATTCACTTACTACTCACGCACAACTTCGGCTCGGATGATGAACGCAGCATCATACTTGGAACCAGCCAAGATGTTCGGCGAGTGTGGTACACGCAGTCGATCGACGACGGCCTCACATGGGCGACTCCTCGTGATATTAGTGCGACCCTCCGTGAAGCCAACTGGCGGTGGTACGCGACGGGGCCGGTGCATGGAATTCAGTTAACTCAAGGACTCCACAAGGGACGACTCGTCATTCCGGCTAATCATTCCGTTGCCAGTGTTGAGTCGAACGCCACGAGCTATCGCAGCCATGTGTTGTTTAGTGATGATGGTGGCTACCACTGGCAACTGGGTGGGACGCACGGTCCCTACACCAATGAATCGACAGTCGTCGAATTGTCCGATGGCACGCTCATGCTCAACATGCGCTCCTACCACGGCGAACAGCGACGGGCCGTGGTCACCAGTGGAGATGGTGGTGTTACGTGGTCTGCTGTCTCACTCGATAGCACTCTCATTGAACCAACATGCCAAGCCAGTCTCTTGCGCTATCGGTGGCCGACCAGTAACTACCCACAGGGCATCCTCCTGTTTTCCAATCCCGCAAGTACGACCAGAGACCACATGACGATCCGAGCGAGCTTTGATGACGGCACCTCTTGGCCGACACAGCGACTCATTGAACGTGGATCGTCCGCCTATTCATCGCTAGCACGACTTCCTAACGACGACATCGGTTTGTTATACGAGCGGGCAAACTATCAAGAGATCATATTCGCAAGCTTTTCATTGGATTGGGTGCTGAACAACTAGGTCTGTGAGACAATGCATCGCACGCGTCGAGTCCTTAGGCGGACAGGCACGAGTAATTTCGAGAGGAGAAAGCATGAAATTGTGGAAGATCGGGATCCTGGTCGCGCTGTTGACCCTCCCAGTCATGGCTCAAGTGCCCTGGGACCAAACCTTCAAGCCAGACATTGAAGCACCTGAACATTTTCGAGCGAATCGCACTTCGTATTCAGCCATTATGGACGTCTTACGCCCCACTCGTCCTGACGTCTCTGACGAGGACCTTGCCGAACTGGCGACCTATCAAATTGAGAACATTTGGGGAGGCCTCGGCGACTACCAAGAAAATTACGTACGGGGCTTTGTCCACACTCAAGATGGCACCCGTATCGTTGGTCGCGCCTTGACCATGCGAGCTCTCCCGCCACGTCCCGATCTGAAGCGAGCCGTGGATGCACTGGCAGCAGAAGGAAATTGGGATAGTCGCGGCTACGTCCGAGCTGGTGAAGAAGGCCGCGTTGGCGATATCGTTGTCGCTGAGCGTGGAGGATTCGACGGTGATATCTTCTTCGGAGACATGACAGCACTCGGCATGAAACTACGCGGCATTAAGGGAGTCATTATTGAGGGCGCAACTCGCGATCAAAACGAACTGAACGGAGAAGAGTTTGAGGGCTTTCCGGTGTATGCGCGATATTTTGATCCCCGGGGTCCAGAATGGCTGGGTGTTTCATGGAACGTCCCCGTACGTGTGGGTACAGCCACAGTGCTTCCAGGAGACATCGTCGTTGCAGAAGCCGAAGCAGTCCTGTTTTTCCCACCGGAAATTTTACCTCAAGTGCTCCAAGCGGCTCGGAATCGCCAAGCTCTTGAAAACTATGAGCGCGAACTCATGAATTCAAAACAGTATCGCATAAGAGATGTATACCCGCTCTCGCCTACGCTCCGGGAGGAGTACGAGCGCAAGCGTCGTCAACCGCCACCGCAATAGCAATTACAACTACTAATGCTTGTCGTGACAACGTCAAAGAATTCTCGACTGACTGAGTAGACTGATAACATTGAGGCACACCGAGCCATGCTCAACAAAGAAGACAACGAACTGTTGACACGTGTAGGACCGGGCACCGTAATGGGCACGCTGTTACGGCGGTTCTGGCTTCCGGCCCTTTTGGAAGAAGAATTGAAAGAAAAGGACGGAGCTCCCGTTCGATTGCGTCTCCTCGGTGAAGACCTCGTCGCTTTTTGCGATAGCGAGGACAAGCTGGCCATCTTGGATGCCTACTGTCCTCATCGACGAGCTCATTTGTATTTCGGCCGGAATGAGGAATGTGGCATTCGCTGCGTCTACCATGGCTGGAAATTTGACGTCAGTGGCCAGTGTGTGGATATGCCATCCGAACCACCCGAGAGCGACTTTAAGGAGCGGGTTCAAACAACCTCTTATCCCGTGGCAACACTGGGCGGTGTCGTGTGGATCTACATGGGACCGAGCGATTTAAAGCCCGAACTGCCAGACTTTGAATGGGCCCGACTGTCTGCTGCTCGTACGGTCATGAGTAAACGTGTCCAACAATGCAACTGGGCCCAGGCCGTCGAAGGCGGGATCGATTCCAGTCACATTTCCTATCTGCATAGAAATCTCGTTGATCTCAATCCGCAAAAGTCAGCAACGGGACACCGTAAATATTCCTCTCAAGACCGCTCACCCGTGTTCACGATCAAAGAAACCGATTACGGGCTCCTTATTGGTGCCAGTAGAAAGGCGGGCGATGAACTTTATTGGCGGTTAACACAGTTCCTCGTGCCCTGCTGGACCATGATTCCCCCGATCATTGGGGATCAGGATCGTGACTCTAGCAAGGAAGGCTACGCTGGGCATGCTTGGGTGCCTATCGACGACGAAAATACGTGGACCTGGTCCTTCAACTGCAGTCCGCATAGAGATTTCACCAAAGCAGAACGGGAACGGTTCGATCCCCACACGGGCATGTGGGGTCCGGTCGACGACACATATCGCCCACAGTGGAATATGGCGAATGATTATGGACTTGACCGCGAAATGCAGAAGAACGTCAACTACTCTGGTATCAAGGGCATCCCCAATCAGGATGTGGCCGTGCAGGAGAGCATGGGTCGCATCGCCGATCGAAGTAAAGAAATGCTTGGAACCTCGGATAAGGCAATTATTGCCTATCGACAACACCTCCTCGACCTGGCCAATGCTCTTGCCAGCGGCCAAGAGCCCAAAGCGGCAAGTTACGGTGCCTGTTACAGTGTCCGCTCTGCCTCATTGCTTCTCCAGAAAGACGTGCCGTTTGACGAAGGGGCAAAAGTTCTTCTCTCTGCGAAGTAAGGGTTGCCGCAGTGATAACTTGCCTTAAGCCATCAGGTTTGCTGACATAACGTTCGGTGCATGCGTAAACTCTTTTCCCTCCTCACACAAGTCACCACTCGATGGCTGAGTGCCGAGTTGCCGCTTGCGCGTGAAATGACCTTGATCGTGAGCAGCTTTAGCATCCTGGCGCTTGCCGCAACGTATCCCTTGATGCTGGATCTCGGCGGTGTGCTTCCTAATGATCTCGGCGATCCCGTGTTGAACACGTGGATCCTGGCCTGGGACGCCGATCGTCTACTACACGGTTTGAACGGCCTCTGGACCGCACCGATGTATTTTCCCTACGAAGCCACCCTGGCCTACTCGGAAAACCTACTTGGCATTGCGATCTTCACGGCGCCCCTTCAATGGCTCACGGGCAATCCCGTCTTGGTTTATAACGTGGCATTCCTAGCATCTTTCGTGCTTGCGGGAACCGGCATGTACCTTCTCGCCACTTCGATCACGGGCAGTCGAGCAGCTGGCCTACTCGCGGGAATTGCCTTTGCCTTTCTACCTTATCGCGCGGACAAGATTCCGCATCTCCAAGTCCTCATGTATGGCTGGATGCCTGTGGCGCTTTGGGGCTTTCATCGCTACTTTTCCACCGGCCACCGACTCGCCCTCACCGTATTCGCAGTAGCGTTTCTTCTTCAAGGCTTATCAAACGGATATTTCTTCTATTTCTTTAGTGCGGCCGTCATCGTCATCGGTTTCGTTGAGCTCTTAACCCGGGTGTGGACACGCCCACGGATGATCGTCGAACTGGCTGCAACCGCCGTCCTTATGTTGGTTTCACTAATTCCGGTGGCCACTGCCTATCTCAACGTCGGGGCTAATCAGGCTCTCTCTCGCTCCCGCAGTGAAAACATTATGTTCAGTGCGGATGCGCTGGCCTATTTCCATGCCTCTCCGAATCTTGTACTCTGGCGCGACATCCTACCCCAAGGGGCCCCTGAAGCGTCGCTCTTTCCTGGATTCGCATTGCTGACGATGGCCCTGATTGGCCTTCTTGGTTCGTTTACAAAGTGGCGAGACGGTAGGAACCCATACGCGATGGCACGCCTAGGCGTGAGTTACTTTCTCATCGTACTCATTGGGTTTGTTTTGTCTCTTGGTCCCGAACCGACCTACGCCGGCACGCTCCTCACTGAGAGTGGACCATACGATTGGCTCTATAACATCGTGCCTGGACTTGATGGGCTTCGCGTGCCCGCTCGAGCGGCCATTCTTGTGTTTCTGGGATTAACGGTGCTCGCCGCGATCGGCGTTGAACGGCTTCGCACTCTCTGCTCACCTCGGTTAGCCGGCGTTGGTTGTTTCATGCTGGCGGCGATTTTTATCGCGGAGGGCTCTTACCAAGCGAAGCTCATCCCATTTCCCCAAACACCAATCCCTTCAGAGCAGGCGGCGTACGATTGGCTCGAACAACAACCGCCTGGCGGCGCCATCATCTTGCCAATTCGCCCCAGGGACCCCATCGTCAATACGCTTCGCTACGTGTATAGCACGTTGCAACATCGACAACCCCTAGTCAACGGCTACAGTGGATACGGCACTTCATTAATACGCTCTATCGAAACTCATGAACGTGACGTCAGCGCCTATGGCGATCTCCTTAGAGGCTTACGTGCTCTTCAAGTGCGGTATCTCGTGCTGCATGAACATCGATATGAGGATCAAGCCTGGATGCAACAGACGGATGGCCCATTAATCTCGGCGGCCATTCGTGCACAAGCCCACCAATTGGTCGCGCACCACAGATTCGGCACGAGTGACGTCTTTGAACTCGCTCCTTCAACCGAAAGTATCGACACCCTGACCGACGACCTGATCCCGATTAACCTGTCGGAGTTGCCCCAAACGATCGGGCATCGCGCACAATCACTGGAAGCGATGTGGGATGGGGATTATGAAACCCGCTGGTCGAGTGATGCCCCGCAAGCCGGCCACGAATGGATTGAGTGGACATTCAACAAACCGACCAACATCGGTCACGTCCGATTTTCGATCGCGAAGAGCGTGAACGACTACCCGCGCAACTTACTGATTGAAGGCAGTCTTGATGGTGAGACTTACAAGACGTTATATGAAGATCGCGGCTTGCCGAAATTCCTGCTAGGCCTAGTTGAGGATCCCGAACACATCCCGATCGACATCGCCCTCCCGCAGAACGAATCCCTGAAGCTTCGACTCAGTCAAAGAGGTGTGTCTTCTACGTGGTATTGGTCAATTCATGAAATGGGTCTTTGGGCACGATAAGCCCTCGCCCAGCAGCGATCCTCTGCCTCTCTATTTACTTATCGCCGAGCAGTCGTTTCACCTCAGCTGTCATCGCCTCAAATCGCTCAGGCAGAAAACCTTCGACTCGAACACGTAATCGTCCGGATTGGTCAATCACCACACTCGTTGGAAATACGATGACCCCATAACGTTCCGCGAGACCATCATCCAACAGCACCGGATAACTCATACCAAACTCTTCCACGAAGGGCGGTAGTGCCGCCGGTTCATCGCCCCAATCCGCACCCAGAACCACCAACCCACGATTTCTGAATTCTCGATCAAGAGCGATCAGTTCAGGAATTTCCTCTCGGCAACTCACACACCACACTCCCCAAAAATTGATTAGAACGACTTTTCCTCGCAGATCGGACAGTCGAACGTCTCGACCATCGAGATCAACCGCATCAAACTCGATTGCGGGTTCGTCCAACAGGGTGATTGGCCTCTGATTACTCTGGGCTTCACCCATCAGCACTACGCCGAACACGAACAGACACGCCAAGCAGGCTGATTTCATTCGCTCGTTATTCTTGCGATCTGTACTTGGGAGTCTCCGTCCCGGGTGTAGGCTTCCGTCCAGGTCACAAAGATCTCATCACCGAATACGGCCATGCGCGGGAAACCACTCGCCCGGCCGGCACCCGTCTGGGCGATGGTTCGGGAGGGGCCGGGTCCAGTCGACGGTGAGAGTCGTCTGAACTGCACGATGCCCTCTCCTGCTTCAGTTCGTTCTAACCAGGTGACGATCGCCTCCGACCCGACCATCTCAATGTCAACCCGTCCTATTGGCTGGCCATCATCAACGCGCATCACCTCCTCAAAACTCGCCCCTCCATCCTGAGAAAATTTTGCCTGAACTCGTCGTTCGCCACCAGCCCCTGTAAACCACGCGATCGCGACCTGATCGCCCTTCGTGGCGACCTGTGGACCATTGACCGGGCAGCCAGGAATTTGCCAACCATCTGCGTGTAACGTCACGGGGTCAGTCCACGCATTTTCGACATACCGCACAACACTGATATCCCGAATTTCGTCGGGTGATCGATCGCGATAAGCCACCACTAACCCATTCTCGGTGCGCGCCATGGTCGTCTGACAGCACTCACAGACTCGCCCGTCGAGCAACCGTTCTTCTTTAAAGACTCCATCCTCTAAGGTCGTAAACATCAACGACATTTCATTATCCGAAGCGCCTTTTTGAAATTTTCGTCCATCCAGCCAAACACCCGCCAGTCCGGTCGCACCATGACGCGTCAGGGATACGAAACCATGCTCACTCAGCGTGCCGTCACGATGTGGCCGCTCCGGTTGACTCCACGTTTTGCCTTGGTCATCGGACAGCGACATCCAAATATCGTATTGATAGGTGCCGTTGGCAGCCTTCTCCAGCCACTGCGCCGCCAACTGTCCGTTTTCAAGCGGTAAGAGCGAACCAAAGTCAGCCCAATTTGCAAAAAACGCGTCAGAGATTCGAATGGTCATCGGCTCACTAAAAGTCTCACCATTCCAAGCAGCGAACCGAAACGCGTGCCCATCGCCGCGAGACTCGAGCCAACTTAAATACAGTTTGGAGTCAGACGCGACAAGGTTACCAGTCAGGCTCGCCACGGGTGCCGGTGACCTCAGTGACTGCACCGTCACCACTTCGTTGGCCTTCCCCAGACCAACTGAAGACAACGCTGTCACGAGGAACGCGCTTCCCAGCCATCGGAAAATCCTTGATCTCCACATCTTGTCCACTCCTTAATTACTTGACCGCGCAACTGACACAATACGAATTGGCGGCTCAAGTCGTTGGCCATCGGCCGGTTGCATTTGAATCTGCCGGATAACCTCAGCACCGGACACCACATGTCCAAACGCTGCAAAACCTTGGCCATCAGGGTTTCGGTCACCCCCAAAATCAAGAGACGGTTGATTGCCAATACAAAAAAAGAAACTCGACGTGGCTGTATCGGGTCCGCCTCTCGCCATTGAGATCGCTCCGTCAATGTGACGTAAGCCTGTCACTGGTGTGCGTTCCAATTGAATGGGATCAAAGCTATCCTCCGACCGCCCGCGATTCACACTGGCCTGAATCACTTCAATTCTGACATCGTTGTTCGGTTGATTCTGCATGGTGACGGTTCGATGAAACTGTCCGCCATCATAGGCGCCCGCATCCACATAGCGCAGAAAATTCGCAGCCGTGTGGGGAGCGTGTTCCGTATCAATCGCGACCGTGATGTCACCCAAGTCGGTCACAACCAACACCGTGACATTAGATGACACTTGGCCCGCACTCGCAGAACCAGTGCAACAAACCACCGTGAGCGCAATAGCACGAGTCCAGTTGAGCCGCATCACTCTTCCCTCACTTCTGTTCTTGCCTTGAGAACATGACGTTAGGAGCCAAACGCCTTTCTGAAGGCAGCTCGTTGTTTCACATCACCAAAAACAATCAACTCGTCAGTCGTTTCAAGTAGCAAAGATGCATGCAGGTTATACACCAACTGGCCCTGATGTTTGATCCCGACCGCGCTCAAACCGGTCTTGGAACCAATCGCGCTTTCCTCGAGTGTCTTTCCGACCAAGGACTTCGGAATCCCCAGCGTGACCAAGTCAACCCCTTCACCGAGAATCACAAGCTCGTGCCCTTCAACTAGCGACATGACCGCCTCCGCCCCAAGAGATGCATAGCTCATCACAAAATCGGCACCCGCACGATGAATCGCTTTGAGATTACGGTCATGGGTAATCCGACTCACAATTCGCAACTCAGGCTTCAATCGTCGCAAGTAGACGGCCAGGTAAATATTCATCGCATCGTCGCGCGTTGTGAGCAAGACCGCGGTCGCATCATGGAGGCCAGCATTCGCGAGCGAATCAAGATTGTTCGCGTCACTGAGAATGGCATCATCGACGAAAAGGGACATCTTCTTGATGATGTCAGGATCTTTGTCGATCAAATTGACCGGAACGCCTTTTGCTTTCAACGACCGAATGGCAGCTAATCCGACCGCATCACCACCAATCACAAGCACTGGGCGTTTCTCCTGAGTCTTCGGAGTCAACAAGCTATCCAGCTTGTCCATCTGGTCTGACAGCCCCGCCACTACAACAATGCTTTTGTCGTCAATGACGGTTTCTGGATATGCCGGATTTAGCCGACCAGCATTCCAGACCCCGACAATATTGAGACCGGTCTGTTCTCGGAGATGCGACTCAGAGACCTTGCATCCAGCCACGTGACTGTTGTGTGCCGAGAATTCAGCAATCTGCAACTCCTCATAGCTACCAATCACATCCGTCTTGCCCAGACCTGCACTGGCACGATTCGCCAAATACTCACCCAACCGCACTTTCACTGGGACAACATGAGAACAGCCTGCAAGTTCCAGTACATCCACCGAATCCTCATCTTCGACAAACGCAACCACTGGCACATCCTGCGAGACCTCCCGTACGGTTAACGCAATATTGGTGTTGGTCGTATCCTCACGATTCGCGACCACAACGCGTGCATGCTCGACATTCCAATTACGATAATTGGTCTGACTATCAATCTCCCCCAAGAGCACCGACAGACCATCGGCTTGCATCTTATTGGCAACTGTGGCGTCTGTTTCAATAAGATAATAAGGAATCTTGCTTGGTGCGAGCCGATCGATCAGGCCCGTGGCGATCGCACCCTGGCGACTAATTAGCACATGGTCACGAACACTCTTAGGGACACGTCTCTCCACGCCCGTCTGCACCTGCACATCCAACCATGGTTCATAAAACAGTTTGAAGAATATGAACGGTAACACGACAATCAACACCACAATCCCACACGCCAAAACGATTGTCGTATAGGCTCGGCCCACGTCATGGGTAAACACAATGTCACCAAAACCAGTTGTACTCATTGTCATTAAGACCCAATAGACCGCAGTCGTCCACGTGTAAAACTGTCCTTCCAATTCCATCATGAGCCACTTAAACCCCGCAGCGAACAGATGAATCAGGACATAGACAAACAGGCAATACTGCAGGAAGGCAACGCCTTTACGGCGATTTTCACCTTGAGCGGTGAGGAGAGACCAAAGGTTCCGAAGCATTGTTATCTCAACTAGATCTAGCTTACGATTAGCTGCTGAAATGTTCAAGATGACAATGTAAGAATATCGTATGGCTCGAAACTACTGGTTAATGAAATGTGAACCTGCGGCCTACACGATTGCGAATCTGGCGCGTGATGGTTTCACCAGCTGGGAAGGGGTCCGCAATTACCAGGCCCGCAACTTCATGCGCGACACAATGAAGAGTGGAGATGCAGTCCTATTCTATGCGTCCAATGCGGAGCCGTCTGGAGTCACGGGCATTGCGAAGGTCTCAC
>ERZ651768.2936-NODE-2936-length-11598-cov-3.973179_pt1 | contig 11598 bp, 13 predicted proteins | sample MGYA00514754_ERZ651768 | MGnify/ENA metagenome assembly ERZ651768 | reverse complement strand
TATTTATTTTGCAAAAGATCTTCAGGTTGGATTATTTGAAAAGTTAGTATGGGATACAGGAATGGATCCATCCCTGGACCCTTTTTAGTTAATACTTTTAAATAATATCAATTATGGCCTTGCGCTGCGGAATTATTGGCTTACCAAACGTAGGCAAGTCCACTCTTTTTAATGCTCTAACTGCGTCTTCTGTCCCTTCGGAAAATTATCCGTTTTGCACAATAGAACCCCATGTGGGGGTGGTATCTTTACCAGACCCGAGACTTAACCGCCTTAAAAAAATATTTTCTCCTGAAACGGTAACCCCTGCCACAGTAGAGTTCACTGATATCGCTGGACTGGTTAAGGGAGCCAGCAAGGGTGAGGGTCTGGGAAACCGTTTTTTGGGACAAATCCGGCAGGTTGAGGCATTGGTGCATGTGGTTCGTTGTTTTGAAGATAAAAACATCACCCATGTTGATAGTGATGTTAATCCTGTTCGGGATGCAGAAACCATTGAAACTGAACTCTTGTTGGCTGATTTGGAAACCATTGAAAAGCGGCTGACGCGAGCAGAAAAGTTGGCAAAATCTGGGGATAAAATAATTAAAAAAGAGGCGGATTTTTTGTCTAAACTGAACCATCATTGCAATGAGGGTCACCGAGCAAGAACGTTAAACCGGGACAAAGATGAAAATAAAATCATCAAAACCCTTCACCTTCTTTCTGCGAAGCCTATTTTATATATTGCCAACGTCAGTGAAAGAGAGATCAGTTCTAAAACTCGAAACACACACGTTCAGGGTTTGTTTGATTTTGCACAAAAAGAGGGGAATGGTGCAGTCAGAATTTGTGGGAAGATTGAACAGGAAATATCAACACTCCCACAGGAAGAAAAACAGGATTTTTTAAAAGAATACGGACTGGAAGAACCGGGTTTAAACAAAGTCATTCACGCTTCTTTTGATTTGATGGGACTTCAGACTTATTTTACAGGAGGACCCAAAGAGGTTCGTGCCTGGACAATCAAAAGGGGGGTCACTGCTCTCGAGGCAGCAGGCATTATTCATACTGACTTCCAAAGGGGATTTATCAAGGCGGAGGTTTATAAATATGCTGATTTGAATCGATTGGGCTCGGAAAAAGCGGTAAGAGACAGGGGGTTGGTTAATATGGAGGGTAAGCAATATGTTGTGGAAGAGGGGGACTGTATTTATTTTCGATTTAATGTTTAAATTCTAACCTTTAAAGAAATCAAATGGCAATTGACCAACCCAGAATAGGCGTCGTTGGAGTGGGACACTTAGGACAGCACCATGTAAAACATTTAGCCAAAATGAAGCGTGTCCGTTTTTCCGGTATTTACGATAAAGACCGGAGCAGAGCAGAAAAAATAGCATCTGACTATAAAATAAAATCATTTAATAGTTTAAACGAATTAATTGATGGAAGCGATGGTCTGACTGTTGTGACACCTACTGCTGATCATTGTGCTACAGCACTAAAATGTATTCATAAAGGGAAACATGTTTTCATTGAAAAACCCATATCGGACTCTGTTAAGTCTGCAAACTCTCTTTTAAGGGCAGCAGAGGAAAGTGGGGTTTTGATTCAGGTGGGTCACATTGAAAGGCTGAACCCTGCCCTTCTTGCTATTAAGGATTATGAACTAAGTCCCAAGTTTATCGAAATTCAGAGGCTGGCTCCCTACACCTCCCGAGGAACCGATGTCCCGGTAGTTCTGGACCTTATGATACATGATATTGATATTCTATTGTATTTTGTGGATTCCACTGTGAAAAACATTTCTGCTACGGGACTCTCTATTATGACAGATTCTGTGGACATTGCCCATGCCAGAATCCAATTTAAAAATGGCACTGTTGCTAGTCTTACCTCAAGTCGCATTGCAAAAGATAAGGTAAGAAAAATTAAGGTTTTCCAAAAAAATATGTACATAACCATAGATATGCTTTTGACACTTTCCGAAGTCTACAGGGTGGTGGACAAAAATAAATCACACAGTAAGTTTACGGCTCAGCTTGACTATAAGGGAACTCACCGTGAAATCGTTTATGAAAAACCGGAGATTCAACTAAAAGACCCACTACAAATGGAATTAGAAAATTTTTCGGATTCTATCAAAGGAAACTCATCACCAATTGTTAGCGGAAAATCCGGAAGGGATGTGTTGGCGGTTGCAGAGCATATTAATAATCTAATTTTAGAAGATCTCCATTAACCCATTTGAATGAATATTCGCAATTTCTTTTTCAAATATCGTAGTTATACTCCTCTTCCCCTTGCCTTGGGAATCCTTTATTTTTCCTCCCCAAACCATGCGATGTTAGAAGTGGGAATTTTTCTATTGGCTCTGGGCGAATCCATTCGGATCTGGTCTGTTCGGTATGCTGGAGGAGCAACACGAACCACTGAGGTTGGCGCGCCCTTCTTGTGCACTTCGGGACCCTTTTCTGTGGTTCGTAATCCATTATATATTGGTAACATGATAATTTACACGTCCTTTGTTCTGATAGCTGGTAATGAAAACCTGTGGGTCATGGTGGGAATTACATGGATGTTTTTTATCATACAGTACGGTTTGATTGTTTCGCTTGAAGAAAATACGCTTTACCGACTTTTCGGTGATGAATATAATATATACAGAAAAAATGTGTCGGCACTTATCCCTCGGATTTCTCCATGGAAGGGTGGAACCTCTACCAAACCAAACCACCTTTTAAAAACTTTAAAAACAGAAAAACGGACACTTCAAAACATAGTATTTGTTCTATTGCTGATTGTTTTCAGAAATCAAATGTAAATTCAGGAAATGACAAATCATCCTGCGTTAACATTTTTCCTGGTTGCCGGTGAAGAATCTGGGGATATTCATGGTGCCAGATTAATTCATTCGCTAAAAAAACAGAACCCTAACTGTAGATTTATCGGTCACGGTGGTAACCACATGAAATCAGAAGGAATGGAAATCATAGAGCATGTTGAGTCTCTTTCTATGATGGGGTTTTCAGAAGTGATAAAGCACCTTCCCTATATGTTACGGGTCATGGGTGAAACCATTAAAACCATTGAACAAATAAAACCCGACAGAATTATACTAATTGACTATCCAGGGTTTAACCTGAGACTAGCAAAAAGACTCAAGATTTTTCCCTTCCCCATAACCTATTTCATTCTTCCGCAGGTCTGGGCATGGAAAGAAAGACGTGTAGAAATTTTGAGGAATTATGTAAATCAATCTCTGTGTATTTTCCCTTTTGAACAGAAATGGTTTGAGGACAGAGGTGTTTCAGTCCAATATCCCGGACATCCTTTTTCTGAACCTTACACTCCTGAAGAAAAAAAACTGGAGTTTTTTGCCCGACACGGTTTAGATGTTTCCAAACCTTTACTTGTGCTTCTTCCGGGAAGCAGGCAACAGGAAATTGATAGACATTGGAATATCTTTTTAGATACCGTAGATATCATCCACAAGAAAAAACCAGAAATACAATTTTGCGCGGCAAAGACATCTAATGTGAACATAGCGCCAATCCCTGAATATATCCAGATGGAAAATAAATTGACCAGGTGCGCTATTCTTCATGCTGATGTGGCATTGGCTTCTTCTGGAACGGTCACTCTTGAGTGCGCTGTTAATGACACTCCTGTTGTTGTGTGTTATAAAATGTCAACATTCTCCTGGATGCTTGTTAGGCGCTTATCCAGGGTTCCTTACGCGTCCATGGTAAACCTTATTGCAGAAAAAAGAGTTGTTCCGGAATTTTTACAGTCTAATATGAAGCCTCATCCCATTGCAGAAGCTCTTTTAAAACTGTTCGGTCAATCACTGGACCAAAAAAATATGTTGTTTCATTTTGAGGCTGTCCGGAGAAGTTTGGGGCTTCCGGGAGTGTACGAAAGAGCAGCAGAAGCAATATGGAAGGAACACCTGATATGAAACCTGAAACAAAAATGAAAGTGAAGGCATGGTGGTGCAAACATTTGCTTAAATTTCTATACGGTACCTGTCGTTGGGATGTTCAGGGTCAGGAACAAATCCGTACGTTGGTGGCTTCAGGAAAAACCGTTATCATTGCAATTTGGCACGGGAAAGTTTTACCCATATTTATGAATTTAGCATCTAAACATTATTATGCCTTAGCTGGAATGCATAGAGATGCTGAGCTTATTGCACAGATTGGTTCTCAGGTTGGATGGAAACTATTACGCGGGTCAAGCTCTGACCGGGGAAAAGAGGTGTTCAAAGAAATAATTTCAGTTTTATCCACACCGGGGGAGGTTGTCGCCATGACCCCCGATGGACCAAAGGGTCCTGCTAAAATTCCAAAGGCAGGCGTAATCCGCGCGGCACAAAAATCTGGTGCAGTGATTATTCCTGCAATCGGACAGGCAAAAAAACGGTGGGGGTTTACCAATTGGGATACATTTTATGTGGCAAAACCTTTCAGTAAAATCGTATTGCGTTACGGAAATCCCCTGATATTTAAAAAAACCGATGATTTTAAGGAATGTGCTGATAAGCTAAAACATGCTTTGGACTCTCTTGAAACTGAGGTAGACCATATTCTTGATGGACAAATTGAATAAACTTACTCTGGTGTGTCTGGCACCCTTAGGTGTTGTTTACCGGTTTTTTATGTGGGTGCGAAATCTGTTTTACGATACCGGTGTTTTCCCGTCTCAGAAATTACCGTGCAAAGTCATTAGTATAGGAAACATCAACCTGGGTGGTACGGGAAAAACACCTGCGGTTATCGCACTGGTGAAACATTTTCAAAAACAGGGGGTTTCTGTAGCGGTGCTTAGCCGGGGGTATGGACGTAATACAAAAAAAACAGTTCTTGTGACCGATGGAAACGATATTCAATCAGATTGGCGATCTGTTGGTGATGAGGCGTTTCTTATGGCGCATTCTCTTAAGTCCGTACCTGTCGTCGTTGATAAAAATCGTTTTAGGGGTGTAAATTTTCTCATCAAAAATTACAATCCTGATGTTGTTATCCTGGACGACGCATTTCAGCACCGACGCATTAAGCGAGATATTGATATCGTACTGTTAAACTGTATAGAAACCATAGAAAACTACCGTCTAATTCCATTTGGAAATTTGAGAGAACCCCTAGTACAACTTAAAAGAGCTGATATGATCATTCTAAGTAAGACAAATTTAGGAGACTTTCCCGAAGATATTCACATCGAACAGCTTTCTAGGGCACCCCTGCACCAGGCAGTAATTGAGCCAGAGACCTATCTATTGGATAAGGATAAAAACAGAACTCCTGTCCATGAGTTTTATAATAATAAATGTGTGCTGGTCTCCGGAGTGGGAAGCCCTGAGGGTGTTTATAAAATAGCGGAATCCCTTAAGCTGAATGTTGTGACACACCTTCATTTTCGTGACCATCAAATATACACTCAAAGGGATTGTGATCGTATCAACAGAGCAGCAAGAAAAAAGGGGGGGGATATTATTTTAACCACCGAAAAGGATATGTTTAAACTGTCTCCTGTTTCCAGTGAAAATAATAAGTTAAATCTTACTAAAAAAGTTTTCAGTTTACCCATTAAATTTGTTTTTTCAGATAAAACATTGGATGAAATTCGCAGACATGTCTTCTGAGTTCTGTATAGACCCCTTTTATTTTCCATATTTTTCCCTTAATTTTTATTAAATTATTTATCAAATAACTAACAAAGGGTGTTATGCAAAAAGGAAGTGTAAATAAAGTTGTTATAGTAGGACATATCGGAGCAGATCCAGAGACACGGTTTACTCCATCCGGAACTGCTGTTGCAAATTTCAATGTAGCTACAAACGAATCTAGAAAAAATTCTGATGGGGGATACCAGGACCATACTGAATGGCACAGCTGTGTCCTGTTTGGAAAAAGAGCAGAGTTTGCCGGTGAGTACCTTAAAAGGGGGCAGTTGATTTATCTTGAGGGAAGGCTTCAAACCCGGTCGTGGGAGGATGATAGCGGAACGAAAAAATACAAAACAGAGGTAATCGGAAACGAAATAACCATGTTAGGTAAAAAGGTGGGCACGGGCGGTTCTTCTCAAAATAGGGATGATGCTTCCGATGACGACCTTCCCTTTTAATACATTATAATCATGTTTAAAAAGGGAAAGAAGGGACTCGGGCTGGAAGACATTGCCCAGTAACTTTATTTGAAATAAACGTAGAAAAGAAAAATCAGTCTTTAAGTAATTATTCGCCAAGGCCCCGGTGGTTGCGATACCTTTTGGGCTATCTTGCTATGTTCTTATGCAGTCTGGGGTCGCGCGTTAAAATATTTGGGCGTCATCACGTCCCGGACGAAGGGCCATATATTGTTGTTATTAATCATTTTAGTTATATCGACCCGCCTTTTGTAATACATGCGCTCCAGAAACCTATCAGCTTCTTAGCGGCCAGTGACCAGGTAATTGAAGCACAATTTATTTGGGCACCTTTTTTATATGGATTTATTCCTACGGACCGCACCAATTTGGCACCCTCCACAATTAAAAATTCAATTCGTGCACTAAAAAATGGTGAGGTTTTGGGTGTTTTTCCTGAAGGAACATCTCTGTCTCATGTTCTTCGACCAGCAAAAAACGGTGCGGCCTTTCTCTCCGCCACCGCAAAGACACACCTGCTTCCCGTTGGGATTGTGGGCTTGGAAAGTGCCTGGGAAAATATCTTCAGGGGGGTGCGTCCATCCGTCCAGGTTAGAATCGGAAAACCGTTTGGCCCCTTCACCTTGTCAAAATCAAAAAATGATAAAGAGCGTGACCTAAATAAAATTGGGGATGAAATCATGTGCAGGATTGCTGCCCTTCTCCCTGAGAATAGACACGGGGCCTTTAAACACAATAAGACTATCAGCGAGCATCGAAAGAAAAACGGGCTCCCTGATTTCTAAAGCCCAGAATAAATAAACCTGTTAGAGTCAAAATTCCTCCTATGGCAGTGTTTAAGGGTACGGGTTCCATAAAAAGAAAATAGGCAGCCGTGGAGGCAATTACGGTTTCACCAAGGGACACCGAAGACACAACGGATGGTGGTAAAAATTTAACCGAGTAGTTAAGGATGGCATGTCCTAAAATAGAGGGAAAAAATCCCAGAGCAAGAAACCAAAGAAAATCTGTCCCTGAAAAGTCAAATAAAAGGTCTCCTTTAATTAGAGAAAGTATGAGCAGCGTCACGGCTGCTATCATAAAAAGGTGTCTGCTATAAAGAATTGTTGGTGTGGTTTGCCTCACTTTTTCTGAAATTAAAAAAACAAGCGCCATACATACTGAACAAGAAACCGCAAGAAGATTTCCTTTGGTTTCTTCGGAACCGAAATCCAGAGAAAATCCATGAACAATCAGTACCCCTAAAACCGATATTAAAATTGAAGAAAGTGTTATCAATGGAAACTTTCTTTTCATGAAAAAAACCTCAATAAATAAGGTAAATAGCGGCGCAGTTGTTCCCAATAGGGTTGCATTGGAAATTTTGGTGAGCTTGACCGCGGAAAAGAAAAAAGCGAAATGAAACCCAAGAAAGATACCTGCAATGATAACAGGAAGCCTCCATGGCCTGTCTAGCTTCCCCTGATTTTTTATTCCGCTGTACACCCACAGGAAAAGTGAGGCAATCCCCATTCTCCAGAATGCAATGACAACGGCAGAGATATCAGGAAGGAAGCGAGCAATAATGGATGAAGAACTGACCGATAAAAGGGCAACAACCAGTAAAAAAGGATTAACTCTCTTTGCGTCGCTCACTAAACGAACGCTGTGTCAAAGTATGAACGGTTCTGGTGGTTTCCCTTAAGTTAAAACTTCCAATAAAAAGCTATAATATATGGTTGGGAATGAATACCAAAACGAAAATGCTCATTTACAGCATATATAAAACCAAAGTCAAAATGGATAGGGCGAATGGACTTGAAATCATCTTCTGTTACGGGAACATCTTTAACTTTATAGGTGTAGTTGTCACTAAAGGGTCCATCCTGGTGTGTCCTTTGACTAAGGTCTAAAAAGAATGGATCATAGAAAGCTTCACCAACCATTTTTAATTGTGGTGTAATATCTACATCTAATCCCCAATATATACGATAAGGATATGTATCGTGATTTAAAGGAATTTGCACTAAGGCCCCTACAGTATTAGATATCCTTCCTCGCATACCTTTCCTGGACTTTGAAAAGGTGTAGGCCGAGAAAAGTTCAACCATAATATCTAAATCTTCAGTTTCCTCTACATCCAAAAGATTTTCATCATCATACGGATCGTCCCTGCCATCAATCGTTGCACCTATTGGGAAATATCCTCCGTAATCTCTTTCATCACCAATAGTATCATTACAATCTCCGTTATAATTGAAGTCTTCACAAATATAAGCTGTGCCTGCTTGCCAAACTACTTTGTCCGGCTTCCAAAAGGTGTGAAAATGTCCACCGATGGCTAATGCAGACTCTTTTTCCCAATTACCTTTTTGAAAAAGCATATATTTAGGCCTTAAATTAAAATCCCCCCAAAAGAATGCACTCCATTGTGTGGTCACCATTAATTTATCTGATAATCCAAAACCAAAAGATAGTCCGCTTAAATATAGTGTGCCATCATCAAGTACATAGGCAGTGGGGTCAAAAAATGTATCAATAAGCCTCTCTTCGCCCATGGCAAATTCAATGTCCTTACCAGTGCTCCCGGTACCTGTTCCTGCTCCAAACAATACATCAGCAAGACTATAGGGTCTTCGGTATTTTGCGGTTGAACTTTCCTTTTTTTCTCCTGCTTGGGTTACCTGGCCGGATTCCTTTATATCCAAAATGTCTGATTTTACGATGTTCAAAGTCCCCAGTTTAGTTTTTAATTGAATTATTTCATCCGTTTCGCTCAACTTTGTTCCTCTGAATGTTTCCCCGCTATTTAATTTAACTTCATATTCTACCTGAACCAGCTCATTCTTGTTCACTGTAACAGAACCATACTTGGTCTTAATCGTGTATGTGGTGTCTGTCTCCTCCTGAACCGTACCGACAATGACGGTTCCGTCCTTGAGCTTGAATTGTTGGTCCTGGGAGAAGAGTGAGGAAACAATAATTATTAGCAACACTTTATAAATCAATTTCATAGATCCTTTGTCCTTTTTTTATGTCAAATATTAAAATTATTTCAGCTAAACTATTTTGTAACAGTGACCGTTCTGGATTGGACAATTGCAGGTCCAACACCAAGGGTTACAATTGCAAGTCCTACAGCTATGCCAGCATCCACTATGCCTACTTGAGTTTGTATTTCATAGTTTGCAGCGCTGTCGGCCATTTCATCAGTGTCTACTGTGTTTAGCGGAATCAAACCGTAAATTAAATAAAATTGGCGGGCAGTTACTCTTACTCCTGTTTCTGGGCCTGTCCCAATTGTGTGTACGTGGGTTGAGCATGCAACAATTAATAACGAAGTTACCACCGTCAGAATTGCTATTTTCTTTTTCATTAAATTTCTCCTTTATTTCTTTTCTATATAATTAGCTCACCCTTCTAATAGTGGACTAAATTGTTTCTACAAATATAAACAACCAACTGAGGCACTAATAGCTATTTATGCCTTATTGTTCCAATTGATGACTCTATGCTTTCTATCTCCATTTTGTATTGGGACAATGGTATAATAAAATCAATCTGATAAAATTCGTTTAGCTGAATAAATAATTTAATAATAACATGGTTTTTACCGCGAACTAAATATTGTTTCGCACTTAGGTTATTAATGTTGAGATCGTTTGTTTTATATCCATCACCATGTATTTTTAATTGAATATCAGAAATAACATCTTCAGAAATAAAACTAAAATCCTTTTTGTCTGTAATTACTTTCGAAATAATACATTGTGAGCCCGCTTGTGACTGGAAAGCATTCACCAATACTAATTTAGTGGGCCCTCCCAGTGAACGAAAAGATCGGTTAAATTCAGATTTCAATAAACTGTCTAAAGGGTTCCAGTTAACTGGAATGTTCATCATAAATTCGTCGTCATCAGTAATTGCTTCAGGGTATAGTAATTTATTATTGACTTTATACAAAAGTCCCTGTTTCCTTTTTTCGGCTTTGTTGCTCTCTGGGCTACAACAAACAATGCTCAATAACATTAGTGTCAAAAATGTTTTTGGTTTTAGCAGTATGTTTTCCATTATGTCTATTATTAAGAAGTTACAGGATTAACCTTTCTGCCTTCAATTTGTTTCTTTATGATAAAATGGCAAGAGGGGTGAGCAATTTAGGAAAAGCTGCTGTTTCCTTTTATAAGAATGGTGGTTGGATAGATGATGTGTGTTTTACACCTTTTTTATGAAACTAAGTTTTACTCAAATTAGTTGTATAAAACCATGCTTTAGAAAAATTAATTTCAATGAACCTGTTCATCAACAAAGAATAACATTGAAAAATAAAAAAATACTCTCACTCACTACTTTTTTTGTTGTGTCTCTTGTTTTTGGAGCCAATTCAAAAAAACTAAAAGATGACACAGCATTTCAAACCGTATTGCCACTCATCGAGAAAAAGAATATCCCTTTAGATTTTGTGATCAACTCATTTTCCTCAGATTCGGTGAAAATATATGAGGATATTCCTGACAGATTTGAGTTTGCCTATGAGAAAAAAGAATATCCGGAATACAAAAAGTTTTTTCTAACTAAAAAACGAATCAGCGATGGGGTTGAGTTTTACAATCTTAAATCTGGATTAATTGAATCCATCTCCGACAGCTTGGAGGTAGACCCGTTCTTAATTCTTAGTATTACAGGAATTGAAAGCAATTTTGGATCATACCCAGGACACTATGGCGTGTTTAGTGCTTTATATACAATCATTCACTCCATGCCAGGAAGGAAGAGCTGGGCATCAAAAGAGTTGGCTGAGTTTTTGGATTACTGTTATAACGATAATGTCCCTGTACACTCCATAGCCGGGTCTTATGCGGGGGCCTTTGGGTTTGGTCAGTTTATCCCTTCAAGTTTTAACCGGTTTGCTGTTGATTTTGATAAAGATGGTGTCCGGCGATTTGACGAATGGGCAGATGTAATGGCAAGTATTGCAAATTATTTACTAAAAAACGGATACAAACCTGGCGGTTCATTTGAGCGGGATTCAAAAAACTGGAACTCTGTTTATGCTTACAATCATCATGACAACTATGTGAGGGCTGTCTTGGACCTTCGCTTGGAATACAAACAGCGTATCTCAAGGAAATAATTCTTTTACCCGTACCAATACCTAAAGAACCTCTTGAACCATTTTTTAGTTCCATCCGATACGGGAAACCACCATGGTTCTTTTTTTAATCCCAATCGGTCCTCACACACGGCCTGGACCCAGGAAAAGGCTTTGAGCCCCTCAGGACCATGAACACGACCAATTCCTGATAGTCCTACCCCTCCAAACGGAAGAGCTGCACAAATATAGTTCGTGTTAATATCGTTAATGCAAACAGAACCTGCTTTTATTTGCCCGGCGATTCTCCGGGCCTTTCGTAGGTTTTTCGAGAATACAGAAGCGCTCAGTCCAAATCCAGTAGAGTTCGCTTCATTTATAGCTTCTTTTTCTGAGTAAAC
>ERZ651768.2935-NODE-2935-length-11598-cov-4.156150_pt1 | contig 11598 bp, 10 predicted proteins | sample MGYA00514754_ERZ651768 | MGnify/ENA metagenome assembly ERZ651768 | reverse complement strand
TTGGTGTTGATATTAACTCTTTTGCAGTTGCAGGTTCTATCATTATACTTTTCATTGCTACAGAAATGATCCTAGGAATTAATTTATATAAAGACAAAAATCCAAAAACTGCATCAATTGTTCCCATAGCTTTTCCATTGATAGCAGGCCCAGGAACACTTACAACTTTAATATCTATAAGAAGTGAATACGATAAAATAAATATAATTCTAGCAATCATTATTAATATGATTATAGTTTATATGGTTTTAAAATCTTCTGAGAAAATAGAAAAATTTCTAGGGAGTCAGGGAATTCATATTTTAAGAAAAATATTTGGAATTATTCTTTTAGCAATAGGAATAAAATTATTTACTACAAATATTAAGCTGATATTTTCTTAATAAGAGGGACAAGACTTTCTAGTATTAGACTTCGTGATCCTTTTAATAAGACAACACTTTCTTTAATTTGAATTTTATTTAATTCAAACTCTAAGTCGTCTTTATTATTAAACCAGAGAAAATTTTTGTTAGTTAAATAAGCACTTTTCATCCTAGAACCTACATAGTACACTTGATCTAATTTTAGATTTGATACAAATTGTCCAATACTTTCATGTTCTGTTTTTGAAATTTTTCCCAGTTCCAACATATCACCCAAAATAGCAATCTTATACTTATCAAATTTTGATAATGCCTCGAGGGCATTCTTCATAGATGCTGGATTAGCATTATAAGCATCTAAAATAATTGTATTTGACTTAAATTGTATTAATTGAGATCTATTATTATGTGAAGAAAATTTAGAAATTTCTTTTGATGCATTTTCTTCAGAAATACCAAAGTACTTTCCTATTGAGAGCGCAAAAACAATATTTTCATAATTATGCTTTCCAATAAGATTAGATGTAAATTTTTTAGAATTAGAAATTTCAAAAATAATGTTTGGAACAGATGAAATAAGACTAGATTTCACAAAAGAATTATCTCCAAAAAGAAAAATAGGGTCTTTAAACCTTTTAGCAAAATTATTAATGACCAAATCATTATTGTTAATAAATACCTTTCCATTATTTTTAATCAAATAATCAAATAACTCAGACTTTCCCCTTATAACTCCATCAAAATTTTCAAAACCTTTTATATGAGAAGAAGAGATATTTGTTATCAGGCCAACACTCGGATTGCAAATACTTGAAAGTTGTTGAATTTCTCCAACCGCACTAGCACCCATCTCTATAATGGCAATTTCATAACTATCATCCATCTCTAAAATACTCAAAGGAACTCCAATATGATTATTTAAATTGCCCTTCGTAGCATACACCTTAAACTTTGAAGATAAAACATGGTAAAGAAGATTTTTTGTTGTCGTTTTTCCATTACTTCCAGTAATTCCAACAACAGGAATATCAAATTTTGACCTATGAAGCTTTGCCAAATTATGTAATGCATCTAAACAATTATCTACTAAAATTAAGTTTTTTGATGCATTAAATACACCTTTATCATCTACAACAGAATACAAAGCTCCTTTATCTAATGCTTCATTAGCAAATTTATTTCCATCAAAATTTTCACCTTTTAACGAAAAAAAAATTGAATTCTTTTTTATTTTTCTTGAATCAGTACATATACCTTCAGAATTTAAAAAATGCTTATATATTAAATTGATTTGATCTTCCATACTCATTTAGATGCTTTAATTTTATAGGGCACATCACAAATGCCCTTAGATATACTTGTGAGTTTTCCCTTTAACAATTTTCTTTTTAAGGGAGATAGGTAATCAGTAAATAATTTGCCTTCAATATGATCATACTCATGCTGAATAATTCTTGATTTCATCCCATCAAATCTATCAGTATGAAATTTCCAATTTTCATCGTAATATGAGATCGTAATTTCTTCTCTTCTGGAAACAAATTCATTTATGTTTGGAATACTTAAACAACCTTCCTTAAATTCCCAAAAATTTCCAGTTACTGTAATAATCTGAGGATTAATAAAAACTCTTTTAAAATCTTCTAGGTCTTTTTCATCTAAAGAAGCACCATCAATAACAAAAATTCTTAATGATATACCTATTTGAGGTGCGGCAAGACCTATCCCATCCGCAGAGTACATCGTTTCAAACATATCATCAGATAACTTAATAACATCTACCTCATTTTCCTTTACTTTACCAGCCTTAATTTTAAGAACGTTATTGCCATATAAGCAAATTGGATATATCATAATTCATTTCGTTTTAAATATGATTGCAATATAATGCTTGCACTAATTTTATCAATATTACTTTTATTTCTTCTATATTTTTTATTTTTTCCCATTAAGAGTATTGCATCTTTTGCAATCTTTGATGTTAACCTTTCATCGTAGGTATCAATAGAAATCTTGGAATATTTTTTTTTTAATTTATTAATAAAATTTCTAGTAGGATTAGTTGCATCAGTATTTTTTCCACGCATATCAAAAGGCATTCCAACAATAAACTTATCTACTACATTATCAATTAAATAATCAGCTATAAAATCAAAAATTTCATTTGATGGACATGTAGCAAATGGAGAAGAAATAATTCTTAGTTCATCAGTTACGGCGACTCCAATTCTTTTGGAGCCATAATCAAAACACATTATACGACCCATCAATTAAGAAATGATATATTTCTTAATTCATTAGATATTTTGTCTTGGAGCTTGAGGGCTCTAGGAAACAAAATTTTATTTTCAATATTAGAATGAATTTCTAATTCTTTATCAAACTCTTTTAATTCTTGAAATATTACTTTCAAATGTAAATTCTTTATATTATTCAAGGAATAATTTTTTGTTAATCCCCTAATTCCACTCATCTCAGAATCTTCATTTAAATGTTCTTCTGCAATATTTTTTAAAGAAATTTCTTTCATAGAAAAAAATAATAAAGATAAATTTTGAGAGTTAAGATCAGCATAAAATAATTTATTTATGTATTGAAAAATAATGGTTTCTTCTTCAAGAATATGCTCAGTAAATTCCTCATAAAATGAGGGAAAAATAAATTTTAAATCATCAGAAAATTTATAATTTATATTAGAAGTATCTAAATTTTGAATTAAATTTTTTATATATGGTAGTTTATTTTTTATAAAATAATTATGATTATGCTTAAGGTATTCTACAACTAAATTTAATGGACACGACTTTAATGAATCATGCTCTAAATCAAAAGATTCATCAAGAGAAATTCTATAACCAATAAGGGATTCTTTTTTAAAACCCTTTATTTTACAAATATCTTCAATCTGGTAATCAGAATACTTATAAAAATCAACACCAAAAGAATCTAATGCTTTAGCGTAACGGTAATCATTACCAACAATATCAGATATTTTTTGATTTTTGAGATTACTATTTTGGACAAACATGAAAATAAAACTAAAAAAATATATTTACTATATAACGATTTTTAAAAAATAAATCAAAATAAAAAAAATTTATAATTATAATTTTAACCGTTCATTGATACAAGAAATTCTTCATTGTTCCTTGTTCCCCTAATTTTTGAGAGTAAAAATTCCATGGCTTCAACAGAGTTCATATCTGCCAAATATTTTCTAAGAATCCATAACCTTGACAACTCATCCTTACCCAATAATAAATCTTCCCTTCTAGTGCCTGATACTGTCACATCCATTGCAGGATAAATCCTTCTATTAGATAATTTTCTATCTAATAAAAGCTCCATATTACCTGTTCCTTTAAATTCTTCAAAAATAACTTCATCCATTTTTGATCCAGTTTCAATTAAAGCCGTTGAAATGATAGTCAAAGAACCACCATTTTCAACATTTCTTGCAGCACCAAAAAATCTTTTAGGCTTATGCAGAGCATTTGCGTCAACACCACCAGATAATATTTTTCCAGATGAGGGTATCACAGTATTATGAGCTCTTGCAAGTCTAGTTAAAGAATCTAGCAATATAACCACATCATGACCACATTCTACCATTCTTTTTGCCTTTTCAAGAACTATAGTAGCTACCTTAACATGTCTCTCTGCCTGCTCATCAAATGTTGAAGATACAACTTCAGCCTTAACACTTCTAGCCATATCTGTAACCTCTTCAGGCCTTTCATCAATAAGTAATATCATAAGATAAACTTCTGGATGATTCTCAGCAATAGCATTTGCTATATCTTTCAACAAGACTGTTTTTCCAGTTTTAGGTTGAGAAACTATCATACCCCTCTGACCTTTACCTATAGGAGAAAACAAATCCAAAATTCGAGTTGAATAATTATTTTGTTTAGTACATAAATTTAATTTTTCATCAGGAAATAATGGAGTTAAATATTTAAACGGAATTCTATCTCTAACTTGATCTGGAGTTTTACCATTTATTTCAATAACTTCAATTAATGCAAAATATTTTTCATTTTCCTTTGGAGGTCGAATTTTACCTAACACGGTATCTCCTGTTTTTAGACCAAACAATTTAATTTGAGAAGGAGAAACATAAATATCATCTGGACTTGCCAAGTAATTATAGTCACTACTTCTTAAGAAACCATATCCATCTTGCATCATTTCAAGAACTCCTTCACTCTCCACAACACCTTCAAATTCTTTAATTTGAGCTTCATATTCAGCTTTCTTAGCTAAATACTCTTCTCTTGGAAGTCTTGATCCCATACCCTTATTTCTATCAGTAAATTTACTAGGACCAGAATTACTTCTATAGGGTTTAGAAAAATTCTTTGACTTTCCTTTAGTATCCCTAGCTTTAGTATCCCTAGCTTTAGTGTCCTTAGCTTTAGTATCCTTAGTCTTAGAAAAAGCTTTAGTTGCTTTTTCTTTTGAAGGTTCTTTTTTACTAATTTTTTTAGGCTTAGCTATAGCCTGTTCATCTAAAATTTTATAGATTAAATCTTGTTTTGAAAGTTTAGAAACTCCTTTTATTTTAAGTTCCTCAGAAATATTTTTGAGTTCTGATAATAATTTATCATTTAACTCGTCCATTGTATGCATATCGAAAAATATTAGATTAAAATGTTTTAAAGAATTTATGTTTTTAGGTAGGCCTAAATAACAATTGACACCGCAATAATAGCATTTATATATAATTATGTCAAAAAAAAATTAATTTTTATTTGATTTAAATATTTTATTCAATCTCACTATCTTCATAGTAAATTTTAAATTATGCTTGAAACTAAATCTATCAGAAAAAATATAGACCTCTACTCAAATCGTTTATTAAAGAGAGGGTTATCCGATTCTAAAGAAAAACTTAATAAAATAATTCATCATGATGATAATAGAAAATTATATAAGGCACAACTGGATAAAATTTTAACAGAATATAATCAAGCATCAAAACAGATAGGAGAAAAAATTCAATCTGGGAAGAAAGAAGAAGCAGAAATTATGAAAAAAAAATCTCAAAAATTAAAAATCTTAAGGAAAAAAACTTCTGAAAAATTAAAAAACGAAGAAGCTATCATCTATGAAATTCTTACTAATCTCCCTAATGTTCCTGATGAAATTGTTCCCTCTGGAAATAATGAAGAAGACAATGACATAATATTCGAATCTAAAAGGAATGTAAATGCTAATAAAAAACTATATCCTCATTGGGATTTAGTAAAAAGTTTCAATCTTATAAATTTTGAGAAAGGAAATAAAATAACAGGAGCTGGATTTCCTGTATACATAGATAAAGGAGCAAAACTTCAAAGAGCTATAATAAATTTCTGTATTGATCAAGCAATTGAAAAAGGATACCAAGAAATTCAACCTCCTATTCTTGTAAATGAAACTTCAGCATTTGGCACTGGACAACTTCCTGACAAAGAAGGTCAAATGTACAAGGTAGAAAATGAAAATTTGTATATGATTCCAACAGCTGAAGTTCCAATAACAAATTTACATAGCAACGAAATACTTAATAATTCATTATTACCTATAAAAAATGTTGCGTATACACCATGTTTTAGAAAAGAAGCTGGATCATGGGGTTCTCATGTTCGAGGTTTAAATAGATTACATCAATTTGATAAAGTAGAAATTGTTCAAATTCAAAATAAAGACAATTCTAGTAAAACACTTGATGAAATGTGCGATCATGTAGAAAATCTTATTAAACTTCTTGAGTTACCATATAGAAAAATTCTTTTATGTGCTGGAGACTTAGGTTTTAGCTCTAGTATAACCTATGATTTTGAAGTATATGCTCCAGGTCAAAAAAAGTGGTTAGAATGTAGTTCTGTAAGTAATTTTAAAACATACCAAACAAACAGAATGAATATTAAAATAAGAACTAATAAAGAAAAAAACCTTGCCCATACTCTAAATGGTTCTGCGCTTGCTCTACCAAGAATAGTAGCTGCAATACTTGAAAACAATCAAGAAAATGATGAAATAAGAATACCAGATATTTTACAGCCCTATACTGGCTTCAATAAAATTACACGATGATAATTAGAAAAGGAATTAAAAAAGATATTCCTCTGGACTTGATCTACAAGTCTTAGATTGGAATACAATAGGAATTAATTTCTATAAAAAATATAACATGAAATTTGATAATAAATGGACAAACTGTTATCTAGAATTTGATAAATCATAATGCAAGAACGAAATAAAAAAAATATTTGCATCATTGGAAGTGGATTTGCTGGTTTATCAGCTGCAACACATCTTGTAGAAGAAGGGAACAATGTATATATCTTAGAAAAAAATTCTACAAATGGAGGAAGAGCAAGAAAATTTAATTCAAAGGGATTTACTTTTGATATGGGTCCTTCATGGTACTGGATGCCAGATGTTATTGAAACATATTTTAAAACTTTTGAAAAAGAAGTAAATAACTATTTTGATTTAATAAGAATAGACCCTTCTTATAAAATATTTTTTTCTAATAATAAGAAAATTAATATTCCTGCCAACTATGAAAAACTCAAAGAACTTTTTGAAAAACTTGAAGAAGGAAGTTCTGAAAAACTTGATATTTATCTTTCACAGGCTAAATACAAATATGAAATAGGAATAAATAGTCTCGTTCATAAACCCAGTAAATCAATTACTGAATTTTTTAATTATGATATATTAAAAGGAATTTTTAAAATGGATATTTTCAATTCTATGCATAGCCATATTAGAAAATATTTCCAACATGAATTCTTAATTAAACTTCTAGAGTTTCCAATTTTATTTCTAGGTGCAACATCAAAAACTTTACCCGCACTATATAGCCTCATAAATTATGCAGATATAAAACTTGGAACCTGGTACCCAAAAGGAGGCATCTACAAACTAGTGGAAGCAATGGTATCTTTAGCAAAAGAAAGAGGAGTTAAAATATATAATAATGAAGAAGTAGTTGAATTTAATTATAAAAACAACGCCATATCTCATGTGATAACAACAAAAAAAACGTATGACGCAGACTATGTTATTTGCGGTGCAGACTATCATCACATAGATCAAAATGTTATAATAAAAAAATATAGAAATTACTCACCATCATACTGGTGGAAAAAAACTATGGCACCTTCTGCATTAATATTTTACATAGGAATTAATAAAAAGATAAAAAATGTAAAACATCATTGTCTCTTTTTTGACAAAGATTTCAATAATCATTTTAAAGAAATATACAATACACCAAGATGGCCCTCTGATCCACTATTTTATGCCTCTTTTAGCTCAAAAACTGATCCTGAAACTGCACCAAAAAATCATGAAAATATGGTTTTATTAATTCCCATAGCCTCAGGATTAGAAGATAATAAACTTATAAGAAATAAATATTTTGAATTAATCATCTCAAGGTTTGAAAAAATTACTAGACAATCAATTAAAAATAATATTATATATAAAAGAAGCTATGCCATTAGAGACTTTAAAAAAGATTATAACTCTTTTAAGGGAAACGCGTACGGACTAGCAAACACATTATTCCAGACAGCAATTTTTAAACCTTCTATTAGAAACAAAAAGTTAAAGAATTTATTCTTTTGTGGACAATTAACGGTTCCGGGACCTGGAGTTCCACCAGCAATAATATCTGGAGGTGTTGTTGCTAAAGAGGTCAAAAAACAAATAACGATCTAATAGTCCAGCTCATAATTTTTAAGTTTTATATCATCCATTCCATCTTGATCATAAGGATTTTCAATTTGTTCTTGTACATTAAAAAGAGAAATTAAAATAAATGAGATAATAATATTTAAACCATAAACAATAAAAGCATAATCATTATCAATCATTGGAACAGGAAGTGAATTTATTATTTCTCCCGAACCTGAATCAACATTTTTTATTAAAGTCGGAGCATAATAAAAAGGAAAAATATAAATAAACAATTCACAATATGCCCTAATACTTTGTGGAGTTCTATGAACCTTTATAGAAATAGAATTTTCTATTCCCATAATCACATCTCGCATCAACCTATAAACTCTAAGAGAAAGACTTCTTCCAAGTGCATCTCTATGCTCCATTATAAAACTCTGAATCATTCCTATAGATTGATTCAACTTAGCTTTATCATTTGACTTAGCATATAGAAATTTTATAAGTTCACTCTTAACACTATTTACTCCAGAATATATTTTTTCTTTTTCTTCATCAACTATATTTTTTGAAGCTGAAAAACAATATTTAATTGAAGCAAGTGCACCTTTAGCTCTTCCCAAATGTTCAAGAGCTTTTTCTCTTCTTTGAAATGCGCTGCCCAAAGTAAATACTAATGGAAAAACAACGGCAACAGATATTAACGTTAAATCTAAGTCAAAAACTAAATTATAGTAATAGGCAATCTTGGTTGCAATAAAAGAAATAATTACAGAAATTAGTGTTCTATAATTTAATGCGCTAGTATATTTTCTTAAAGACATAACAAATGCATATGAAAATTAATAAAGTAACTCTCAAAAATATATTTTTATTTATAATATCTCTAATGTTATTACCAAGAATATCTTTTTCTCAAAATGAAGAATTATTTTCAAATAATTTAAATCTATCTGCAGAAATGCCTATTGATTTTAAAGAATTATACAAAAACACAAATGATTCTACTTTCATAAAAACACAAATGATATATGCATCTAACGATGGACAACATGATACCATAAAAATTAAAGTAAGGGTAAGAGGAAATTTTAGAAAAAGATTATGCTACTTCAAGCCAATGAAAATAAAAATTTCAAAAAAACATGCAAATAATACCATCTTTGAAAACTTCAGAACTCTTAAACTTGTAGTTCCCTGTCAAAATCAAAGCAATAAAGATGAACTCATATATAAAGAGTGGATGGCATATAAATTCTACGAAAATTTTTCATCCGTACATCTAAAAACACAACCTCTTACTTTAAAAATAATTGAGATAAAAGGAAATAAAAAAATTGAACATAATATGTTTGCTTTCTTAGTTGAAGACAATTCAAAAGTGGCTAAAAGAATAAACGCAAAAAAATATCCTGATAGAAGAGTAAGCCCCTTTGCTGTGACAGATTCTTCTGCTATAAATTTTGCTCTTTTTTCTTATATGATTGGTAATACTGACTGGTCAATGGCATACCAACACAATGTTGAAATGTTGTATTTAAATACTAGATTAATTGCAATACCATACGATTTCGATCATAGTGGTCTTGTAAATGCATCTTATGCAAAGCCTAACCCAATTTTAAATACTTCTAGTGTAACTGAGAGAGTCTACCGTGGACTATGTAATAGAGATGCAAATATGTTTCAATCAATTAGATTAAGATACATAAATCAACATGACAATATTCAATCTACAATCAATAGTTTTAAAGAAAAAATTTCTGAAAAAGAATTCGAAAGGATTAAAACTTATATCGAAGAATTTTATGATATTCTAAGATCTGATCTATTATTCAAAAAACATATACTTGATAAGTGTAGAGGGTAATAGAAATTGTTGCCCCTATTAATAAATAGTACATATTATAAAAAATTTAAGTCTAAGTTTATTATAGATTAGATATCTCATTTAAATTTGTACCTATGTTGAAGCTCGATGTTACAATAGACAATAAATCAGGATTTTGCTTTGGAGTGGAATATGCAATTGAAATAGCAGAGGACATCTTAAAAGAGAGTGGAGAATTATACTGTCTTGGAGATATAGTTCATAATAATATGGAAGTTGAAAGACTCCAAAAAATGGGACTAAAAATAATTGAGCACAAGGATTTAGAAAACATGAAAGATATTAAAGTTCTTATCAGGGCTCATGGAGAACCTCCTTCAACATATGAACTCGCCATCAATAACAATATTACTCTAATCGATGCGTCTTGTCCAGTTGTCCTAAAACTTCAAAATAGAATTAAAAAATCTCATGATAAAAAAGAAAAAATTTACATTTATGGAAAACATGGTCACCCAGAAGTTCAAGGTCTTTTAGGTCAAACCAAGAAAGATGCCGTTGTCTTTCAAGAAATAGATGAACTTGATTTTGATAACCTACCTAAAGAAATCACACTCTACACCCAAACAACAAAAAGTAAGGATAAATATTATAAAATTATTGAAAAATTAAATAAGTCAGGCATAAAAGTAATTCTTCACGACACATTATGTAGACAAGTAAGTAACAGGGATATGCAACTACAAGAATTCTCTACAAATTTTGATAAAATTCTTTTTGTGTCTGGAACTAAATCTTCAAATGGCAACGTCTTATATAATGTGTGCAAATCTCATAACCAAGAATCTTACTTTATCTCATCTTCAAGTGAAATTAAAAAAGAGTGGTTTAAAAAAAATGAAAAAGTTGGTGTTTGTGGAGCTACCTCAACTCCAATGTGGCTAATGAAAGAAGTAAAAGAAAAATTATTAGAATATTAAATTATGCTTACAAGCATAGCAATTATTTTTCCACATTCATTTTTATATTAAAAACATTAAAATAAAAAGAGACTAATCGATTAACCTAGGAGGTCCAGAAGGAATCCTTGGGTCATATACCTTATCGCCTTTATTGTCAAGAAAATCTTTCTTCACGGATTCTAAAAGCTTTGGATTCTCATAGAGATCAGACATCGTCATAGCTAGAGCCTTTGATGCATAAACTAATCCTTTATGTCCTATTGACATTCCTGTACAAGCAACTACTGCCCATGAGTGCCACGGTCCTCCCTTTGCAGCGGCTGTAGCACTTAAACTTATAACCGGTACAACCTGACTTACATCTCCAACATCAGTAGACCCACCTTGAGCAGGAAAAGTTTCTCGTAAAGGATTAATTTTTCCGTCAATACCTTTCTCAGGTTTTCCAGCCTCTTTAAGTATAGTATTTGCATATTTTATCTCCTCATCAGTGTATGATATATCGCCAAGAGATTCTAAATTTTTCTGCAAAATTCCTGCGCCCGTTCTATTTGGCTGAATCTCATAAATTCCAGAAATTAAATCGATTTCGTGAGTAACATTTGCCATCATAGCGGCAGCCTCAGCTATGGTTTTAGCTCTATCGTACAAAATATCAACATCATCCCTATCATTCTCTCTAAGCCTTGTCCATATCTGAGCATATTCAGGAACCACGTTCACCACATCACCAGCCTTCTCTATATCATAATGAATTCTC
>ERZ651768.2933-NODE-2933-length-11605-cov-21.586919_pt1 | contig 11605 bp, 7 predicted proteins | sample MGYA00514754_ERZ651768 | MGnify/ENA metagenome assembly ERZ651768 | reverse complement strand
CCGGGCATGATCCCGGTATCCAGTCACCCGATCAGGTTGAGTACAAGATATTAATCCAACCCCCCCTTGGCCTCTCGATTTAAGAGAATTTTTTAGTCTGACGTAGAAATGACATGTTGTGATATTTAGACTTTTTGCGATTGCTTCAAGTTAAATTATCAAGTGTTTTTTAATGAAAAATATATGGTGGGGGACCTGGCTGCAACTTTAATAGTCTTCCGGATCATTTGATAAGTACTGTCATGAGGGCTAGCTGCTTATTTCAAATCACGGGGTTTTCGGTTTAATTTTTGCTGAATGCCCTTACACAAAAAACTGTCAAAACAGGCCTCACTTGCCAACATATCAGCCACAGTCTGAAGGGGGCATTAAGTCAATCTTCAAACTTCCTGCTTACATTGGCCTAAATTCGACCTGAAACATATTCCCCTAGTATAGAGTTCGCTAACGACACATATTCCTTTCACTCACAGTCTTTCTGAGCATTCTATGAAAGATCTTAAATAAGAGTTTAACTCATCATTAAGTTAAAACCTTTCAATATCGTCATCCCCAAGATATTCACCCAGTTGAACCTCAATTATCTGCAGAGAAGTCTTTCCTGAATTTCCAAGACAGTGCCGCATTCCCTTAGGAATGTATGACGATTCATTTTCTTTCAGAATCACTTTTTCGTCTCCCCTCTGTACATCAGCAGTTCCCTGCAGCACAACCCAGTGCTCGCTGCGGTGCTTATGAAGCTGAAGCAACATACTTTTTCCGGGCATGATTTCCAGCATGCGGATACAATAGTTTGTATCTTCCTGAATTGTGGTGGCGCAGCCCCATGGTCTCATTACTCGCGTATGAAACTTGTATTCGTGCCGCTCATTTTTTTTAAGTGTTTCCACCAGGTTTTTCACTTCCTGCGAACGTGAAATGTCACATACCAGAAGTGCATCATCTGTTTCAATAATGATCAAATTTTCAACTCCAATACTCGTCACCAGCTTTTTGCTGCTGAAAATCAGAGAATTTTGTGTATCATGCGAAATAACGTTGCCCCGCAAGACATTGCCCTGTCCGTCTTTTTTCGAAACCTGATAGATACTTTCCCAGCTGCCAAGATCACTCCATTCCATTTCAACCGGAAGAACAGCTACGCGCTGCGATTTTTCGAGCAATGCGTAGTCAATGGATTCAGCCTCAATGGATTGGTAAATTTTACGGATCACTTCCGGATCATCAAGCTCCTTTCCTTTGGCCGTTGCGTTTTCAAATACAGCCAGCATTTCTGCAGCATGTTGCCGAAATTCGTCCAACCAGGTTTCTGCCGTTGCCATGAATATACTGGCATTCCAGGTATAATCTGAGGATTGGATATATACTTCAGCCGTGGACTGGTCAGGTTTTTCAACAAAATCTGCAACCTTAAATCCAACCTCCAGAGGTTCTCCGGCCTTTATGTAGCCATAACCTGTTTCCGGGCGGTCCGGACGGATGCCAAAAGTCACGATATGTCCATAACTTGCCAACGGCTCTGCACTTTTCAAAGCACTGATGAAATTTTCGGGTGCCTTTATCAGGTGGTCTGAAGCCAAAATAATGACTGGTTCCCGGTTCTGAGTTGCTTGAATCTGCAAAATTCCCCAAAGAATGGCCGGTGCAGTATTGCGGCTCAGCGGTTCAAGAAGCAACTGTTCCGGACGGAAATCCGGAAAAACCTGCTCCATCTGCTGCTCTAGTTCGCCCTGGTGCGTTTCTGCCCCAACAACATAAATCTGCTCGGGTGAAACCAATGTTTCCAGGCGCCTGCACGTTTCCTGAAACAGAGACTCGTGAGTTGTACCAAGATTAAGAAACTGTTTTGGTGTCATGGTCCTGCTGTAAGGCCAGAGGCGCGTGCCGATTCCTCCAGCAAGTATCATCGCAATCATATAATTATTGACAGAGATTAATTCTAAAGTTTTTCAGTTTTTTTATGGGATGCTTTTAAGAAAATCCAAGCGACTCAGAATAACACCTATTGAAGTCAGACTGATCAATGACCCGGCTCTCAACTGCTCCAGCGACAGAAGATAAGCGCGTAGATGAGCTGCATTCATTGCCTCAAGAGGCTCAAGCAGACTTTCGAAGTCCTTTTCTTTCATTGTCTCAATTTTGTGAGAAGCCAGCAATACTTCCAGCAGACGCAATTTATTTTTATCCAAAGTGCGCAAAAGAATGTCCTGATATTCAAGATCCCAATCATTTTGTGGCTCCAGATCTACCAATCTTTCACGAAGCCAGTCAAGACCAAATTTCTGTTCAACACGCTCAGCAATCAGATAAGAAGTGCTGATTCTCAGATCTTTGTTAATATTCAGATGCATTACATCCGGAGCTATTCTTAAACGCCGCAGTGATGCGCGAATTGCATCAACTGCATGAGGTTCACTCTGTTCCTTTAACTCCTCTTCCTCCTGTGCTTCAGGAGATGTCTTGACACTTTCTGTTTTTTCCGGATCTACTGAATTTGTATGATGCTCCAACAGTACACTCAACAATTCATGATATTGTTCAATTTTTTCAAATCCCGGTGGATTGGTTTGACTATGCAGTACATTTCGTACCAGCATTTTTAGAACGTCTTCCAATTCTATAAGTGATTCATAACGCACTGTTTCGCTTATATCATCCATTGAAAACAAACGCTTTCGTATTTCCTGCGCTCCAAGGCTGGCTTCCATCACCAGGTAGGTCCGCACAATGTCAGGAATGCTCCGTTCTGTAAATTGTGCCATACTGGAAATAAAAGCTGAACCTGCCTGATTAGTGACATTGTTGGTAAGAACTGTAGAGACAATTTCCTTTTTCAAAGGATGATTGTTAACTTTTTCACCAAAGTGTTTCCGTAAAGATGGAGGTAAATACTCCAGATATGTTTGCGTCAGTTCCTCTTCAAGCGGCATTTCTGAAGAAGTCAGAGCATCATAAACCTCCATTTTTGCATAAGCCATCAAAACTGAGAGAACCGGACGCGGCATCGGCTTATCCGCATGTTCCAACTGATCGAGTTCTGCACGTGTAGGAATGTACTCGCTGCGTTTATTCATACCTTGCTCCTGGAGATGTGTAATCATTTTACGGAACAAACGAAAATTTTGGTTGGAGCGAATGCTGTCCATGGAAATCAAGCGATGCTGCCCGCGGTTATTTGCTAAAACCAGATCTGAAACCTCATCCGTTGCTGATGCAAGCAGAGCATTGCGCTCTTCCTTTGATTCTAAAAAGCCGCCGCGGAGCATCTGCTGGAGCAGTATTTTCAGATTGACCTCATAATCCGACATGTTGACTCCCCCAGAGTTGTCAACTGCATCTGTATTCAGGCGAACTCCGTTGTTGGAAAGATCTATACGCGCCAACTGAGTCAATCCTAAATTAGCTCCTTCACCTATAACCTTCGCATGACATTCAGAAGTGTCAATTCGCACAGCATTGTTTGCCTGGTCTCTCACCTGAAAATGACTTTGAGTAGTGGTTTTAATATATGTGCCAATGCCGCCAAACCATAGTAAATCCACGTTCATTTGTAATATAAGGCGTACAACCTCGTCACCTTTTAAACTATCTGCATCTGTGCCAAGTAGGACTTTTACTTCTTCCGACAATTCAATGGACTTTGCGTAACGTTCATAAACACCGCCTCCGGAACTGATTAATTCTTTGGAATAATCCTTCCACGTTGAACGCGGCAACTCAAAAAGACGTTTACGCTCATGCCATGAAATTTCAGGTTCTGGATCTGGATCAAGAAATATGTGCATGTGGTTGAATGCAGCCTGCAAAAGGAGCTTTTTACTCTGCAGCATCCCATTTCCGAAAACATCCCCGTTCATATCTCCCACCCCCATTACCGTAGTGGGCTCTGTCTGAATGCAATGCCCCATTTCCTTAAAATGCAGCTTAACACACTCCCAGCCGCCACGGGCTGTGATCCCTTCTTCTCTATGATCATAACCAACAGAACCTCCGGAAGCAAAGGCATCACCCAGCCAGTAATCATATTTTTCAGAAACTTCGTTGGCAATATCCGAAAAAGTGGCAGTACCTTTGTCTGCAGCAACAACCAGATATGGATCTGGATCATCATACGAAAGTACATTACTTGGAGTATGGACCTTGCCCTGTGCGTCCAAATTGTCGGTTATTTCCAACATTGCGCTGATGAAGCGCCTGTATTGTTTTTTTGACTCAATGATTGCTTCATCACGCGTTGCCTGCAGGTTTTTCAGTACAAATCCTCCTTTTGAACCAACTGGAACAATCACCACATTTTTAGTTTGCTGCGTTTTGACCAGTCCCAGAATTTCTGTTCTGAAGTCATCCGGACGGTCCGACCAGCGAAGTCCTCCTCTGGCAACCGGACCAAAGCGCAGATGTAGACCTTCCATTCCAACATCATGGACGTATATTTCCCTGAAAGGCACCGGAACTGGCATTTGTTCTATTTTTCTGGAATCGAGCTTGATGGAAACTCCTGTTTCTGCAGAATCTTTTGGCAGATAATAATTGGTACGCAAAGTGTTTTCAATCAATTCAAACAAACGGCGTAAGACTTCATCATCAGTAACTTGTTCTACTTTTTCAAGACTCTCAAGAAACTCCTGCTTCTTCTGAGGCAACAGCACCTCCTGGCGATATGCCAGATTTCCGTAGGTGGGTTCAAAAGAAAACCGACAGGCAAATGTTTCTAACAACAGGCGAGAGCAGAGAGGATGCCTGAGCAAAACCGCGTTTATTGTCTCACGGGTCAGTGGGGCACTCAGCTGCAGGGTTAGATTTCGATAAAGCTGAAGCACATTGATTTCCCGCCAGGCCAAATTTGCCAGCAGAGCAAGACCGTTCAAGGGATCGTTTTCCGTTTTTTTCTGGAACACCTGCTTAATTATTGCTGCCAGCAGTGGCTTGTACCGCTCCTCGTCGATGTTGGCCCTGTCGTTACGAACTACTCGAAAAGACTGGATAAAGCCTAAGGTTTTATCATCGTTACCGATCCTTGTTGCCAATTGATCAATAACGTGCAGTCCGAGATTTTGCAGGACAGGCATGATCTCTATCAAATGAATTTTTTCTATACTGTAAACATAGAGCAGCGAAACTGACTCGATCGCTAATGACGGAAGAGTAAACGGTTTCAAGTCAAATTGAATATTGTCTTCGTGTGTCAGCAGCTCCAGGTACTGAATATTTTCCAGGGCTTCCTGAGTTTCTACCCGGGCACGATAATGGGAAGGCATCATGGGGACATAACGTTCATACAACAGTACCCCCTCTTCTCCAGGGTGCTGACGGCGAAGCAGTTCACGCAGCTGGATTTCCCATGGCTTAATCAGTCCGCTGATTTCACTCTCAAGCTGCAGCAAATTAAAATTCGGCAATTCACTTTTTCCATGTGAGTCTTCTAGCAACTCAAATTCAATGTGCAAACGTGATTTTTCACTTCCGCGTGCTTCAAACCAGTCGTACTGCTGATGTGGAATCTTTGCCCTGAGTAAAGTTACAGTTTGTTCAATCGTTTCCTCAGAAAAAAGTGCGGTGGGCATCACCACCATCAATTTCAACACACCCGATACTCTCGTTTTTATCTGAAAACAATGAAGGTTGTTTGGATTATTGACTGAAAGCAGTCCATCACAAACCTGTATCAGTTCCTTCCTTGATGAACGGAATAACTCTGATTTTGGTGTTGCACTGAATATCCTGACTACCTCATTATAGTCATAACTGTTCACCAGCATGTTCCTGTTTTCGAAAATATAGTTCATCTTCTGGTGAATCAGAGGCGTTTCGGTATTTTTTACGTGAAGCGAACTTCCCCTGAGCAGACCAAGAAAAACATGTTCAACCATTCCCAGTTCTTCATCTGGAATTCGGAGGCTCAACATCATCAAATTCTCAAAACGTAAAACGGGACTGGTGAAACGTATCCGGTCCAGTGCAAAGGGGAATTCTGAGTGACGACGCTTCCAAAGGTGAGCTGTTAAAACATTCAAGAGTTCGCTGGAAGATTTATCTGAATATGTCGGAGACAAAATGCCCAATCCGGAATTCTCCAAAATTTTGATGAAATCTGCTGAATCTGTATCTTTATGCACAAACGTGCTAAAACCCATTAGTGTTAAATTGTCCAACTTCAGCCAGCCGCAAAGTTTAGCCCACTCATCCTTTGTTTCAGCAGAAACGACTGCAACAGAGTCGATCACTTTCTCCATTGACTCCAGACGCTCCAACATATTCTGCCGATGATTCAAAACAAGCTGTACTGCCAGCATATGAACTGCTATCTTGGTTTGTAATCGTTTTAAAGAGACACTGTCAGAATCAGCTTCAATTTCCAGATAAATGTGATCAAATTTCTCTGAATCCTCTAAAGGAGAAACAACTTTTACTATCTCTCTCTCTACCGTAAGTACAGCTCCCATGATTGGATGAAGCTTACGATGAATCAATAAGTCCATTTGACGCATCAGTGCTTCAACTGTAACGACAATGAAAGGTGCATCCGGAGAAGCTATTTCAACAATCACGTGACCGTTGATGCGTGTTTCTCCCTGTGAAAAAGAAGTAAGTTGGTGGGGCTTAACCCGAACCATGCCGCTCCGTCTGGTGGCTTCTCTAAAAAACGTAAACCGTTCCTTGAGGAAGTCGTTTAACTGTGATTTACTGTATGTTTCGCGCATCCGTTCAGACATTCCGCGCAAAAATTGAGTGGAAAATTGATTGAAAACTGAATTGTCTGAATCATCCAGTTCTAAAGAATTTTCCTCTTGTGCCTGGCTGACTTCATTCATTGGGTGGGTTACGTGGAAAAAAAGATTAAAAATGGCAAACCTGACTTAGGTATGCCTGTTTTTTTAATGTGCAGCAACATGCTATTAAAATGACTGTGTTATTATTCGTGGATACCTTCCTCAATGATCAGGATAGACAAGTTCTCAGAGAACGGCTGAGGTTATTAAGTAAAGTAAAATACAGTTCTACTCCGGGAACAAGGCCGGCTCCCAAAGGATCAAGCTCTCCTTTTTTTACAGAAGTTCCTGCAATGACAGTCTGCACCAGTTTTGGAGAAAATTGAGGTTCATAAAAAATGCAGCGCACTTTATTTTTTTTGATTGTTTTTCGTACCTCTCTTAATCTGCGGACACTTGAGGCATGTCCAACACGGTGCGTCACGGAGCCTATGTTATTGAGCAGGTAGCGCTTCTCAAAATATTGAAATGCATCATGAAAAACCATGTAGACCCTTGCTGAAACATCGCTCATTTCAGTCCTCAATTGCTGATCTAACTCATTAAGCCGGATAACAGCTTTTTCACCATTACTACGGATTATTTTTGCATTTTCTGGATCCAAATCACTCAATATTTGCACTATATTCTGAGTGATCATTTTTGCGTTGAGTGGATCCAACCAAATGTGCGGATCGACTCCGAGAGGCCAACCGTTTTCATTTTCATTCGAGCGTTGACGATCTAGACTTGCTTCATTCTCAATTTTTTGCCTGTTTTTTCCAGAACGTAGTGGCCAAAACCTCAGTCCTGGTGTTTCCTGCAGTGATACCAGTTTTGCACTTGCAGCCAGTGAATGAATGGGTTTTGCCAAAAATTGTTCCAGTCTTTCACCACCCCAAAAAACAAGAGTTGCATTTTGCAGGCTGTCCGCATCGCTGGGCCGCAGGGAAAAGGAATGAGGTGAACTGTTTCCGTTCAAAAGCAGAATAGGCTCAGAAACACCCTGCATGACTGCAGAAACAAGTGAGTGAAACGGTTTTATTGATACCACAACTTTCAAGTCTGATCCTGCCATCGCCTCAGTTAACCACAAAAGTGGGAGAATTAAAATAAAGCAAAATCCAGTTTTCATTGCAATCCAGTTTTCGCTTAAGAGCTTTGCGTTGAGGACGAAAATGTGTTATAAATAATGCTCAGTTCAGGATAACTCTGATTCGCTCATTTGTCAATGTCAACCAGCATAGAAAACACATCGGACCTCTCGGATACTGAAGCAAAAAAACAAATCCTGCTTCAGACAAATAATCTGTCTTTACGAGCCGGAGAGCGGCAACTACTTTCCAGTATTTCACTTACTGTTTCTACTGCAGAAATTGTAACAGTCATTGGTCCCAACGGCGCTGGAAAAACAACTCTGCTTCGTCTACTATTGGGCTTGATTTCTCCTGATTCTGGAAGCATTTATAAAAAACCGGAGCTCAGGATCGGCTACCTTCCGCAAAAAGTCACGGTTGACCCCATTCTACCGCTTTCGGTTAGTCGGATAATGAGTCTAACTGGAAAATATTCCAGTCGGCAAATTGAAAATGCCCTCGAAGAAACCGGTGTTTCTTTCTTGAAAAACAAACCTGTTTTTCAACTTTCCAGAGGAGAATTTCAGCGTGCGATGCTGGCTAGGGCGCTTTTGAAAAATCCGGAGCTGCTTGTACTTGATGAACCAGTACAAGGTGTAGACTACATGGGAGAGTCGGAATTGTACAAATTGATTGGAAACCTGCGTGAAAACCATGGATGCAGCGTACTTATGGTTTCACATGATTTACATGTGGTGATGGCATCCACGGATCGTGTACTGTGCTTAAATCAACATATTTGCTGTGAAGGACAGCCGGAGGATGTAAGTAGACATCCGGAATATTTGCGGCTTTTTGGGTTGGACACAGGGAAATCTTTAGCGGTTTACAGTCACCATCACGATCACACACACCATCTCCCTAAAATTTTGCCTGGGGACAATTGATGATGATTTTAGATGATTTCTTCTGGCGGGCTGTTATTGCTGGAATCGGGGTTGCCCTGGTTGCAGGACCACTGGGATGTTTTGTGGTCTGGAGAAGAATGTCTTATTTAGGCGACACAATGGCTCATTCAGCATTGCTAGGAATCGCACTTGGTTTTTTTTTGGAAGTTGATTTAATGCTCGGAGTTTTCGCTGTAGCCCTTGCAGTTGCAATACTGCTTTTTATCTTTCAACGGCAAAAACAACTGGCTAACGATGCAGTCTTAGGCACACTTTCTCATGCCTCCCTAGCAATGGGTGTCTTAATGATCAGTTTAATGACATGGGTACGCGCTGACTTAATGGAGTATTTGTTCGGAGATATTTTAACGGTGAGCCTGATTGATCTTTACTGGATTTATGGTGGAGGAATTTTAATATTACTGACATTGCACCGTCTCTGGCGGCCTTTGCTTGCAATTACATTTGACACTGAACTGGCACAGGCGGAAGGTGTGCCAGTGATCAGAATACAACTTGTCTTCATGCTACTGGTTGCTGCAGTGATTGCTTTGTCTATGAAAATTATCGGCATTCTGCTGGTGACATCACTCCTAATAATTCCAGTTTCCGCAGCTAGGCGGCTCAGCCAGACCCCGGAACAAATGGCACTTGGAGGAGTACTAATTGGAATAGCTTCAGTTGTACTTGGATTGGGAACTTCACTACAGATTGACACGCCATCCGGCCCCTCAATCGTGATTGCTTCAGTGTTGTTTTTTTTCGCAGCCAATCTTTTCCCCCTGCGAAAATTTCAATAGATATATTGTACAGACGATACTCCCAAACTGATCTACACTGTTTCTTGCTGACACACACGGATAAACTAGCCGAAAATATAATTTGAAAACCACAAAATGCCGCTATCAGCTGAACTAGAAGTTACACTGGAGATGGTTAAGCGCTATAATCGTCCAGGACCGCGTTATACCAGTTATCCTACAGTTCCAACCTGGAAAGAAGGTGAATTCTCCGAAGATTATGCTACCTGTTTGCATGAAGAAGGACAAAACGACCAGCCTATTTCTCTGTACGTTCACATTCCATTCTGTCGACAGCTTTGTACTTTTTGTGGATGCAACAAATTCATCACAAATAAACAGGAAATAGTTGAAAGATATTTAACTTCTCTCGATCATGAAATCTCGGGAGTTGCCGAACGTTTGGGTTCTCCAAAGAAATTGGCTGAAGTACATTTCGGCGGAGGAACTCCGACTTTTCTGAATCCTCACCAAATTGAAATGGTTGTGGAAATGATCGTTTCCAGATTTGACGTTCAGAATGACGGAGAATGGGCTTTTGAGGCAGATCCACGGGTGACGACAATGAAACAACTGGAAGTACTTTTCGAACTTGGTTTCCGTAGGGTCAGTTTTGGAGTACAGGACTTGGATCCTGCCATACAGCGGGCAATTAACCGAAATCAGACTGTTGAACAATCCTGGAAGACTCTGGAAACGGCAAGGCTGCTGGGCTACAAAAGCATCAATTTGGATTTGGTTTACGGACTGCCCCTGCAAACTCATCATGGTTTCCGCAAGACCCTTGAAGAAGTCAATAAAATGCGTCCGGACAGGCTGGCAGTTTACAGCTTTGCTTATTTGCCGGGAATGTTCAAAACCCATCAGCGGGCCATCAGGGAAAAAGATTTGCCAACACCTGAAGAAAAAATTCAAATATACCTTGAAGCCATCAGCTTTTTTGCTGAAGTCGGTTATGTAATGATCGGCATGGACCACTATGCACTTCCAGAAGATGAGCTTGCTATAGCATTGAAGAACAGAACACTTCACCGCAACTTCATGGGCTACACGACTCTTCACAACATGGTGCAGATTGGCGCCGGTGTTTCGGCCATTTCAGATTTTGGTGACAGTTATTGGCAGAATCCGAAAGATCTCGATCTTTACATGGAAGAAACTTCAGACAATAAACTCATCCCCCGCAGGAAAATGTGTCTGGACAAAGAAGACCAGTTACGACGGAAAGTGATTGAAACACTGATGTGTCACGGGGAAATATCTATTCCTGATTTTGAATCACGTTATCAAATTGATTTCCGGAATCATTTTGAACAGGCCTGGACTAAACTGGAGCAATTTGCGGAGGAAGGACTGGTGAGCTTAAGTTCGCAGAAAATTGATCTGACACCTGTAGGCATGCTATTTACACGGAATATAGCCATGCCTTTTGATCGGTATCTTGAAGAAGGAGGTTCACTGCAATTTTCCAAGACAATTTAAATATTTTACTGCAGCCGGAGAATGCTGCCCTCAAACCAATAATTATGCTTTGTTTCGGGTTTATTTCACTATAACACTTGACAAGAATCGAAAGTTAAATTAGTTTGTGAACTCGTTGAAATAAATTAGCATTAAAATACGATTATCAGCATGAAAAATGTGTTTAACTCAAAAGATACAATATGTCGAGCAAATAAGCCTTCATCTGAACCAACTCGTGAGCAGATAACAGGTGCCATGGAGAATTATCTTAAGTCTGGTGGAAGTATAGAGCGAATAAATGGACCACAGGCTGGAGACTTCAAACAGCGCGCTTTCTCAAACTTCGAGGGCGATTTCGCCAGTATTCTTGAAGAAGAAGAACGCTGGGAAGATTTATAGGTTCCCCCTTGCAGGCCAGATAGTATGCCGTAAACTTACATAAAGCCGAAAAAATAATTAAAGCGATTCTCTTGCCACTTGGCCTGCATTTCATTCCAGCTGGAAATATATCAGAAAATAATATAACTCTATCCTGAGAAATCTGCGAGAAACAGCTCTTTTTCATTTGA
>ERZ651768.2932-NODE-2932-length-11606-cov-1.998265_pt1 | contig 11606 bp, 11 predicted proteins | sample MGYA00514754_ERZ651768 | MGnify/ENA metagenome assembly ERZ651768 | reverse complement strand
CGAATCACCCTGGCCCCGGAGCCCTTTACCACCGTGGCGATTCCCACGCCGATGAGGGGCGCTCCGGCGTCGGCCTGTTCCCGAGACTTCTCCCGCCAACCCTGGTAATCGGACATCTCAAGGGCTAGGTCCAACGCCTTCCCGTAGTCGCCCGAATCGTAGGTGATGCCGGTGGGGGTGTCGTAGGGAAAGGCGTCCGATGGAATGAGGTTCTTCTTGCGTACGTCCACTGGGTCCATACCCAGTTCGCCGGCAATCAGGTCTATCGTCCGCTCCATGCAGTAGGCGGCTTCGGGTCCGCCGGCGCCCCGGTAAGAACCGGTGGGCGGCTTGTTGGTGACAACGCCTTTCACTTCCACCGACATCGCGGGGGTCAGATAGGGACCGGAGATACGGTGGGTAGTGAGCACGGGGACGGTGGGAGTTGACATAAGGAAGTAAGCGCCCAAGTCCGCGACGATGCTGACCTTAACACCCAGCAATGTGCCATCGTTTTTCACCGCCGCATCCACATCAACGGTGTGCCCTCTTCCATGGAAGGACAGCATGTTTTCTTGGCGATCCTCAACCCACTTGACCGGACGTCCCAACACCATAGAGATGTGGGGGATGGCAATCTCTTCCGGGAAGAAGCAGGCCTTTTCGCCGAAGCCTCCCCCAACGTCGGGGGCCACTACCCTGATGCTGCTCTCCGGGCGTTGCAGCAACTCGACCAAGCGCTCCCTGATTTCGTGGGGATGCTGAGTGGAGTCCCAGACGGTGAGCATGTCTTCGCCCGCTTGGTAATCGGCCAACAATCCCCGGGGCTCCATGGGGGCCGGGGCCAGACGCTGCACATGAAACTGGCCGCTGACCACCCGGTCAGCTTGGGCGAAAGCAGCGTCCAAGTCGCCCCCGACGTTGACGGTCTGTAACACAACGTTGCTGCCCAGTTCGGGATGCACCACCGGCGTCCCTGGCTTAACGGCTTCCATCGAATCGACCACTACGGTCAAGGGTTCGTAATCCACCATGACCTGTTCGATGCCTTCCCGAGCGGCTTCTGGACTCTCGGCTACGACGACGGCCACCGCTTGTCCCACATAGCCAACCTTATCTCTTGCCAGGATCGGATGGGGCGGCGGCGCCATGAAATCGGCTCCGGCGTTCGACCTGGTGGGCATGTTCTCCAACACGTTCCCCAGATCGTCGGCAGTGAAAACCGACACCACACCGGGCACTTGATTGGCCGCCGACGTATCTATGGACCTGATCCTGGCATGGGCGTGGGGGCTGCGCAGGATTAAGGCGTGAACCATGCCGGGCAGGTTCATGTCGTCCACGTAAGTTCCGCGTCCGGCTAACAACCGGTGGTCCTCAAACCGCTTCAGTGACTGTCCGACATAGGCCATGGCGGGTCTCCTTTTGTTGGAGGTGGTTGGGGGAATCGATGCGTGTTAGCTACCAGCGTTTTTTTACCACAGAAATCACAGAGTTCACGGAGATTTTATCATTTATCTCTGTGCCCTCCGTGATCTCTGTGGTGAATCCGTCTAACCGCTCAAGTTTAGCACCTACCGGAACTTGGGCATGACTTCCTTGCCGAAGAGTTCCATGGACTTCATCACCTCGGCATGACCCATGCTGCCGAAGGACATGCTGGCCCCGAAGTAGCCGACGTTGTGGTTTTGTTCCAGATTTCGGATCCACCCAACGCACTGGTCCGGAGTGCCGAAGTACGTGGTCGTTTCCGCCTCCAACTCAAAGCTGGCCGGCGTTTCCTTCCGAGTCCTTACCCAATCGTCCAAGTCCCAGTTAATCTCGTCTCCCTGGGTGATTGTCCGGCGGTAACCGCCGATGTCACGGCACCAAGTCAGGGCGTCGCGCGGGTACTCTCGGGCTACCTTCTCGTCCTCGGCGACGTGCACGAAGCGGAAGAAGGGGCTTTGGTCCAGATTATGAGGTTTTACAGCGGCGGCGCATCGTTCGGCGTAAAGCTCGAACAGCGCCAGGTTAGGGGCCTCCGGCGTGGAAAAGGTGGTGAGGATCGGCAGGTCCCGGTCCACGGCCATGTCGATGCTGGCGGGGGTTCGAGACACCGCGAGAAAGACCGGTGGGTGGGGTTGCTGCAGCGTCGTGGGCGCGATGGTCAGGTTCTCTATCTGATGGAATTTGCCGTCGTAGCTGAATTCGGGGGTAGTCCACAGACCCAAGATGATGTCCAGCGCTTCCCGAGTTCGCTCGTCCCGAGAATCGAAGTCCACCTTGAAGTTTCCGTACTCGTAGTCCGCCGAGCCCCGGCCCACGCCGAAGTCCAAGCGGCCCTTGCTCATCACGTCGAGCATGGCCGCCTCTTCCGCCAGGCGTATGGGGTTGTGGAAGGGCAGAACGCTGACCCCGGCGCCGATGCGGATCTTCTTGGTGCGAGCGGCCATGTAAGTGAGGATAGGCATCAGCGATGGGAAGATGCCGTACCTACTGGAGTGATGCTCCGCGACCCAAACCGAATCGAAGCCCAACTCTTCGGCGTACTCGACCTGTTCCAAGGCTTCATCATATATCCGGCTCTGGGCGCTAGCGTCTTTCTCCAGCCACGAGGCAAGGATAAACAGAGCAAATTTCATCTGGCCCGGACCTCCTGTTGCCAATGATTTCAGGGCGAGTATATAGGACATCGAGGCGCGGCGGGAGAGGCAAATCGCCTCACCCGGGACAATCGGCTATAGTTGGCCCACAAAACGTTGGAGGTTTTACCATGGAGATAGAGAACAAGCTGAAGGAAATGGGGCTGGAACTGCCCGTGCCACCCACTCCGGCGGCCCACCGCGCCGCTGCCGTCCGCACCGGAAACCTGGTATTCGTCGGCGGACATGGGGCTCGGATGCCGGATGGCACCCTGCTTCATCCGGGCAAGCTGGGCCGGGACGTGACCATTGAGCAGGGACAGGAAGCCGCCCAGCGGACCATGCTTAACTGCCTGGCCGGCTTGAAGTCGGAGATTGGCGACCTGGACAAGGTCACCCGAATCGTCAAGCTCCTGTGCATGGTCAACTCGGCTCCCGGATTCGGCGGCGAATCCCAAGTCGCCAACGGCGCAACCGAACTCCTAGGCAAACTCTACGGCGAACGAGGTCGCCACGCCCGAAGCGCCGTCGGCCTAGAGAAAGGCGAAGGCCCCAACAGCACTTGCATCGAGATCGAGATGATTGTCGAGGTGGCGGATTAAGGGAGGAATCCTAGAAAACGACATGTAGACCAACGGACGGCCCAGGAATTGGAGGTTGGCAGCTGGTAGTGCGATGATAAACATCCGCGAACTTTCGATTCGGAGTGGAGGGGTTCGGTTCAATGGAGACAAGTGATGCGATCAGGCTGGTCCTGCTGGGTTTTGCCGTATTGTTGTCAGCCTTCTTCGCTGGGTCGGAGGCGGCCTTCCTGTCGGTCCAGCGCAGCAGGTTAGCCGCCTTGGTACTGGATAAAGTTAAGGGCGCCGAGAAGGTGGAAGAGCTTGCCAGTCATCCTGAAAAGCTTTTGCCCACCGTCCTAACGGGCAACAATCTGGTCAACGTCGCCGCCGCCGCTTTGGGCACGACTTTGGCGGGCTCCTACCTAAGCCCCAACTGGGCGGTGGGGGCATCCGTCGGGGGCGTCACCGTGTTGCTGCTGCTGTTCGGTGAGATTCTCCCCAAGGTGATTGCCACCAAGAACGCCGAACGCCTGGCTTTGATTCTGATCCGGCCGCTCCAAGCCGCCCAGATACTCTTCTTCCCGATTGTCTTGGTCCTAGAGATGTATAGCCGGATGGTTGAGCGAATCTTCGGTCTCTCCGGTAATCGTTTGGTCAGCGAAAGGGAGATTCGGGCCCTCATCGATGTGGCTGAGATCGAGGGTGGAGTGGAGAAGGGTGAGGCCGACTTGCTGGAAAAGGTGTTCCACTTCGGGGATCTTCGAGTGGGCGATGTGATGACGCCGAGGACCGAGCTAATCTTTGTGGAGCTAAACACTACCCTTCAAGATTTCCTTCCCATCTACGCTCGCACCACTTTTACAAGATTTCCGGCGTTTGACGGGGACCGGGAGAACATCGTCGGTATCCTGTCGGTTAAAGACTTGTTAGAGGAAGTGGCCCTGGGAACCATCCAGCCCCAGGATAGCGTGACTACTGCTTTGAGACCCGTCCACTTCGTTCCCGAGACCAAGCCGGTGGACGACCTTTTCGACGAACTCAGGGCACTCGGACAGCAGATGGCAATCACGGTCAATGAGCACGGTGGGGTAGCCGGCGTGGTGACCCTGATGCAACTTCTGGAGGTCATAGTGGGCCCCGTGGGAGAGGAGGGAGAGCCAGCCGAGGAAGAGTTTGTGGCCGTCGGCCAGGGCCAATACGACGTACTCGCCGCCATGTCCATCCTGGAAGCCAACGAGAACTTTGGCATAGACCTCCCGGAAGGCGAATACCAAACATTGGCCGGTTTCGTCCTAGAGCAACTAGGCCACATCCCCCAGGAAGGAGAGTCGTTCCGCTACGGCAATATACACCTGGAAGTGAAGGAGATGCAGGCGGTGAAGATACATCGGGTGGAGGTCCGGATATTAGGGACTCAAAGCAGCGATGTGGATTAGGTCTTTGTTTGGGGGCGCGGCACACGGAGCTTCTAGGCTACCGCTGCGACGGAAGAGGCCGCGACGGCCGCAGCGCAGTAGGCCCGGGAAAGGCCCCGGTAGCAGGTTTATAGAGATTGAGTAAATTTGGAGGTGATGGTTTAGCAGGAGTACGTTAAGGGCGGTTTGGACAGATGGTTACGACTGGTTTAACAAGTTTCTTCGATTCCGGACCGCTAGGCGGACCAATCTGCGAATTAGTTTTACCAAAGGAATTGCCGTGGGCCGGGTTCGAGTGAAACAAGACTCATTTGGAGGCACCTCAACTTCGCCTATTGATCCTACACAGACGCAAACCGGACCATTCCCCTCACAGCGGACTGCTCTTCGATATCACAGACATCGCCTTAACATGAATCTAGGTGATTAGTAATATACCTCTATGTTTTAGCTTATTTTCCCTTCCTAAATAGTAAACCCTGAGTGACCGCAAACTTATCTCAAATTCTGCATCCGAAATTTAGGAGCTAAACAAAAGGTAGAGTGGGCAATGGAGCAATTGAGTTTTGAGGAACTAAAAAAGCTTATATCTAGCGGGGAATCAAAGTCTGTTGAATTCAAAAGGATTTCGATGTTTAGAGATTCTAGCGAAATATTAGAGCAGCTGTCCGCGTTTTCCAACAGAGATGGCGGTCATTTACTATTTGGTCTTCAAGACGACGGTTCAGTTGAAGGCGAAACATTCGACGCTGACGAAGAAATTGAGCGAATTGGACACTTGATTCGGGATAGTACCAGCCCACTAACCGATGTCAGCCCCAGATTATTTTATGGCGGAATCGGTATGGTTCTGGACCTATCCATCCGAAGGCGGAGAGGGATTCCAGTCGCAGTGGTGAGGAGGAGTCTGCATGAAATCCGAACCCGGCGCTACTATGTGCGGACTGATACTGGATCGAGGTTTGTTGACGACCGAACTCTGGAGTGGATGTTTTTCCATCAACGCGAGCCCGCGGTTTTTGATCGGTTCAGAGTTCGAGTTCCGTATCGGCGAAGCGACGTCTCGTTAAGTTCGTTCTCCGCGAGTGGACGATTGATAAATCATCATCTCGTACCGGTGTTTCAAAACCTGACGGACCCGCAAAAGTAAGAGTTGTTGCGATTGGAGAACCGACACATGATGAATTTCCTCTCAGAAATTCTCCCCTATTGCATATTAGGCCAAATGGCATGGACCTATGGCCACTCTTGGAAAGTTGCTATCCAACACACATCAGTTGGCAGTCAATCGACTAGATTACCCGTCGAATCGCATGAATTCGACGTAAATTTGCTGCCTGGTCCAAACCCCGAATCCCTATTATCTCAATTAGGATTTGACTGGCGACCATCTATTTTAGGTCGATCAGTTATTTGCTTGCCGCCAGGAACGATTCTCACGATAGACTATGAACCTCAATGGCACTCGTCTGTTTCAAGGGCGGTCTTAAAATTACCAGGTTGTTTTGAGATTAGGATTCAAGTTAGGCCTGCGGTATGGTTTGCCGGATTACCGAATATTGGGAAACCAGCTTATCCGCAATCAGAATTTAACAACCAGAATTTCGGCACTGTGACCTTGGGCGTCAGTTTTCACGCCGCATTCGAGTCGCCAAATCTTGAAAATAATGACTTGTTCGAGCACGTTAACTAGGTAGAGCAGCTATCAAACGAGTTACGTATAGAGTGGGATTGGGATACTAACACAGGTCCCCAGTCGAACCATACATTGCGTTCAATCCAAAGAGATATTCAGAAACTGATCGACCGGAATTAATTGCGTTACAGAGAGCCTTGTTGCCCATTTCCCTACCATGTTATCCTGCATGTTGTGCCATCACGCACACCCAACAAGCTAAATAATCAATATCAGGAGTAACGATGCAGTTTGGAATGTTCGGGAGCGCTCAGGCTAGGCGGGGCGGTCCTAATGATGACAGTGGGGCCGGGTTTCGGGAGTTTGTGGACCGCAACATCGAAGCGGAGTCCTTGGGTTATCACAGTACCTTTTTAGTGGAACACCACTTCACCGGCTTCGGCCAGGTGTCGGCGTCGCTGAACCTGCTCACCTGGATCGGCGCCCGCACCAAGACTCTGAGGCTGGGCACGGCGGTCATGGTGCTGCCGTGGCACAACCCCGTTCTGCTGGCCGAGCAGATCGCCACCCTGGACCTGCTTTCCGACGGCCGGGTCGACGCCGGCATCGGAAAGGGATACCGGCAACGGGAGTTCGAGGGCTTTTCAGTCCCCATCGAAGAGTCGGACGCTCGCTTCGTGGAATGTCTGGAAGTGATGATGAAGGCCTGGACATCGGACACCCCTTGGTCCCACAAAGGGACCTACTGGCAGTACGACGACATCGTCGTCGAGCCGCCCAGCGTCCAGAAGCCCCACCCCAAACTGTGGATGGGAGCCGGGAGTCCCCGGTCCATCACGCAGGTGGCCGACTACGGCTTCGACATGCTGCTGGGCCAGTACGATTCCTTTGAAACCATCGTCGAGGAAGTGAACCTGTTCAAGTCTCTGGTCGAAGCCAAAGGCGAGACATTCGACCCCATGAGGGTTGGCGTGGCCCGCTCGGTCAACATCGTCGACACCAAGGCCGAATACGATGCGGCGATCGATGCCCGGATGGCGGGGCGCCGCCGGACCCAGAACTTGGCCCAACGTCCCGACTTCGAAGACACGCGAGAGATCGCCGAACTGGGGACCATCTACGGCACTCCCGACCAAGTGGCCGAGAAGATACAAGACCTTAAGGACGCTGGCATCGAATACATCTTGCTGAACTGTCCGGCGGGTATCGAGACATTGCGCCGATTCGCCAAGGAAGTGATGCCCGCCTTCGCTGGCTCTGCCAAGGTGACGGCATAGCACCAACTTCATAAGGCCAGGGGCCGGGTGGAGGATGACGTGGCAGTGTTGAGGGGACCGGCCTGGTGACAAACCTGGGAAAATACTCAGCGGCTTTCTGGCTAGATATAGCCGTGAAAGCCGCTTTGGTTTGCCTGCTGGCTTTCGGGGCGTTCTCTGGCCTGCAACAATTCGAGGGCAAAGCCTTCGTCTGGCGGCTGGCCACCTACCCCATCGCCGCCCTGATTATCCCGGTTATCTGGGCGGTGCGAGGCCGCAAGCCCGGCTACTTATACTCCGCTGACATCCTGCTGACCCTGCCCTTCCTCATAGATACCGTGGGCAACGCCCTGGATTTCTATGACGCCATCGAGTGGTGGGACGACGCCAATCACTTGGTCAACTGGGCGTTGCTGTCGGGGGCGATGGGCGCGATCTGGCGGCCTCGTTTCAGTTCGTGGACGACGTTGGGGTTGGTGGTGGGGTTCGGAGCGGCAACCGCCATCCTGTGGGAGATTGCCGAATACCTTGCCTTCATCCGCAACTCACCCGAGCTGACGACAGCCTATCAGGACACTCTGGGCGACATCGCTTTGGGCCTAGCCGGATCATTCCTGGCCGGACTGGGCTTCGGTTTTGCGCCGCGGAGATAGCCGGACTTACTTGACCGGGTAGAGCCACCGCCGAGCGAGCCACGAAAGCAAAGGCATGGTTCCCCAGGTCATCGCGATTGACATAACAAACAGGATTATCAGCGCCACGACGATGGGCGGCACTACCCCATCGAGGACAGCAATCAGGAACGGTATGAAAACCAGCACGAAGGGTAAAGCTACGATCGTCGCGACTACCGCCATCTTGTATTTGGGAGGCGGCACCATGACGGAGTGCCCCGGCAGGGTGAACCATGTTTCCATGCCGCTGACCGAATCGACTGCCAGGTCGTCTCGCAGCAACGGCTCCAAACGGTTGCGCCACTCGGCGAGTTGTTGCGAGCCTTCCCATCGCCGAAGGTCGCTGTAATTAGCGAACCGCACCACGATGACGTATTCCGGGTCCGGACCTGATGCGTTTTGGCCTGTCGGATAAACCCTCCAACGAGTCAGCCTACACTTTGCGAAGGCACGTCGAGTTGGTTACGGGGCGTGTAGAGAAGCTCCAACTCAAGGGAGTTACCATCGTCGGACAGGACTGGGGCGGGCCGATCAGCCTGCGCTATGCCATTGACCATCAAGATGACGTTCAGTCGATGGTGATTCTCAACACCATGGTCAGGATGAGACCGATACCACTTCTATTCACTTTGGCGTTCCGGAACGGTGGCTTTTCCAGTTTCCTAATCAGAAATCTGGAGGTATTTAGGAAGATAGCCTTCCGGCACGACCGGCCTTTCCGGCGTCCGGTCGAAGCCAGTGTGCTGGAACAACACAGAATGCCTCATCCCGATGCGGCCTCCCGAGCGGGAATAGCGGCATTTCCGAAGATGATCCCCGGAAACAGCCGGCATCCCAACGCCGGTTACATCTCTAAGATAGACACCGTCCTACAGACCTGGAACGTTCCGGTTCTGGTGATGTTTTCCGACGGGGACATCGCCTTCAAGATAGCTGAAGGACAACGCATCGCCGATATGGTCCCCAACGGGCGCTTCCAGGTAATCCAGAACGCTGGATACTACCTACGGGAGGATGCCGGGGAGGAGATTGCCCAACACATGGTTTCGTTCCTGAAAGATGAGGCGAGGATTAGTTGAGATTCCGGCGCACTTCGGCGGATCTGACCTGGTAGCCAGCAGCGTAGGCTATGCAACGTATTCACCGGCAAGGATTCCTGGTAGAGATCCAACGAGCTAGTGCCATTAAAATCAAAGTGCCCTCGCAAGAGCTACAACTCCTCGAGGGCGTGTCGTCGCCCAGTGTGGACCGGACGTCGCAGAATATATTATCGCACAATCCATACCAACAATGACCTACTCTAATCAGCCTCAACTTCGTCGGGAGCAACTCAGCAGGGAAACGCCTGCTTCGCATGTCTCCCATCCACTACGCCACCCTACCGACGACGCGCCCCTAACCTGGCCGCTTCGCTGCTGTTATACTGCCAATCGATTTTACGTTTGAGATGAATGGATAAATGGCCGAAGAAGATAAATCCGACACCACCACCGAGGGCGAATCACCGGGCTATATCTCACTACAACAGGCCCGGACCTTGGCGATGCGCACAGCGGCGGAAGAGCCCGGCAACTATGGTCAAGGCCTCGCGAGCGCCGGCATGGTCTACGACGTGGCGGAGCAGAAAGAAGGGGAAGATTATTACGAGATTACGCTGTCCTTCCGTCCGGAGGGGAATTTTGCCGGAACGCCGGGGCGGGAGCAGTTCTCCATAGCTAAAGATGGAGGAATCGCTCGCCGCCAATTACTGGTGCTTCCCATCTTGAGGCGTAGCTTTCCCGCCGTTCCGGTCGCCATTGCCTTGGTGGCGATGGTTGCGGTGGCCGCAGTGGCCGCGATGGGTATCGGATTGACCACTGGGTTCGGCCGGGAAGACACAGCGGTCGCAAACTTTTCGGTATTAACAAACACGCCCTTTCTCATCGGGACGGAGCCGCCGTCGTCAGCCACTCCTATCCCTAGTGCCAATCTTGACGCGACGCCGGTCTCCACGGAGATTCCAACGCCGCCGACATCCGAGTCCAACTCCACATCAGCCACAGGCACCGTCACGACACCGTCGGGATTGGAATACAAAGACTTGGTTATTGGAACCGGGGACCAAGCCCGATCGGGCGCAACCGCGGTGGTCCACTACACCGGATGGCTTCTGAACGGCACCAAGTTCGACAGTTCCGAGGGTCTGGACCCCTTGGAGTTTGTGATTGGCCAAGGGCGGGTGATTAAAGGCTGGGAAGAAGGCGTAGGATCCATGAAAGTAGGCGGCAAACGGGAACTGATTATCCCTCCGGCATTAGCGTATGGAGACCGGGGCGCCGGCCGTGTCATACCTCCGGGAGCGACTCTGAGATTCGAGGTCGAGTTGATCGCACTTCGCTAGGTTTTGATCCGTTAGTGAAACCAGGTTTGGTGGTTGTGGGATCTCCGGCACTGGCCCGATCCATATTAGTCGAACGTCTGCATCTCTAGCACCTGCTTTGCATCTATCCATGCCTCAACGGTGTGGCTCCGTAGCTACGAATACAAGGAAAATGCGACCAGTTATCTGCTCTGGTGGAGCCGGGGAAACCCGGCTTTTTGATTAGTGCACCTCATTTAAAAACTACCAAAGAATGTCCCAGATCATAGTAATTGGGACCGGATGGGAGGGAATCTGGTGATGGAAGCAACATGCGTTACCCATGTGGGAGTCTGCGTGCGGGACATGGAGAAGTCCCTGGCCTTCTACCGCGACGCGTTGGGCATGAAGGTATTGGGGGAAAAGACCACCGACCCATCCGAGGGCGGTCAGCAAGGGGGGCGCATACAAAATTACAAACGCCAGCGCCGGGTAAGAAGGTGGGTCAGCCTGGCCTACAGCGAAGGCGCTACTCCGACCCTAACACTGACCAGCCATCCTGGAGAGGAGCCAGACGGAGCGCCCATCCAACTGGACCAGGTCGGCATCAGCCACATCTCCTTCGGGGTTCATGACGTGAAGGCACTGGCCGACGAGCTCACGGCCAAGGGCTACGAGTTGGCCGGACCGGCGGAATCATTCTTGAACGCTAGTGGGGAGATGCGGAGCATCTACGTGTTCGACCCCGACGGGATATTGGTCCAGTTCAATAATCCGGATGGCGGTGGCTAGCTCGTCTCGGGTATGCTCAGGTTTACACTCGTTCACTAGCCGCCGTCCCACAACGTCATGTTGTGTCTGGCGACGTCACATCCGGTATGCCCACCGGTGCCCTTTACGTATCTGCCGTCCCGCCTTGTCCGGTTCCGTCGTTGTCAGTATGTCGGCAAAATTACGTAGCTGGCCCAGATACGCATGGCCAAAGCAATCCGTTACTTGAACAGCTTCCGCATGGCTTAGCCAGCAGGCCAGGGCTTCCGGTGGGTGGTGGAGTTGGAGGACCTGGAGGAGGACGCCCAGGCGCCGCCTACGCCCACGCATAGGCCCGACATAGGCGGCGC
>ERZ651768.2931-NODE-2931-length-11606-cov-12.034435_pt1 | contig 11606 bp, 10 predicted proteins | sample MGYA00514754_ERZ651768 | MGnify/ENA metagenome assembly ERZ651768 | reverse complement strand
CCGACAATTTTGTCGTCATTCTCCTGATGATACATCATCCAAGCTAGGATCAGGTTCTTTTCATTACCTCTACAATGGGCCGCTTTCCCCGCTTCCTTGGCTTTTCCGAGTGCAGGAAGAAGTAACGAGGCCAGGATGGCAATAATCGCAACCACCACCAATAGTTCAATAAGGGTAAACGCTCGGCTTGGTTTCATTTTCATTTCCCTTCAGCTTTCAATTCTTCGATGACAGTGATGTGTTTAAGTGTTCGGTAGAGCTATTGATTTATTTCCACGGCAGCCAATGGATACCAGTGGCATCTGTTTGGAAGCGTTTTGCGCGTATGTTGGATCCGCCGCCTTCCTCGTAGTAAACGATCAAGGTAGTCCCATCATTAAGATTCACGATGGATGGGTAGGCTCCTGTGTGTGAATCGACGAGAACTGGTTTGCTCCAGGTTTTGCATTCGTCCCTGGATAATCGAATGCTTGTGGCGGGGAGGCGGACGCCCATGACGATGGTTCCGTCTGGGCAACGGTGCAGGTAGGGACAATGGGCCTGGAAACCCATCGGCTGGCTTTTTGTCCAGGTATTCCCCTTGTCACTTGAGGTTGCCCAGTGCATGTCTGATCCTCTGCCACCGCGCATTGCCGCGTAGAGCGTTCCATCCTTTAACTCTATGAGATCGGTCTCCGCGTCAAGGTAGGCCCCGATGTTGTCGATGATGATCGGGCTACTCCAGTTTTTTGCACCATCGTCGCTGATCGCCACGGCACCATGCGCCTTGCCGTCGCGCTCCTTGTACAATCCAAGCACCAGTCGGCCATTGGAGAACTCCCTTACCGGTGTGCTACAAGCGTACTCTTTCTGGATGAGTTGGGGGGGGGTCCAGATTTTGCCGGCATCTGATGATATGGTGATCCAGGTTCCGTCAACTGTGTATGATCCATCTTCATCGTTCCTCCTCAAACTAAAGTAACTGCACAAAAGGCGCCCATCGCTGAGCTGGACAATGGATGGATCACGGTCGTCATACGGTGTATCGAGCAGCGTCTTGGCCTGGGACCACACGCGCCCCTCATCCCTTGAAATGCAGTAGGCAATCCGGCCGCCTTTCGGGAGTGAATCACTGGGCAGTGCCACATGGCCATAGCCGGCATAAAAGACACATATCAGCCGTCCATCTCTCATGCGGCAGACATCGGGAAATGCCTCATAGCCCCCGGCACCGGCATCCGTGCAGACAAGGATGTGCTTGTCCGGAGGAATTGGAAAGGTCTCCGGAGAAAGCTTAGGAGTTCCCGAGACAACAATGTCCCTGACACGGGCCAGTCCCTGGTTTGCATAAAATCCAATGCGCCCTTTTTTAAGGATATCGCTTGTGGCGCTAAATAGTTCCGTGTCGTTTAGCGATACCCGAAGTGTGTTTCCTTTGACCTGCAAAAGGCCGGAATGCCATTGGCCCGCAGGTTTCTTCAAGCCGGTAATCCGCTTGATCTCGTTCCATTCATTGTCCGGATCTGATCTGACCAGAATTGCCTGAGTCCGGTCGAAATGGACATAATAATAACTTTTTCTGTCTGATGCACGGACGACAAATCCACAGGCTAGAACGCCATTGGATTGCGGATCCACCTTAAATTTGGCCGACAGAGTGACGTTACTCCATTCATCGGTTTTGTAATACGCACTCGACCTCTTTTTTCGGCCGTCAAGAATCAGTTCATCGTTTTGAATGGCAGCGGTGTCATCAAGAAACCAAAGCTCATTTCTTAACGGCAATTCGATAATGCCGGTTTCGAATTGGTTTTGTGGAGTATCTTCAGCGCCGAGGGAACTCGTAAGAGAGAGTAGTAGCCCAATAGCGGTTACAGTACGGCAATCCGGTCGATTCGTCATTTTACCCATGGCATTGAATGAGTAGAGGTGATTAAGCCAGTTGCGCTTTGCCAAGGCGAGCCAGAATGGAGATTCCTTGAAGACGCCATGGATTAATCGCAGGGTTCCTCCCGTTAATTTTTATAAACGATAGCCCTCAAACATGAGAACCAGCATCATCAAGAGAAAACTCAAGGATGGAAAGCCAGCACTACTGACCCAGCTTCACCTGACGGACGCATCCATTTTCGAGATGGTGAGTGTCATGGGATTTGATGGGATCTGGATGGATCTAGAGCATCATAGTTACAGTCTTGAAACAGCCGGAAACTTCATCCGGGCAACTCGTGTTGGATCAGCCGACACCCTCGCACGGACAGCCAAGGGGGAATTCATGAGGATGGGGAGACTTCTGGAAATGGGAGCTCAAGGAATCATGTATCCACGTTGTTCGAATGCCTCCGAAGCGGCGGAGGTTGTTCGGTGGGCCAAGTTTGCGCCGCTTGGCGAGCGGGGCTTTGATGGCGCAGGGGCCGATGCATTCTACACTGGCATTCCCATGGATGAATATGTCAGGGATGCTAATGAGGAGACATTCGTAGTCATTCAATTGGAAGACCCAAAGGCAATTGAACAGGCCGAAGCGATTGCCGCTGTTGAGGGGGTCGATGTCATCATGTTAGGGCCAGCGGATTTTAGTGTGCTGAGCGGGATTCCCGGCCAGTTCGATCATCCCTCGATCGAGAAGTCATTGAACAAGATAGCCCAAGCAGCAGCCAACGCGGGCAAGCATTGGGCGTCTACTGCCGCGGATGCAAATTCCGCAAAAGGACTCCTCCAGCGTGGCGCTGGAATGATTTTGCATAACGCCGATATATGCATCGTTAAAAAGGGGCTTGAAATAATGCGGGACGACTTTTCAAAGCTGGGTTTTCAGTTTCAGGACAATCCAATTTGAGGACAAGAAGCCGTCACAAGGGATAAAATGTCTTTGGTCTAGGAATGTCAGAGAGCTGTCCAACCACCATCGATGACCAGATTTTGACCGGTCATATAGCTGCTGGCTTCGCTCGCCAAAAAAACCACAGCACCCTTCAATTCGGCAGGATATCCCATTCGACGCATGGGCGAATAACCCTTCAAGCGCTCTACCATTTCCGGATTGGCTGATTCTGCTGGAAATGGACCGGGGGTTAGGCTGTTTACCCTAACACCATTCTCAGCCCAGTTGACGGCCAAGTGCCTGGTCTGCTGTAAAATTCCGCCCTTGAGAGTTTGATAAGCAACTGAATTGGCCGGGCATATATTCCGATACGCGTCAGGATTGGAGGAAACCAGCCCATACATGGAGCCGAGCATGATGATACTGGCTGGCTGTCCAGAATTCACGGCCTGCTGATGAACAAGGCGTGAGAGAAGAAAATAGCCAGTGGCATTGGCGAGCATCCGCGTAAATTGTTCTCCACTAATGTCGGTCCAATCGTTTGGACAATGTTCGTGGCCGTTATTGATCAGGACGTCAATGCAGCCTGCTTTCTCAAATATTGTCTGGAAACGCTCAGGCAACCCATCGACATCCATATGATCAAGAACCATCCCAAGGTGATTCACATTGTTTGGATCGGGTAGTTGCCCAGCCACCTCCACGGCACGATCCAATTCACGACTGGTTACCACAACCCTGCCACCCGCCTCCGCCAGGGCTCGTGCCATGGCGCCTCCCAGATAGCCACTGGCGCCGGTAATCAGGCAGGTTTTCCCCTTGAGATCAAAAAGTTTTTCAACTGTTTTTTCGTTCATAAATCAAGCATTCAGGTTTGTTGACATTCTGCCACCGGGGCGACTGCTTGGCTTCTTCCAAGAGGGCCATCTGGCAGCCAATCGTATGCTTTGCCTCGTCAATGGTACAGGAAATGGAAGGTTGTCCCTCGATGGCGTCGAGGAAGGAATTGGCCTGACTGACAAAGATATCATCCCTTTGAAAAGCGTTGCTGATCTCATCCTCCCAGTCACCATCGGGCCGATCCATGATGCGCAGGCGGTTGGCGCAAAGTTCCAGTCGGAGGGTCCCTCTCTCGCAAACCAATGTGAAGATGGATTCGTTTGGGTATTGATGTTGATTGAAGTTGTACGATGCCATGATATTGCTATGACGAGCCAGGACGTTGACTGTATCCTCGACCTCCACCCCCTTCAGAGAAAGATGTTCCATGTCACCGGTTAATCGATCAATTGAGCCCAACCACCACTGGGCTGTGTCCAAGAAGTGTGTGAGAGCGTCTTGAATCGCTCCCCCTCCTGTTTCATGCCGAGCATAATATATATCGCGGTAAGCGGGCCGATAGGTGGGAAAATGCTGGCCGGACACAATGGTCAATTGCAGGGGGAGTCCCCAGCGCCCTTGGTCGATCTGATCTTTCACTTTGGCGACCAATGGATGATGCCTAAAAGTGTAGCCGACCTGGGCAACCAAGCGCTGTTCAAGCACCCTTCTTTTTAGGTCTTCAACCCCCGAAATATCGGTCGATAGCGGTTTTTCAATCAGTAAGTGGCAGCCGGCTTCGGCAGCTCGGATTGCCATCGGAATATGCAGATGCGCGGGAGCCGCTATCACCACGGCTCTCGGGTTCGATGAAAGTGCATCACCAAAGTCCTCACAGGCCTGACTCAAGTCATAATCGTTTGCCATCCTGCCGAGCAAAGCTCGATCAATTTCACAAACTGAGACCCTTGCCCGACCCGTTTTCAGGAAACAACGAATGTGGCGTTCGCCAATTGAGCCGGCCCCAATGACCAGGATATCATGCATAGTCAATCGGCGAGTCAGTGTGTTTCTTGCTGATTGTCCAAGGGATAAAACTCATCCAAAAGCGCCTTCGCACGCCAGGCAAACTCGTGGTAACGCTCCTGCCAATCCAGAGAGTCTGGGTTGTATTCGTAAAAGCCTGACCCAGTGGGCTGACCACCTGCCCCTTCCCGTTTTAGGCGTTCCAGTAATTCGGGCAATCGCTCATTGTCACTGCATAGGGTGGGCAGAACGCGTTCAATGGACTTTGCGTAAAGTTCGGGGCCACCGGTAATGTCAATCCAGCGAAACGGTCCGCACATTGCCGCCCAGAGACCAAAGGCATTGCGACATGAACGGTCAATAGTCTCCACATCGGCCACCCCTTGATCCACCATGTGTGCGGCCTCACGGTACATGGCATAGCCAATGCGATTGACAATAAAGCCGGGCACGTCCTTTTGAACAAGTGACGGCTCCTTGCCCAGGCGCTTGGCCAAGGCTACCGCCTTTTCAAAGGTTTCTTCAGAAGTACGCTCGCCCCGGATTAACTCAAGAAAACGGGTTGCGTGAGCCGGCTCCGCCCAATGCATGCCCACAAATCGATCAGGATTTTTTCTGTCTTGCTGTAACTGCGTGATTGGAATGGCGGAAGTGTTGCTGCCTACCGGAATCTCGGGCCCGATGAATTCTTCAATTTGATCAAAGACCTTCCGCTTGGATGTCAGATCTTCAATGACGGATTCAATGACAAAGTCGCATGCCGAAAAGGAATCAAGGGACTCAACCGACTCAAACTTGGATTGCCAAGTTTGTGTAAGCCCGGGATCAAATCCTGCCCGGTCGATGAGCTCTGAGATGGCATGATCGATGTAGGTAACGGCCTTTTCATGAGGTTGATCCGGTTGTGTATAGCCCACAACACGAAATCCATGTGCCAGGCAGCATGCGGCGATTCCGCGTCCCAGTAATCCGAGTCCTGCCACTCCAATGGTTGTGTCCGTTGAATTCATCTCTCTACTCCAGGCCCAGAATGGAAAGGGTTTCCCTTGAAATCATTTTCTCAATTTTGCTCTCGTCCAGTCTTGGTAATGCCGTGCCATCGAGCATGCGATTGAGGTTGCGCAATCCGGCAATCGATTCATTGACTGTGGTAAAGGGGTAATCGGTGCCAAAAAGCACCTTGTCCCAAACCCCGTACTCCTGAACGAGCATTAGGCTGTTGTAGAGTTGAAAGGGCCGGTAGTGGAGTGCGCTTACATCTGCATAGACATTCGGATGTTTACGGATCACAGCCACGCATTCGGCTTCATAGGGGTGTGCAAGATGAGCCAGGATGATTTTCACCTCAGGGTAGCGAATGGCAACTGGATCGAGATGACGCGGAAGGGTGCATACCAACGGAGCCTGGGAAACAAAGGTTGTGCCGGTGTGCAACAGCACGGGCAGGGTATGTTCACTTGCATAACTCCATAGGGGATCAAGTATCGAGTCATCCGGCATGAAACCGGCGTACATGGGGAGTAGTTTAACACCCTTCAAACCCAGCTCTTGATGGCCTACATACAATTCCTTCTCCCAGCCTTTTTGGGTTGGATCCACAGAGAGAAAGCCGATCAATGAATCCGGATTTGCTGCCACGTAATCCGCCACGTACTGATCCTCGACCCAAAGGCCGCTCAGCCTGGCCTTCCCGCCAAAAACAATTGTCCGCACCTCTTCCGGTGTAGCTTCCCGGTATTCGTTATACTTCACCGTGAGATCCACCTCTTGTCCTGCCCGAGCCCGGATTGCCTGCCTCCTGAAATCCTCCTGAAAATGATCCGGATACCTCCAGGCGTGGCTATGGGAGTCGATAATCATGACTGAGTTTCAACGACCGCTTCAGACAGGATTTCAAAGAGCCGGTCGACTTCGCTTTTCGTTTCATCATCCAGATGAAATCCAACCGGCGAACGAATGATCGTGTTCTTGAAAATACCCTGTTTAACCAGAAGGTATTTTTCAACAGCAAGAAATCCGTCCAGTCCGCTTTGAAGTGCGACCAGCGATGAAATTGGAAAGGACAGCCGATAGATTCTAGATGAATCCCCCTCGGTCAAGGCCTCCCACAAGGCTATCTGAGCGTCGATAATTTCAGCGCCCGGCATCGTTCCCACAATCCCCCTACGATAGCTGTCTACCAGTGAAATCCCCCCGGACCCCTCAAAGATTCGCGCTTGGCCAACGGTTGCATCCCGTAACGCTGAAAGGTTCTGTCCGATGGGAACCGCCTCCGGTTTGAACAGAACCCGGTCCGGTCCAAAATCATCGAGTATTTTTGCCTGCAATTCCACCGGCATAGGCCGGCCGACGTAACCGCTGGCATCCTGAATGATGAGCGGAACTTCAACTGCCTCGAGAATCGACGTGTAATAGCGAACCAACTCATCGTGACCCAAGGCAATGGAAACGGGTGGGATTGCCATTACAGCGCAAGCCCCGCAGTCTTCTGCATGTCCGGCATGCCGGATGGCGGTATGCCGGCTCTCGGCACCGACACTAATCACAACAGGTCCGAGTCCCTGTGCCATGCTGCAGACTTGAGTTGCCAAATCATCCCGCTCCTCGCTGGAGAGTCGAAGCGTTTCCGAAACCATAGCCATGGCAATCCCGTTGGCTCCTCGCTTAAAAAGCCAGTCGACTTCTTTTTTAAGGGTGTCAAAATCAATGCTTTCGCCCTCGTGAAAAGGTGTTTGAAAAACGGGGAATACCCCGGCCAGTTGAGCATGCGATTGAGACAAAATAATGGTTCCCTTTTATGAGTCGCCAAACTCAAACAGATTTGTTTGTCTTCTCCAAGCATGATCTCAGCCTCCCAGGCTCTTTACGAAAAGGCGAAGAGATTGATACCAGGAGGCACACAACTTCTCAGCAAACGGCCGGAAATGTTTGCTCCCGAAAGTTGGCCGGCCTACTACAGTGAGGCGCAGGGGTGTGAGGTCATTGATCTCGACGGAAACCGTTTATTGGACATGTCGATTATGGGCATCGGCACCTGCTTGCTCGGGTATAACGATCCGGATGTCTCTTCTGCGGTGATAAGGCGGATTAAAGCCGGCTCCATGAGTTCCCTGAACAATCCGGAAGAGGTCGAGTTGGCGGAAGCATTGCTGGAGATTCACCCTTGGGCTGAGCAGGTTAGGTACTCGAGGACGGGCGGTGAAGCGATGGCGATTGCGGTGCGCATCGCACGAGCCAAAACATGCCGAAACATTGTAGCGTTTTGCGGGTATCATGGGTGGCATGACTGGTATTTGGCGGCAAACCTTACTTCTACAGATTCAGGTGGACAGTTGCATGGGCATTTGCTTCCAGGGCTGGAACCCAATGGAGTACCAGATGGATTGAGCGGGACCGCTCTGCCGTTCCGGTATAATCACCTTGATGAATTGGAGGCAATTATCCTTCAGCATCCGGACCAATTGGCAGCCGTTGTGATGGAACCCACGCGTCACGATGAGCCGGCACCGGGATTTCTGGAGGGAGTCAGGAAATTATGCGATCAAACGCAGGCTGTTTTGGTCGTGGATGAGATCACGGCTGGATGGAGGCTTCACCATGGCGGGGCACACCTCAAGTATGGCCTGCAACCTGACATTGCAGTATTTGGCAAGGCCTTGGGAAACGGGCATCCCATTGCTGCAGTGATTGGTAAAGGCAAGGTCATGGAAGCTGCGCAATACTCGTTTATCTCCAGTTCTTATTGGACTGAAGGCGTGGGGCCGGCGGCCGCTTTGGCAACCCTTACCAAACTGAAATCAGTCGATGTACCTCGGCATCTTACCACAATTTCTGGACTCCTTAGGGCGGGGCTTGGTGATTTGGCCAAGCGTCTCGGCCTTAATATTCGTTTCTCCGGACACCCAGCAATTACGATCCTGTCCTTTGAGAATCCTCACGCTAACGCCCTGCAAACCCTGTTTACCTTAAGAATGTTGGAACAGGGAATCCTAGCCGGTTCGGGTTTCTATGCTTCATTGGCTCACCGCGAGGAGCATGTGGAGCGTTTTCTGAAAGCTTCAGACAAGGTTCTGCCTGAAGTTGCGCAGGCTGCCGAAACTGGCGACGTGCTTGAGCGAATCCCTAACGGAGTGAAACATTCCGGTTTTTCTCGTCTGACTTAGACATTACGCTCATGACGATCTGTCACCCTAGCTTGGCGGCCATCAGTTCCATTGATTGGGCAATCATTGTCCTGTACGCGATTGGGATGGTTGCTGTTGGGTTCTATTATTCCAGAAAAATTAACAACACCGAGGATTATCTTTTGGGGGGGCGGCAAATGAAGCCCCTCATGGTGGGACTGTCACTGTTTGCCTCGTTGCTGAGCACGATTTCCTACTTGAGCTACACCGGTGAAATGATTCGTTACGGCCCGATGTTCATTACCGGTGCACTTGCCTTCCCGTTTGTGATCTTTGCGGTGGGTTCGTTTATGATCCCCTACTTCATGAAGCTCCGAGTCACCTCAGCTTATGAGATTTTGGAGCAGCGACTGGGCCTCAGCATTCGGCTACTGGGATCATCTCTATTCACCTTGATAAGGTTGTTTTGGATGGCCGTGATTATTCATGCAACCACCGACAAGGTCATGATACCCGTCCTTGGTTTGGCGGAAAGCTGGACGGTTCCTATCTGCATCCTGATGGGCGTGGTCACCATCATTTACACCAGTCTTGGAGGCCTTCGTGCAGTGGTATTCACTGACGTGATCCAGTCGGGAATCCTTTTTGGCGGTGGGCTTTTGACCGTTGTTCTTGTAGCGAATGAATTGGGCGGTGTCCGGGAATTGTGGCCTGGCGAATGGCTGACGCATTGGGAAAAACCGAATTGGGGTTATGACCCAGAAGCTCGCATGACTTTTGTGAGTATGTTCTTGGCTGTTTTTTGTTGGCACACCTGCACTGCGGGGTCAGACCAGGTTGTCATTCAACGATATTTTGCGACACGAGACGTCCAAGCAGCGCGAAGGGTTTTGGTGATCAATTTAGTCGCGGATTTTTTTGCGATGTTGCTGATGGCCATGGTTGGCCTTGCCTTGATCGCTTATTTCACTGCAAACCCGGGTATGTTTGGGGAGAATCAATCATTGACTAACAATTCGGATCAACTTTTCCCTAGATTTATTTCTAAGGGATTACCAGTTGGGTTAACCGGCCTTGTTATTGCCGGTTTGTTGGCCGCCGCCATGTCTAGTCTGTCATCCGGGATGAACTCCACTTCATCGGTCATCACCAGTGACTTTATTTTCCGTTTACGCTCCAGGGAACCTGATGAGAAATCCAAGATAGTCATTGCCCGTTGGGTTTCATTGCTTATCGGCGTGGCAGTTGTTGCCTTGAGTTTTATTGTGGATCGAGTGCCGGGAAACCTGTTTGAGGTGGCCAACAAGGTGGTGAATTTGTTTGTCTCTCCACTCTTTGTCCTTTTTTTCCTGGCCATGTTTGTCAGATTCAGTAATGCCCGTGGAGCTTGGTGCGGAGTGTTAACGTCAATAACCATTGCGGTGCTGATTGCCTTCTGGGAGGAAATAACAGGGCACAAGGGCATCAGTTTTCTTTGGATTATGCCGGCAGCATTTGTTGGAGGAACCCTTGTTGGCACGGTTGCAAGTTTCGTTTTAAGAACAAAACAAGAAACATAGATTTATGGCATTATCATCTGTATCTAGCAGAACTGTTGAAGAATCCTTTGACCGTGATGGCTTTGTCCATATGGAATCCTGTCTGTCACAAGAAGAACTCGTTATGGCCCAGAGGCAGATTGAGCGTTACAAGCGAGATATAGTGCCCGTTTTGAAATCTACAGAGGCTTTTTATGAAGGTCACAGTCGACCCAGCAGCCTCAAGCAACTTCAGCGAATGGATCAACATGATGAATGGTTTTCGCAGTTTGCACTCCAAACAAGATGGCTGGAACTTGCCGAACAGATGCTTCGGCAGAAAGTGGTTCTTAACGGTGTTGAATGGTTCAACAAACCTAAACTATCAGGTAAGCCGACCCCTCCACATCAGGACGGATTCTACTTCTGTCTTAAGCCTGATGAAGCGGTAACCTTTTGGTTTGCCATTGACAGCGCAGATGAAGAGAACGGCTGCCTGCGATATGCCCGAGGAAGTCACCTTGGTGGTATTCGCCTTCATGGTTGCAGTCAAATTCTTGGTTTTTCCCAGACCATCCTTGACTTTGGAGATGATGATCGTGCTGATGCCTATGCTGCATCGATGAAGCCTGGCGACATGGTTGCACATCACTCAAGAACGATTCATTGGGCCGATGGGAACTCCAGCAAACGAACAAGGCAGAGTCTCGCTCTGGTATTTTTCTCTGAGAGCGCCCAAAGGGACAAGGAAGCCTTTGGTCGATACCAAGAATCCGTCAACCAGCAACATGGTGAAAACGGGATCAGTTAGATGAGGTAACGTTAGGAATTGCATTCTTGCACTAAAAAGAGCAGCATTTCACCAATTCAAAGTACTAAAATGACAAGGTCTCTTTTTATTTGTTATTTGTTTTTTATCGTCCTTGGCATCCCTTCGGCTTCGGGGGAGGCGAAAGATTCCACTGCAGTTGATATCGCAGACCGGCGAGAGCTTTTTGTCGACCAGTATTTGGTTCAGGCGCTTGAGGGAGAAGCACGTCAAATCCTTCATCACCCTGTGCCTCGTGAAGTCGTTCTTGTAAGCGATCGCCCCTGGGAAGGGAACGGCTTGAACTATGTGACGGTTTTTCAGGATGGTGACTTGTACAAAATGTATTATCGTGGTGGAGATTATGATCGCGGTGTAACCTCATTGCATGAACAGGTTTATTGCCTCGCCATCAGCAAGGATGGAGTCAATTGGGAGCGCCCGAATCTTGGGCTGGTCAAGTTTGGCGGATCAAAGGACAACAACATTCTGCTCACAGAGAAAGACGA
>ERZ651768.2930-NODE-2930-length-11608-cov-7.341601_pt1 | contig 11608 bp, 8 predicted proteins | sample MGYA00514754_ERZ651768 | MGnify/ENA metagenome assembly ERZ651768 | reverse complement strand
TCACTCCCTTAATTCTAAGGGAATAAATTCAGATATGTACTATCTATAGACTAAACCTATTTTACTCAGTCCAGGTTGCTATAGTAAGAGCACCGTCCCGCCAATGATCAATTAAACCATCTAGCACATCAAGTGGATGAAATGGTTTGACACCTTCCATAATATCACTCTCCCGCATACCATATAGTGCAACCATAGCAAATCGGCATGCATGTATGGTGCCACCTTCGTTCATTATTGTATCTAGCTGTTTATTCATTGACAGATTCCCCGGGAAACCTTCTGCTCCGACATCAGGGAATCCTCGTCCAGCTGCTGCCATTAATACACCCGGACCATAAAGGCATAGGGTGGTAGAAAATCCTTTACGGATGATCCGTGTTGTGGTCAGCAAATTAACCAAGCCAACAGAGCCCTCAAAAGGGACTGTGTGCATCATTATTAGGGCACGATCACCATCACTTGCCTGATGATCTGGAAAGACTTTTTCGTCTAGATTTACTAGTCTATCACCAGGCTTTGGGCCTTCAACATTTATCATTCCCATGTTTGTATTCTCCTCTTATGATTGTTTTTAAAGAGGTATGTGGTAATTATTATAGTTTATTAAAAAACTAGATTTTTACATAAACTACCAGAATTTACTGTACAAACGTTCAGCGTTATTCCAAAAAATGTCGTCCTTTAATTTTTCAGAAATTGAAGCACCTTCAATTTTCCAATATTCAGATGCAAAATCACTCCAGGGTACGTCTGACCCAAATAAAACCCGGTCACCACCAATACCTCGCTCTTCAATTTCCTTCAGTAACCAATTCGAGCCAAAACCAACTGACCATGTTAAATCAGTATATACTTGATAACCATCTTCCACCAGATCACAAAACTGAGGAACAAACTTAATATGCCCGCTTACGCCACCACCCATGTGAACCACATGTATTTTGTTGCGTTTACCATACTTCTTAATCATTGCTAAAGCATTATCAATATCCGAACCGCCACTTGGACTTGTATGGATATGAATAGGCATATCATGTTCTGCTGCTGCATCAAGAATCATATTCCAAAGTTCGGAAGATTCATCATCCCAGCCTTCTGGATCCAATGTCCCACCCAAAAGGCATGTCGCTTTTAATGCAATTAATCCTTTCTGACCAATAAGTTTAAGGGCTTCAATTGTCTTATCTTTATCTTTTGGCAAAGCCGAAACCCAGATGGCACCCAAAAGACGATCAGACTGCTCAGTGCCTTCGGCGACGAGAGGGTTGAGTGTGAAAGGTTGATTTGAATCGGGGTAGCCATAGTTTGGTAATACTAACGCCCGATCAACACCATGAACATCCATACCTCCTAAATATTCATCTATTGTGTCATAGTCCGTTGTTGGTTTTACAGCTTCGGGTAAGCCATAATAAGCAAACCCAGGTACTGGCCCAATATGACTGTGATTATCAAAAACTTGTTTACGTATTTTTTCCATAAAGTTCCAATGCTCCTTAATATTCCAAAATAATCTTTTATATATTTATCAAATATTTAATTATAAAAGTATTAATTCATTTCAAATCACACTGACTTAAAGTAGTATGACTAAATGTATCTACGCAATGATATACTGATTTATTTTTCCATATATCGTTAATATTTGATCAATACATAAAATACATTTGCTTACTTTAATATCTAGAGACACCTATCGAGGTTTTTTTATCTTGGTTGTATTAGTAGATTTTCAGCGACTACGATACTAAAAAACAATAAATCAATTATGAACCTACTGTTCCGCCTAATCATTACCTGTTCATTTTTATTATCCGTCCTTATTTCTTCTACAAAACACATTACTAATGAATCATCAAAACCAAATATTCTCTTTATTATGTCTGATGATCATGCCTATCAAGCAATTAGTGCATATAGTGACAAATTAATTCATACCCCAAATATTGACCGGATCGCAGATGAAGGAGTAATATTTACGAATGCCTGTGTCACAAACTCCATTTGCGCTCCTTCCAGAGCTACAATCCTGACCGGGAAACACAATCATATCAATGGGAAGATTGATAATGGTGCTCCTTTTGATACAAACCAGGTAACCTTTCCCCAACTGTTCCAGAAAGCAGGATACCAGACCGCTATGTTTGGGAAACTACACTTTGGGAACAACCCCAAAGGGGTCGATAATTTTATGATTCTTCCTGGGCAGGGGCATTATATTAATCCTGCTTTTATCACCAAGTCAGGTGATACCACTATAACTGGTTACGTGACTGATATTATTACCGATCTAACTCTGGATTGGCTTAAAACCAAAAGAGATACTGAAAATCCATTCCTGGTAATGTATTTGCACAAGGCTCCCCATAGGCCCTGGTGGCCAAGCCCGGAAAAATTCAGGGAGTTCACCAAAAAAGAATTTCCCCTGCCGGAAACATTATTCGATGACTATGTAAATAGAGGTACGGCTGCAAAAACAGCTGAAATGAACATACTGTATGATTTAAGGTATGGCCACGATTCTAAAATAAGACCAGAAACCTTTTCATCAATGGACAGTATTAAACCATATATAAAACCGTATAATTGGGGCGGTTTAGATGGGTTTACCACATCATTCGTGCGGGCAAATAATGTCCAGAAAGCTCTATACGAACCTGTTTTGGATTCCATCAATCTCTGGTTCAAACAAAATTGGCATCTTTTGAACGATAGAGAAAAAATGGAATGGAAATACCAGCGCTATATGCAGGATTACCTTGGCTGCATCTCCTCTGTTGATGACAATGTGGGCCGTGTCCTAGATTATCTTCAGGAGTCTGGTTTGGATAAAAACACAATTGTTGTTTATACATCTGACCAGGGGTTCTATCTGGGTGAGCACGGCTGGTTCGATAAACGATTTATCTATAATGAATCATTTAAAACCCCGTTAATGATCCGCTGGCCAAACAAAATAAAGCCTGGAATGAAGAAAACCGAAATGGTACAAAATCTGGATTTTGCGCAAACATTTCTGGAAGCGGCAACTATCACTCCACCAGCGGACATGCAAGGTGAAAGTCTGCTGCCGCTATTATTCGGGCAGGATAAAGAATGGACCCGGGATGCAGTGTATTACCATTATTATGAATACCCATCAGTCCATATGGTAAAACGACATTATGGTATTGTAACTGAAGCATACAAACTGGCTCACTTTTATTATGATGTGGATGAATGGGAACTTTACGACCGCCTTAAAGACCCTCAGGAGATGAATAATGTATTTGATGACCCTGCCTATGAGAAAATTGTCGCAAAATTAAAAACTGAATTGGCAGAACTGCGACTGAAGTATAAGGATTCGAGGGAACTGGACCTGTACTATATCAATAAATACTTGGATAAGTAACATTTTGGTTGTGTATAGCCCACAAACCGTATGATTGGTTACAATATCAAAAAAGAATACAATGATAATGGTTTTGTGATCGTTCGAAATGCTATTGATCCTGACCTAGCAAATGAAGTAAAAAATCATGTACTCTGGCTGGGAGAGAAATATCCGGATATTCGGCCTGAAGCATTTCACCATCATTTATTGATTCATGATCCCTTCATCCACCATTTATTAAAATTCGATCGGCTGCTGAAAATTGTTGAAAAGATTATTGGCCCCAACATTGCCCTTTTCGGCGCTCATTATATTGCCAAGAGACCTTATGATGGGAAACCTGTTGCCTGGCACCAGGATGGATCCTATTGGCCACTGGAGCCTATGGATGTTGTTTCACTATGGGTAGCAGGGACTTCCTCGACAGTAAAGAATGGTTGTATGCGCGTTATTCCAGGAACTCAAAATAAAAGGCTTCTCAAAACTTCTGAGATGATGCAGGTGGATACGGAAGAATATGCGCTAGATCTGGCTATCCATCCTGATCAAATTGATGATTCGGAGGCAGTAGATATAGAAATGGAAGCGGGGGATGTATCCGTTCATAATCCATTTATCATTCATGGCTCCAATGCTAATTTATCTGACCAGTGGCGGATGGGTCTAACGTTGCGATATATTCCTACTACCACCTATGTAAACAGAGAACATTGGGAATGTATTTTATTGCGTGGAAACGCCGTAGAAGAAATAAAAAATAATTACGCACATCAACCAGTGTTTGATGATAATGAACATATGCCGTTTAACGGGTGTGAATATTACAGGTAACCTATTATAGAAAAAATCACGGAACCGTACCGGCATTGATCTGATTCAGGAATAGGAATGGATAGAATTAAATATAATTTGGCAAAAGATGGATTTTGCTTTTTACCTAAGATATTCTCTTCTTACCAAGTGGAGTGTGCCCGCAACGCCTTGTGGGATGTGATTCAAGGACAATATGAAACTGGGGTCCAGCCTGAGAATAGATTCTGGAATGTTGGCGATGATCCAAAGAGCATTATTAAGATCGATAAACCTCATCTATGCAATGAACAAATTTGGAACCTGATTACAGATGTAGATTTTGGAAAATGGTTGGCTGATGCTGTTGGAGCAAAAAGAATCCAAGTATGGCATTCACAATCAGTCTGGAAGCCTGAAGGCGGGGGGACAAAAGGTCATGCGGGGTGGCACCGTGATACTCAATATTGGCCCTTTTGGAAACCAAATGGTGTATTCACCGCCTGGATTGCGCTTTCGGATGTTATTGAAGAATCGGGTCCTGTTCGCTATATACGCGGTTCCAATAAATGGGAAGAAATAACAGGTATGGATTTCTTCGATAAAAAACTTTCTGCGCAGGATATGATCCTGGAAACCACGCATTATGGCTACAAAGTTGTGAGCGCAAACATCGAAAAAGGGCAGATCAGTATTCACACATCTCGTGTGTATCATTCATCTGGGCCAAATATCAGCAAAGGCCCCAGGATTGGCATGGTTGTTCACTTTTGCACGGACTCATCCGAAAAAATTCCTGTCAAAGGGGAACTGACTAGCTATTTAAATCAAACAGAAAATGAATCTATTTGTCCTGTGATCTATGAAAATTAATTCAGTGTAACAAATGGCCTTAAGGCGCTAAACAACAATAGTATTATACCTGAATGTTCTAATCTCAAATGGCTTTAGGTCTAATTGTATTGATTCATCAACCTGTATTTTCTCTCCAATTTTTCCCCATTCCATCAGGTCGCTCTCTATTAACGAACCCCGTAAATAAAGAAACCCGCTAGAGTGCTGGCCATAGATTTCAATTATGCGCAGGATCCAATCATCTTCGTTTTCCGCTTTTTTCAATACAGACAGTTCCAGGCCATTGCCTTCCAACCTAATTGGCATCTCAGCTTTTGTTGCTGAATCTTTGAACAAGATAGGTGACTGATTAAGGCACGACGACTCAGCAATGACATCGGAGTGAATAAAGTCCTTTATATGCGGGAAAAGACTGTAAGTGAACTCATGCAATCCTTCATCTGCATCAGGGTCAGGGTTGCTAGGAGAGCGAAGCAGGTTCAGATCCAGGATATTATCGTGAACCATGTAGCCATATTTGCAATCATTTAACAAAGATACACCATAATCATGATCAGATAAGTCAGCGTATTTATGGCCTACCACTTCAAACTTAGCCTTGTCCCAGCTGGTATTGCGGTGGGTGTTGCGCTTTACATATCCATACTGGATATCAAAGGTTGCCTGATCTGATCTTACATTTACCGGGAAATGCACCCGAAGCATTTTATGTTTTTCATTCCAGTCTACGGTGGTTGAAAAATCAACCCGCTTCGAATGATTGTGCAATGAAACCAACTGTTTTATAGTAGAGTTTCCAATTCTGAAACTGAATACAAGTTGTTTAACTGCATTTCCACTCGTCTTAGGAATACCATTACTAATTGTTGCGGTCTCTATGATTGCATCCCTGTAAAAGAATTCGACGTCCCAAGCATCATAATCATTAGGACGGTCTTCATAGAGCGATAGTATATTCCCCGCTCCACCTAAAACTTCTTTACCCGTCTCTTTATCGTATCCAGAGATCAACTGCCCTTGTTGATCAAATTCATAGAGAATAAAATCATTTTCCAGCGTAAGGTTATCTCCCTTCTCCATTGAACTTTGAATAGGATTCCCTTTCTTGAAGGTTTCAAATGACAAGGGTGCAAGGTCGACCGCAGCCACGGTTCCTTCGATTGTTTCCTGTAGAGGTAGCGGTTGTCCGTTCTCATCCAAAATAGCATACCCTCTCATTGATTCTGGAATAAAGATTGTTCCTTTCCAGACATATGATAAGGTATTTGCCAGAACAAATGCATCTGGGTTCTCCTGAAAAAGAGATTGCCCTGCTCGTAATATTAATTTATCACAGCCATCATGAATCTCTTCATATTCCTTGTGGGTGGTCTGGTAAACAAGATTAATGCTGGAGCCGGGAATAATATCATGGAATTGGTTAATTAGTAGTTTTTTCCAAAGTATTTCCAGTTCTTCAGCAGGATAATCCTTCATTGGCAGACACGACCAAAGCATTTCCACGGCACGAAGTTTCCATTCCAGTTTTCGATTCTGTTTCTTTACCAACCCATGGGTCGTGAACGTACCGCGATGAAGTTCCAGGTAAAGTTCGCCTACCCAGGTCTCTACATCATCCTTGTATTTATCCAACCTGTGAAAAAAGTTCTTTGCAGTATCAAAACGAACTCTGGGTGAATTTTCAAGGTTTGCCATGCGCCGACCCAATTCAACATTCTCCGGTTTGGGGCCACCCCCACCATCTCCAATACCAAAGAGGGAAATAAATTCATCGATTCTGTCTTTCTCCTTAAAACTTTCCTGAGCTGGAATTAAAAATTCCGTATCCAGTTCACTGTTGTAGGTATTTTCAGGTGGGAAATGGGTCAAGACTTCTGTCCCATCGATCCCGCGCCAGTTGAACGTCTGATAGGGAAACTCGTTGAACTGGCTCCAGGAGAGTTTTTGGGTTAGGAAATAATTAATTCCTGATTTTTTTAATATTTGGGGCAATGCTGCGGAATAGCCAAACACATCCGGCAGCCAGAGGTTATCCACTTCTACGCCAAATTCATCTCTGAAAAAATTCTTCCCATGAAGAACTTGGCGCACCATAGATTCACCGCTGATCAGGTTGCAGTCTGCTTCCACCCACATTCCACCCTGAACTTCCCAGTTTCCTGATTTTACAGCATTCTTGATCCGTTCATAGAGTTCTGGGTAATGATCTTTTATGAACTGGTAGTGCTGGGGCTGGGATGCACCAAAAATATAGTCTGGATATTTGTCAATAAGATCCAATTGTGTCGCAAAAGTCCGGGCACACTTGCGCACCGTCTCTCTAACCGGCCAGAGCCACCCTGTATCAATGTGGGCATGACCAATAGCTGAAACATTCAGATCTGATGCTGAAGCCTGTTTTTCTAACTCTTGTTTCAGGTAATTCCGTGCTTTTTCTGAGTTTTTCTGATCATCAGCAAACGCATTAATACAATTATTCAAAGCCAGAATTGCCCTTGATCGTCTCACTGATTTTTCATCCAGGCGTTTCACAAACCCCAAAAGAATTCGTGCATCCAAGTACAAGTGCCATAGTTCTGAATCAAAGATGCCAAACCGCATGGACTCTACCTTGGCATCAAACCAGCCGTGCCGTTTTGGACTTTCCTGTTCCGGATCGGGATCTGTAAACACCCCAAACAAAGTGTTTGCCGCTGCTTCCACCCACAGGTCGATCCTTTCTCCGCCCGCGCACGGATTATTTAAAGGTAGCCGCGTACGGGAAAAATTTGGGTCCCAGATTGAACTATTCGAGATACTCTGGATGGCTTTTCCATCTGAATCAAAAACTAACCCTTCACCAGAAAAATCCAATTCTGCAGCAACGGATTTTCCAGCCCAATGTTTCGGGATTTCTCCATGAAGATGGAACCAAGCGCTTTCCCATTTCTGCCCCCATTCTTCTCCTTCCATAATGGGTTTATAATCCAGAGTAAGCCTGTCGCCAAAAGGCACCGGATTTTTGGACCACCCAAATTCAGCACTGAGAACCTGTTTATCATAAATGAAAAGAGCTGGCAACCGCTCGTACCATTTTTCAATTCGTTGGATGATAACTTCTGTCTCTTTTTTATTCATGATAATTATTCCGCGGAAACCCAGCCGTCATCTCCATGATCCCTTTCACTAGATCTTAGTTTCTTCATCATTTCCCCCAGGTCTTTAAATCCGCCCCAGGTAAACCACACGATAGAAATAACGGCCATACCAATATGGATAAACAAATAATATTTCCAGAAAGTCATCCATGAAGTATTACTCATATCGTTATAAAGATTATACACTGTTCCCACAATAAACAAGATCGTCCAGCTAAACGTCCATACATAGTTTACAATGTAAATGAATTTATCACCCCTGGTAAATTCCTTGCCCATCCCAAGCATCTTCCAACCTCGTTCTGGAATTTCACTGACAATTTCCATCTCACCTTTGATGGCATATACACCGCGGTTAAGCATTTTATCCATATTATAAATTGTACGTCCACCTAACAAAGACACGAGAATATAAGTTAAGGCGGAAGCACCCATCCCTATTGCCCAGTATACCTGGCCATTAATATTCCTTAAAAATATTATACCCTGCTTCAATGCAGTCATTGTATCCGTATCAGCCAGCCATTCAGCTGATATTTGTTTCAAGATGATAGCTCCTACAGCAATAACTGCTCCTGTGATCATAGCAGCCCACGCGGCAGATGTGGTCCCCCTTTTCCAATATAAACCACCAATGATCACCGCACCTGATCCGCCGGCAAATATTGCCCCTGTAATTGCAAAAAAAAGGGCAATTTTCTGATTTTGCTGGAACAGCAGACTGAAAAAGAATATGAAGACCGCCACACCATAGATAGAATATCTCAAGACCTTCAGGTGGGTATCCTTATCAAAAGGTCTCGCTCTAAACGGCATGATCACATCCTGTACAAGAATGCTTCCCCAGGAATGGAGATAGGTATCGTGTGTACTAATAAATGCAGCCAGCATTAGCGCTGCAAAGGCTCCCAATAAACCCTCCGGTAATATTTCCGACAAAACGAGTGGTGCCCGCATTTGAGTTTTTAAGGCATCTGTACTAAACTGTTCCAAAGATGTATTTACCGAAACCGATATTGATTGATAATCAATATGATTCATAAAAACATAAATTGTAATTGGCGCAAATAAGAAAAAAAGCGTTTGCGGGTATCCTCTAAACCCAGCCAGCACTGCGCCCATTTTTGCTTCGTGGGCACTTTTTGCCGATGCATTATAGGCCTGGCTCCCCTGCCAGCTCATGGTCCCATACATAATTCCAATGATACCGATCAGGAAATACCAGAAATTAAAATCATCTACATGGCTGGTCTTGAATGGGTTTATCCTGGATGAGTTTTCATATTTCTCTTCAATTTCTAAAATTTTAGTTTTTTGCTCAGATTCTCTTAACGCAAAAAACCCTTTTTCCGATTGAACATCTGCGATCTCTTCCTGTGCCAGTTTAAGAGGGGTTTGCTCTAGAGCTTCAGTAACCTGGTCCCAGCCTACAGTAAAAAAAAGAAAGAATATCATCACCATAAAAATAATATTTACATACACACCCTGGAAAAAGTCAGCAATAATGACCGCGATTTGTCCCCCTGTTTGTACAAAATACAAAGATACAGCTAGCAGCAGAATCATCACCAGGGGAAACATAGGGATACCTAAAAACGATCCTGGAAGACCGCAATAGTGGATAAAGAACCGCGCTCCAACAGCCGGGAATATTCCAAAATTGATGATACCGGCAACGAATGCAACGATCCCTGTAAAAATTCGAAATTTTCGACTATAACGCATCTCAAAAAATTGCGGCAGTGTTAAACAACGGGTGGATCGAAAGCGATAGATCACCCATCCGGAAACTGTAATCAATAGTATAATAATTCCCTGGCTTAATCCCCACCAGGCCAAGGCAAATCCTGAAACATATCCCATCTCTAAAAACATCATTATGGATATAGCGCCCAAACCGGCGATCCCACTTGAAATAGAGACAACATATCTTCCCGCAGTTCGTCCGGCTGCCAGAAAATCAGTTACACTTTTCATCAGGCCTTTTGTAGTATTGACAGAATAGACCATCCCGCAAAAAACAAACAAAACAATTAGCCAGTCAGTTACAGATAAATTCATTTTACCCAAACTTTCCCATCTTGCTGAATGATAACGGATTTATTATTCCATTTAACAGCGGCTTCCCAGCCGGAAGGAGTCACAACTATTTTTGGTGGCCACGGTAACCCATCAACAGGTTTTTTGACAAGGTTCAAGGTGTCCAAAGATGGGGTATATTGTTCTTTTTTGAAAAAGTGATTTCTTTGCCGATAATAGACTTGTCTTAAGGTCCACTTTATCCGGTCTAGTTCATCTGCACGGAAGTCTACTTTCTTTTGTCCTACTATAGTACGAGTAAATTGTACAAGCCCCCAAAGATCTGGCATATGCATATAGATCAATCCCTGTGGCGACCAGACCCAATTATACTCAGGTGATTCTGTCTTAATATATTTACCATCCTGAATTTTGGTGTTCCAATGTACTCTGGAAAAATTAACTTTCCATTGTTCGCCTTCTTTAGGATATTCATTTGGTGCACACTCTTCTAAGGCTTTCCACGGAATTGCAATTTCCACGCTCCATTCTTTATCTATATCTGATGGATTATTTATGGTCCCATCTACATATACCCTTGTTATAAGCCCTGGAATATCCCAGGAATCCACAGCTACTCTTGGCTGATCATGATATGGCTTTAAAAGAAGTAAGTCCCACTCTGTTTCTAAAGCATTTACTTCCAGTTCATAATAGTTGTGGGTATCACCATCAGGATCAAGAAAAATTTCAAAATCATTATCCTTAAAAATGACTGCATCGCGCGTTGTAAGAGTAGCCCATACATGGGGTTCCTTCATTTGGGCACCAAAATAAAAATATGTATCATCCCACAGCATTTTTACTTTCGTATCCAGGAAAGGATCTGGCTTTAGGCTGCCTTCAATATCCACAAACGATTCCGTCCAAGCTGACTGTTCCCAGTCAGGATCATTTAATTTACCGTCAACCAGAATATTATTGGATGTCCTGTAGCAGACATAGATCCTAGGATTATACTCAATCTTTGGTTCAGGAAATGGATTGCCCCAAAATCCCTGACCATATAAAATTGAAATAAGGAACATTGGAAAAAACGATTGTGACCTGTTTCTCATCATCTGGCTGCTATCTAATTACTTTTTAGAATCTGGAACTTACAATGCCACACACTAGATAGAGCAGAAAAATGGAATCATCACATTATTCTAGATAGTTAAATGATTTACAATTGAACAACATTGGGAACCATTTTGTGTTCTTTTTATAAGGATTAGAAATAAAATCTATTGATTTCTAGATTTGTGAGATGGTTTTTTCAGCAAGCCCTGACATCACTTTATATCCTTCTTTATTTGGATGAACGCCATCTTCAGTATAATCTGAATTGAGCCCTTCATTTTCATCTACCATAGAAGAATAATAATCT
>ERZ651768.2928-NODE-2928-length-11609-cov-8.343479_pt1 | contig 11609 bp, 13 predicted proteins | sample MGYA00514754_ERZ651768 | MGnify/ENA metagenome assembly ERZ651768 | reverse complement strand
TCATATATTCCAGTGTAATGACAAATCTAGGATATGGGTTCCTGAGGTTCGGTTTATATAAACTTATATTTAGATTCGATTTCCCTATAAGCGGTATCGTTGGATAAGCCACTGGATTGGGCCGTCGGGTTCTTCTTTGGCAAATGTGGAACTTAGTTTGGAACTGTGGACGGTGATTGCTGGGATTTCAAGGTTTGATGATTAAGGGGAGATTTGAAACGACTACGCTTGCTCGTTCCGATAGTCGCACTTGTATTAGCCTTGTTTGCGGTTGATTGTTCATCGGGGTCGTCCCAACTGGAACGGGCTGAGACGTGAGCATATAGTAAATCTGTTGACCCTATGACAGATTCAGTGATGCAGATTGTAGTGGCCGACGCAGTTTCAGGTGAAGGCAAATACGGCGACCCTTTGTGTGCGACCCTCTTGGCATGAGCCTCTAATGTAACCTTGACTTCTCCTTATGTGAGAAGTAATGTGTAGTGAAGGTTACATTAGGAGGAGCCATGAAAACAGAAAGTGCCGTACCCGCAATTGTTCTGGTTTGTAGTTTTGTGCAAATTATTCTGGGTATCAGTTTTTTTATAGATTATGAGTTATTAATGCAATTTGGATTGACTGGAATTACAGTCACCGCACTTATGTTTGTGTCCCTTTCTTTTCTTAATCGCAGAAGTAAAAGCAAAGGGCAAGTATGGGATGAACGTTTTAGAACACGGTATTACTCGTTCATCGGATTGGCTTTTGGCATAACTAATATAGGAATTGCCCTTTTAGTCAATTCGGTTTTCTACGACGTTGGCTCTGTGAGCGCGGACTTCTTGATTACGGATATTGTGGGATTTTTATTTGTTGGGTGGGGGATACCTTTGCTTTTGTTTGGATTGAGTGAACTTGGTGAGGGGCGGAAAGCCTGACATGGGGAAGAACCATAAAGAACTAAACAATCAATTAGAAGAACGTCGTAGCGCGTCAGGACTGACTCAAGCAGCACTTGCTGAGAAAGTTGGAGTTTCTAGAAAAAGTATCAATTCAATTGAAAATGGGATCTATATTCCGACGACAGTGTTAGCACTAAAAATTGCCAAAGCATTGAATTGCACAATTCATGACCTGTTTCAGCTGCCTAATTAACGGAGGAAGGTTCTTATGGCAACATCAGTACTCGAAATATCGGATTTAACGAAGCGGTACGGCAAGTTAACTGCTTTAGCTGGGCTTGATTTAACGCTTCACGACGGAACTGTACATGGTCTCGTTGGCCCTAATGGTGCAGGCAAAACTACGATGCTTTTAATAATCTCAGGACTCAGAAGGAAAACTTCTGGAGAAATCACATTCGGTGTCCCAACTAACAAAGTTATGCTTATGCCAGACACCCCTGATTTTTTCCCACTTCTCACTGCTCGGGAAATTGTGGACTTGGCTCGTTATCCCTTTAGAAAAGAAGTTAGTGAAGAATCAGTTACGGAGGTAATTGAGCTAGTTGGATTGGGTGACTCCATCGATCGTCGTGTTGGAGGTTTTTCCAGGGGTATGAAACAACGTCTTGGGTTGGCTACTACATTGATCGGAGAACCTCAACTGCTACTCTTAGATGAGCCATGTTCGGCACTTGATCCGATTGGACGAAGGGAAATATTGGATGTCATATTGCGATTAAGAAGCAAATCTACCGTGCTGTTTTCAACCCATCTCCTGAGTGACGTTGAAGCTGTCTGTGACTCGGTCACCGTGGTAGACCACGGAAAGACATTGTATGAAGGTACTGTAAGCGGCATTAGGAAATCTAAAAATCAGTCTTTTGAAGATGCGGTTCTGGAACTGCTCCAACCTGGGAGGAGCGCCGGATGAATTTGTGGAAAATGGAACTAATTCACCTGTTCCGTAGCTGGCGGGGCTGGACCTTGTTAGGAGTATTCATACTGGCAAGCGTATTGTCGATTGTTATAGGTATATTCATTGAACAAGCTAATGATCATTTTTCCTATGGAGCGGCGCTTGACATATACATGGCGTCCTCGATCGTTGGGACACTACTGTTTGTTGGTATTGTTGTCTCTTCCCTAGCTTTTGATGGTAATAAGGATTCATCGATATTCCTCAGAACTAGATTCTCAGTGAAACAAATTCTTCTAGCGAAGTTACTAATCTACGTTCCGTTATCTGAAATTATGTTCTTCATGGGATTTTTCCTAACTCTTATCGTCGGTCTGCTAATCTTTGATTCATCAGACTCCCTAAGCCTTAATTGGTTCTTGTGGGGAACGTTCTTGCACCTGGTCTCTGGTCTTTTTTATGTGGCACTTATGCTGTTTACGTCATCGATTTTCAGAGGCTCAGTTGCTTCTGTTCTATTGACGTTGGCAGTACTCATAGGGATACCAATAATAGGAGGCACTGTTGTCACCGTTGAATTACTTATGCGTGGACTCATTCAGACGCCGCTGGCGCAATGGGAAACAGTTTCTTACGTAGGGAAAGTGCTGCTTTGGTGGCCAGCTGCGCTCTCCGATACCCAGGCATTCCTTAGCGTGACCGAGTCAGAAATAAGAACCGAAATAATTGATTTTTTCGGCCAGTCATATGAACTGGATCCGCACTTCAGGTCTAAGCCACTCATTAGTACTGTAATCGCCAGTCCTCTGTTAGCACTATTTGCATGGCGTAGATATTCAAGGCGAGAGATGTGAAGCTAACCGAAAGTCGATTCTTTGCCTTGCAAGCAGGGGGTCACCGTTTTTCGCATTGGGCGGTGGCCCTTTTCTATTGGTTGAGAAAGTGCACAGAAAAGTGCACGTCCGTATCCTGTTGTTCCGTGTTTTTCTCTGTTGTCAGGCACGAGCCATGTAACAGGCAACATGGTACGGTAGGCATGAACATGGGAAACGGCTAACTCTTGATCAGTGGCTCCAAAGTGGCCTGGTGTCGTCCGTACCCTGGCATCACCCTGCGGTAATTAACCAATAAAATACGGGGCGATACTTACCTGCCCTGATAACGGTCCTCGAGGCGAATGGATTCCCTGCATGCCGTTCACTAAAGGTTCTGAAAGAACTGAATGACCCTCAAGGGACAAAAGCAGGTAGACCACGCCTTTTTCGTCGCTGCTTCGATAACTGATTATCGCCTTCAGTACCTTCAGATCCTTCCCCTAGTTCAGTACAAGAACTAGGTTTCCGACTTGCCTTCCGCGACCTTGTCAGTGGCATTCCGAGGTTTCGTAATCGGCAACGTATATTCAGCGGAATTTTTGAACTCGCGTACGTGTCCGCACCGCTGACACACGCCTTCGCTAATCGGGCCGTTTGGCACGGCAATTACCCAATAGTGCGCACAATGAGCGAGTACGTAGTCGGCGAGCTTGGCTTGGTTGTCCGTAGATGGGACGACGCCTCGATATACCCAGTCTTCCGCCGTCTTGAGCGGTACGTCTAGGCCGAAGGCAAAGTCTCGTACAGTAAGGCCTTGTACACCTAGCCAAGATTTCAAGTCCACCATACCGGTCAGTTTACTACGGTTCTGAATTCGGCGCGCCCAAGGCTGAAATATTCAAAAAGATGGGCCCAAGAACAGGCAGGCCACGAACAGGTCGCGCACCCAACATTAGCCTCAGAATCAACCCCGATGCCTACTATGTTGCCCGTATTGAGGCGGTTACTGCTAGGAAGACTTTGGGGCAGTGGATTGAAGAGGCGATACGCGAAAAGATCGAGCGCGAGAAGGAGGCAGGGAATGTCACTAGGGCATATTGCTAAGGAGTTGGGGATCGGCCCAGCCTACCTCTCATACATGCTTAGCGGGAAGCGGCCCTGGCGGAAGGACTTGTACCAGCGATACATGGGGGTCGTTGACACTTTTGTTAACAGTGAGGAAGAGAGTCTTAACCAAGATAAGAGCGTACTCGTCGTTGCAGGCGCCAAATTTGGAGCGGAAGACGAGATTCGAACTCGCGACATCCTCCTTGGCAAGGAGGTACAGCGAGCGCAGCATCCTTAATCTGTAGCTCACCCATCCCCGTGCTTGTTCGTAGATGACCGTACCCGTTCATAGGGAAGTGGGGCAAATCAAATGGCCTCCACCATGAGTGAGGGTCATTTCTATTTCAAGGAGGTTCAATATGCCAATCGACAAGACAATCAATCAGCCTGATGACTCTGATATCCAAGGGCCGAAACCGTAAAACGGGCTTTAGAATTTCTAAACGTAGTTTCAAATTACGTGAACGCCGTCTACATTTACGGTAGTATCACAATATATGACCATTGCTACCGAATCTGATGGCGATAGGAATCAACGCCCTCGTAGACTATTGCCATTAATAGTCATATGCATACTCCTGGCCGCCGTCGGTTTTAATCTATGGCACCTTTATCCTGAGGTAACTGGTGGTGCCGTTGCCATTAACGACAGCGTTTACCATCTGTTGTTAACGGAGTTGGCGGTCAAAGCCCTCCTCAATGGAAAGGACGTTACTGACCCTTGGCAGGGAACCATGAGCATGGGGTTCCCTATTTTCCATTACTACCAACACTTACCTCATGTATCCGTAGCCTTGGTCCATGTCATCACGTTTGAAGTATTTCCATTATTCGACATGATGAGATGGTCCACCTATTTGCTACTAAGTATTTTCCCATTATCTATCTACTGGTCATTACGGCGTTTTGATTTCGACTCCTTAACTTCGGCGATGGGTGGCCTTGTTGCAACTCTCATTGGCACTGATTTCGCTGATTTAGGCGCACCGTATTTCCGGGCGTACGGCGGTTTAGGCCAAACAAGTTATATATTCCAAGGTTGGGGGCTCTACTCACAGTTATGGGCGATGGTAGCCTTACCTCCCGCCGTATCAATCGCATACCAAGTTATGCGAACCGGAAGAGGATATTTCTGGGCTACTTTATTGCTTTCTGCCACATTAATGTCCAATCTGCTCTACGGGTATATGGCTTTTCTAACATTGGGCGCCCTCGCGTTGATTCCCATACTACAGCTACAGAATCTCCAGTCTGTTGCGCCGACCGTTCTAATGCGATGGAAACGTTTAACCGTTCTGCTATTTTTAGTAGTAGTGGTAACTTCATATTTCCTGGTTCCATTTTTCATTGACCGGGAGTATTTCAACACTGGTGTTTTGATTAAACACGGAATCATGGACTCTTTTGGACATTCGGTGATACTCGGAGCGTTAGCCGGAGGAAACCTCTTTGATTTTGGAAGGTTTCCATCTTTCTCTATCCTGGTTTTCTCTGGTTTAGCTATTTGCATATTCCGGTATCGATACGAACGATATCTGATTCCGGTGGTCATCTTCTTATTCTGGTTGCTCATTTTTTTTGGTAGGCCCACCTGGGGGTCTTTGATTGACCTACTACCCCTTAGTCAATACATGCACATGCATAGGTTTATCGCCGGGGTACATCTTGGCGGTCTCTTTCTATCAGCCGTAGCACTTTCTGCCGGTTGGTCGTGGGCTCTTGGTCGTTCAACAAACCGATATATCTATGTCTTAGCGGTCGGGGCGTTGACTGTATTGTTATTGGCACCAATGTTTGCCGAAAGAAGAACATACCTGGCACAAAATGCCACAAAAATAGAACAAAGCCGTGAATCTCTTAACGCGGAACGACATCAATTAGTCGATTTAGTAGAGACTGTAAGAAAACTTCCACCTGGGAGAGTTTTTGCAGGGGCGGCAGGAGGAGATTATTGGGGAGATGGATATCTAGTGGGCTCCACTCCAGTTAATCATCTGCTTGGCGCCGAAGGTTTAGATATGATGTCGTATTCATTCCATACGTACTCATTGCCATCTTATGTGTTAACCAAATTTGATGAAACCCGCTGGGAACACTATGACGTCTTCAACGTCAGGTACGTAGTTGCCCCGGATTATTGGGAGAGTCCCCCTTTCGTACAATTGCTACAGAAGTTCGGCCGACATAATTTGTATACGGTAGAAACGGCGGGATACTTCGACTTTGTTAGGTCAGATTTGTCTCTAGCTGGAAAAGCGTCAAATTTCTATTACGTGGCGTCTGGCTGGCTATCTAGCACCCTTCCTGAAATGAAGCGTTATCCTCGAGTGTACGTCGACGATTATTATTTATTACCGGGCCTGATACCTTTTTCTGAATCTACTAACGTCATTCCCTATAATCCACTCCCAGGCCATTCACCTTTTGGTTCGGTCATTTCAGAGGAAATTGGTAGAAGTTCTTATACGGCAGACGTGGTAGTTGAGCAGGAGAGCATGTTGTTGTTGAAAGCGACTTATCACCCTAATTGGGAGGCCTTAGTGAATGGAGTAAAAGTAAACACAGTTATGTTGATGCCGGGTTTTACGGGTATAGAGCTAAGTCCCGGGACCCACAAGGTTCACATCGAATATAAGTCGAGGACAGTTCGCAGCGTCCTATTATGCATAGCTCCCTTGACACTGATTTTGATTCTGCTAGCTGAGACGCGAGGTTCTGCTGTCTATGCCTGGTTCTCGACATCCATTATGGCTAGAGTGGCCACGAGAAAAACCCCCAGGGGTGATAGTAGAGCAAACCGAAGACGTCGTAGTCGTAGAAGTAGAGGTTGATGCAGGAACTGGAACCCAAGAGCAATCTTCAAAACCCAAGGGTATTGGCAAAAATATTGCCCGGGATATTCGTGTTTAACAGGCAAGCTTATACACCTATGTACCTCAACAACAATTAAGCAGCACCGAAGCCAGACGCATCGGTTTTAAGATGGAGGTTGAGGTCGGGGAGTTTGTGGAACGGATCCTAGACTGACGAAATATGACCGGTTTTCCAGCCAAAGTGGGGCAAAATGTGGGGCAACCCTGTATCAAGGGTTTGCCGTCATCGCGAGGGAGGAGAGAATTAGCTTAAAAAATTGGAGCGGAAGACGAGATTCGAACTCGCGACATCCTCCTTGGCAAGGAGGTGCTCTACCACTGAGCCACTTCCGCTCTATGCTGTTCAGGTCTATCGACCGGATCCAAGATTCTTAATGGTGCCGAGGGACAGACTCAAGGGGTGTTGTCCCTTCACGCCCCATCCGGGATGATAATGTGCCTGATAGTATAGCAGAACCGCATGAATTCTTGTTCACTCTTCTGCGGTCTACCTGCCTGTCCCCGCAGGTCTGTCGGCAATTTGGTCGGCAAATCCTAACCTTGTTCCATAGCCTTAGCGAATGCGTTGGCAGCTTCTTTTTGCGCGCCTGGCTATGGACAGCAGGGAATCTTTCAGCTCCCGGCCAGCATCAGTGGTCTCAAGCACATAGCCAGCTAGGTCTCTAGTACCTTTGGGCCTACCACTAGGGTTACCACTTTGGCCTGGCTGCCAAGGGCTTAAGTTGTTTGTTTGGTTGTTAGCAGTGGTCATTATCGCTTTCGTGCAAACGCCCTCGGAATCACTTTGGTGGCGGCGATTGAACTTCGGGTCTACCCGACTCGAGAATCTCTGCACGGTCCTGTGAGCGTGGTGGATAGATCCGATCCCGATTTATATGGATCTTGATTGCCTTGGCATCCGATCCTTTCTTGACTACCTTACTCTCCCATCCTTCGGTTCTCACCGCGCCCCAAGGCCCAAGGTCTAGGCAAGTTCCATAGGGGCTAACCTCTAAGGGAATCATGTTTTGACCTACTAGGTCGGCGACGGCATTATGACCTGCGAATCTTCCCATAGGTCTACTATGTTGGCATGACATGACACTTACATACCCATCCTCAACTGGTGCGGCGGCGATATCGCCGGCTGCAAAAATATCCTCAGTTCCGGGTACTCTCAAATATTTGTCCACCGATAGCCGTCCCAATCCGTCAGTATTAGCAGGAATATCCTTTGCGAGTTTGCTAGCTTGGAGGCCACCTGCCCAGATTATCGTATCCGTTTCGATCCGTTCCCCGTCAACGAAGAGGACACCATGATGGTCAAAAGACTTCACAGATACACTCGTGCGGGTGCGGATATCCAGTTCCGAAAGCGCTTCGTCAATGATGGGTCTTGCATCGTCTCCCATATGGGACCCTATGTAAGGGAGGGCATCTATAAGAGTCACTTGACCTTGAGGCAGACCATTCTTCTTCAACCGTTCTGGCATCTCGCAGGCTACCTCGATTCCCGTCAGACCTGCGCCAACGACCACGACATGATCCCGCCCAAGGGAAGGGTTCCTCGTGCCAAGATTACGCAGATGGGCTTCGAGTCTAACTGCTTCATCGTAGGTATCTACGTTGAATGTGCATCTGTCCAATCCTGGTAGGTTGGGGCGGCGCAACTGGCTACCCGCCGCTAATATCAACCGGTCGTATGGCAGTTCGGTGATCCCTCCAACCGTTGTCACTGAAACGACGTGGCCAACATGATCGATATTTTCGACTTCGCCAACAACTAATCCCACACCGATCGGGTCGAGGAGATTGCCAAGTGGTATCCGCGTATCGGTCAGATCAGATTCGTAATACCGCACTCTTATTCCGTGCCATTCATCTCTGTTTACAACAGTGATCCGGACATCGTCTTCACAGAGGACATCCAACGATCTAGCTGCTGAAATGCTGCTCCATAGTCCGGCAAATCCAGCGCCGATGACAACTATATCGCTCAATCAGGTCTCCCCTCATGCCTAGTAAAGGATTTGTATTGGTATTTTACACTTCTCCCACCGACCCAGCACCCAACCCTGATGGTTTCCAATGTGAGTGCTGATACAAACGATCTGTTTTCCTCCGTGACTAGGTACGTTCGTGACTAGGTACGTTACTATCCACTTTATGGTAGAACCGTTTACAAGAATGATGCCACCAAAAGAATCTTGGCGGAGGACTATCGTCTTGATGGGCCGACGCGTGGCTACCTATCAGTTCGCTATAGCAGCATCACTGACAGAATCGTCTCCAACAGGCGCAGACTTCGTTTCGATATAGGACCTGACGTTGGCATGGGAGGGGCATTCACACACATCGTCCGTTCGTGATGCTGTGTGCACCGCCACTAAGCTTTGGTATCGGAACCTGCAACAATATGGGAAGGTTTGCGCTGGCCGCTGATCATCATCGCTATGTAAGATGCATCCCATTTACGCTATGCGATAATTGCGGCTACCAAACCAAGGTCTTTGATTCGGGAGGATTTATGGCACGTATCGATGGAGTAGACCCCGCCCATGCTCCCCAGATGATTAAAAGTCTATTTGAGGATCAGCAAGAACAATTCGGCGACATTTTAAATTCCACTCGAGTGATTGGGCTCAGGCCCACGATCGTCGATGGTTCTAATGCGCTTGCAGCCGGCATAGAAGCTTCAGGCTTGATAGAGCCGTCGCTAAGATTCCTTGTATGCACGAAGACAGCCTCGATAAACGGGTGTCCATTTTGAATCGACATCAATGCGCACAGGGCGGCGCAAACCGGCAGCGTCGATGAAAAACTCATCGAGCTTGACCGATACAATGAGAGCCCGATTTACACCGAGCGGGAGAAACTAGCGCTTGAGTTGGCGGAGCGTATGACCTACACGAGTAAGCGGGTAACCGAACGTTTCTTCCGTCTACTGCAGAGAGAGTTTGCCGACGATGAGTTGGTAGAATTGGCAGCAGTTATCGCACACGAGAACTTTAGGAGTAAGTTCAATACAGTGTTTGGAGTACAACCCAATGATCTATGCACGTTACCTGAAATTAGAAATAAGACCGCATCGTTACAAATGAAAACCCTTAGACGTTGACTCGGGCCGATTCGTTTTGATACTGGCAGCGACCCTATCACAAAGTACGGACCGATACGACTTCCCGCTCCGGCTGCCGATACCCATACCCTTGAAGTACCCGACCCGGGCATGGTTCCTGGGTGGGGGTGTCGCTGGAACGAACCTCTGCCGGAGTTTGCTCAGATTCTTTGTGATAACGCGTGTTTCTAAATTTGATTATTGGCCTGATGTTCGATGCATCAATTCTCCTTTTTCGAGTGCAAATTCGTCGCATTTTTGTTTATTTGGCTGGCCAGTCCCTTCGCGTGCGGGTGCAATTTCTAGGTGAATCCTATCTATGATTTCCATTATGGCCCTAATATGGGGCGCCGCTTCAGATGGAGATTCGGCTAAATCGAGTGCTGCTTGATGTACCGCTCCGGATATGGCATTGATGCAATAAGGCCATGTGCTGAAAGGCTCTATGCCGTAGGATTCGATTTCACTAAGGCCACCATCGTAGAAGTTGAACAGGAAGTCCGTAACGAAGAACTGAGCTTCCTGGAACTCTAATTCACGGTTGATTTCCGGAACGTCTAGAGATTGACCTATTGAGTCCACGTGGATCCAGTACATTTCCTCGAGCAACTCGGCGGTTTGTTCGTCATCATGTTGCTTTGGCGTCGACGCGGGAGTCGCAGTACAAGCCAACGCCATCAGCACGCCGATGGAAAGCAGGACATGCACGATAACTGCTAGTGAAAGGGTCGATAGGTAGCGCATTCTTATGGAGTGTAATCAGACGGGTAGAAATATTTCTTCCCATTTAAATGGTTCAGGGATAATCCCCTGCTGGACGTTGAAGTTCATAAAAGCTTGAAGGGATTTCCTGTTGGATTCGAGCCCGTAAGGAATTGGGTCTGCGCCGATTATCTGTTTCATGCGGGACATGGCCTGGTCTGCCGGGTCAAGGTTGTTGGCAGTATTCAGGTGTTGTAGGTATTGCTCCTTACCAGCTTTGAACAAGTTGTATAGCTCGTCGGCTAGCCAGGGATGGCTCTCCAGCAGTTCGTTTTTGACCACCATCGCATGGCTGATGGGGTAAATACCCGTTTGCAAGAAATAATCCTGGGCTGCTTCGTGCGCATTGGGAATTAAAGGCTTGATGTCTGGGGAGTTTACGTCTCCGGGACGAATAGCCGCATCAATCTTCCCCGACAGCAAATCCGCAACCATATCACTGCCCTGGAAAGCGGGAATAACATTATCGGGAGCTTGATATTCCGCCACGTGTTCATCGCCATACAAAACCCAGGTAACCTGGCTGGAATCGACTCCGTAGGCGTCACTGAGAATTCCCCGTGCCCATACTCCTGGCGTGAAAGTATAGCTACGCAGGCCAACTCTTCGGCCTTTTAAATCAGCGGGCGACTCGATTCCAGACTTGGTGTTGTAGGAAATTTCGTCGTGTTCAAAACGGCGTAGCACAAACGCCGGGAACGCGGTTATTGGTTTGTGGTGGGCCAACGCGCACAAGTAGGTTGACATGGCCATCTCGGATACGTCATATTCCAGCCCCCGAACCATGCGACGGAAAGCGGTTGGAATCGGGGAGACCGGTACATGGACTAGGTTTACCCGGTCCGAATTTACAGTGCCATCTATTAACGGTTTGGTATGTCCGTAACTCACCATGGCCGTCTGCAGAGAGAGATCTGGCATGGAATACCCTCCTCGAAGTATGGGTTAAGTTAAATGTACTGCATTTACGATTGTATTTTTATTGGGCAGGGACAAATTTCATTGACAGGGCATTACACATCCCTCACCTGGGAAGATTATTACTAATCGTCGGATCCAGATATGCCAGAAATTATATTCCAAAGTTCCAGGCTGGTTTCATGTTGCCAAAGAAGA
>ERZ651768.2926-NODE-2926-length-11613-cov-54.173284_pt1 | contig 11613 bp, 10 predicted proteins | sample MGYA00514754_ERZ651768 | MGnify/ENA metagenome assembly ERZ651768 | reverse complement strand
GCCGCATCTTGACCACGATGCTGTAAATGGATCAGGCTGTCATAGAGCTCTGTTGCTACTGGTTTATGAGAATAAATGCCAGCTAGACCACACATTATTTCAGCTGTGCAAGTTTATGGGCTAACCCGGTATAATCTGCCGGTGTCAATTTCAGCAAATTATTTTTATCATCTGTAGTAATATTTAAATCGGAAATTAATTTATGAATTGTTTCCTGATCAAGATAGTTACCCCGCGTTAAATTTTTCAATTTATTATAAGCACCCGGGTGTCCATTTTTTCGCAATATTGTTTGTATTGCCTCAGCCAACACTTCCCAGTGTTTATCTAATTCAGCACGCATATTTTCTTGATTAATAGTAATGCGATCAAGGCCTTTCAGCAGATTGTTCAAACCTACAAAACTGTGACCCAGAGCCACACCCTGATTTCTAACCACAGTGCTACCGGATAAATCGCGCTGCATGCGGGAGACTGTCAGTTTGCTGGCGAGGTGGTTTAGTACGGCATTAGCTAAACCACAATTTCCTTCGGCATTTTCAAAATAGATAGGGTTTATTTTATGCGGCATAGTAGATGATCCGGTCTCGCCAGTTATCTTTTTCTGCCCCAGAATTGCGCGGCTGATATATAACCACATATCTCGGGTAAAGTCAATTAGAATGGAATTGATCCGAGCGAGAATATGATAACTTTCTGCTAGGGAATCATGTGGTTCTACCTGAGTGGTCACGGGGCTTGGATTCAGTCCAAACCGTTTTACCAAGCGCCCGGAAAAGCGGATCCAATCTATTCCCGGATAGGCCACTATATGGGCGGCCCAGGTACCAGTAGCGCCACTGATTTTTCCCTGTAAACGCTGTTCTTTTAACATGGTTGCCTGCCTGTTCAGGCGGCGGTGAAAGACAGCCATTTCTTTGCCGAATGTGGTGGGTGTAGCTGCCTGACCGTGGGTAAGGGCCAGCATAGCTACGGAACTGTAAAGACGGCTTAATTTCTTAATTTCTTTTTGCAGGGCATTTAACATCGGCAGGTAAACATATTTCATTCCATCCCGCCACATCAAGCTGTAGGCAATATTGTTTATGTCTTCGGATGTAAGTCCAAAATGTACCCAGGGAATGAATTTGCTTAAATTGATTTTTTGTAATTTTTCACCAATGTACTGCTCTATTGCCTTTACATCATGATTTGTTTGAGTTTCAATTTTTTTGATACGCCGCGCTGCTCGCGAATCAAATTTCTCATACAGTTTTCTTAATGTTGTTTGTACTAAGTTGGGCATTGGCGGCAGGGCAGTAATTTTATTTTCATTACTTAAGGCGATCAGATATTCAACCTCCACCTGTAGCCTGTAGCGCATTAGCGCTGATTCAGAGAAATAATGTGATAAGACAGCAGCATCTTTATTATAGCGCCCATCCAGAGGGGATATACTGTCCAGTTGATCAGGCACCAAATATCCGCTTAACCGCCAAGGCACAATTTCCCGGGTCGAGCACAGTAAGTACAGGTGTATTGCTAGGCATCTGGATTGTGGAATGGATATTAACCAACATATCGGTCTTATCAGAAAAAGGCGGGCAGGCCAAGGTGGGGAATTCTGAATTGGCGGCCACAAACCCAGACAGGGCGTTGGAGCGGCCAGCAATAGTAATATATACCAGGTCTTTTTCGTTCTTATTGCTATCTAGGATGTCCAAGACTTTGCGTGGATCCTTATGCGCAGAGGCGGCATGTTGTTCCCATTGTATCCCGTAATTATCAAGCTTATCGGTAATTTTCTTTGCGTGGTGCTCATCAGATGTTGAACCCATAATAATAACTGTTTTCATTTATAAGTATTCCTTCAGGTTTGAAACAATTCTATCCAATATCATTTCACCATCGGGCGGTAGCGTGAATTGTTCGCCAGTTATAGTTTCATACAGATAAATATATCGACTTGATAACTCTATAACTAGATCGGTCGGCGCAGGCGGCAGCTCGGCATCATTGTAGGGGTCGCAATGTTCAACGAACCACAACCGCAAGAATTCCTTATCGATGTTTTTCGGCTCCTCTCCTGCCGCCATTCTTGTTTCGTATGATTCATTGATCCAGTAACGACTTGAGTCTGGCGTGTGGATTTCATCGATCAGCACAATATTACCATCTTCATCTCGCCCCATTTCATATTTAGTATCCACGAGAATCAAACCATGTTTTACTGCCTGTTGCTGCCCAAAGGTAAAAAGTTCTAATGCTACTGAGCTGCAATATTCCCAGTCTTCATGCGTCATCAAACCTTCGCTTACAATTTCTTCAGGCGCAATAGGCCGGTCGTGGTGTTCATCTTTCGTGGTGGGAGTTAGCATATTATTTTTCAGCTTCTGGTTTTTAATCAATCCTTCGGGCAGGGTATTGCCACAATATTCCCGACTGCCACTATTATATACTGTCCATAGCGAGGTATTGGTGGTGCCGGTGATATAACCACGCACGACAAATTCAATGGGAAACACGGAGCATTTTTTGGCAACAATTACATTGGGGTCCGGTGTGGCAATTAAATGATTCGGAATAATATTCTCTGTCTGGTTGAACCACCAGACACTAGTTTGGTTCAAGACCTGGCCTTTAAATGGGATGGCCGCCAGCACCCGATCAAAAGCACTTTGGCGGTCTGTAGTAATAAGGACAATTTTATCACCCAGGTCATATTGATCGCGGACTTTCCCCAATTTCTTGTTACCGACAGGAAGCGTTGTTTTGGTTAAACAGTTGTCCAATTCCGAAGCTATGCGGCTCCGATAGCCATTATCCATATTTATAGCAATCCTGTGAAAAGGGGTTGTATAAAATGTGGTTATCCAAAACTTGTTGGATAGCCGTATCAAAGTTACCACTGTTTACTGTTATGTTCCACAGGACTCCATGGCGAATTTCGCGTATACCATCAATTGCAAACCGGTTGGTTAGAGATTGCTGTTTTTGTCTGCCTAGCATATCCTCTTTTTGCCGTACAAGGAAGGTTGCACTATTATTATTTGGCTTATTGTCAGCGATGAATTCTTTATTACTATTAAACAGCTCTCCACTTTCTATTAATTCATTCTGCAACGAACTGGTTTTATTATCGGCTATGATCTCCCAGTGCGTCATGCGTTGTACTGTGACCGGAATATCCAAATGGGCCAAGGCGTTATGGACTGAGATGGCTTCATTATCGGTTATGATCATGTTTACCAACCACTCAACACCTTCAGGGTCTGAGGAATATTGTTGAATAGAATATTTGTGTGGTTCATAGTCTAAAGGTAATATTTTATTGCTACGTTCTTCTTTAATGTATTCAGCCATAGATTTGAAAATTACATCACCGTTAGGCGTTCGCTCCGGGTGCGGCATCATGGCCATTACATTGCCGGAAGGATTACAAACTGCGGCCGCATTATATACTGAGCCATTTGGGTTAACCGGAAACTCGTTGATAATATTGCCGGTATCATCACAGTAACGGAAGGGCGTTTGATTATTATTGATTAAGGTAGTAAGTAAATCATCTGGTATAATAAACCGACCTTCCGCATGGGCGAATGGCACGCGAATAAACGTACTAGTATCTAAATGCCTAGTAAAGGCAGTTTGGTTTGGATCCACCACACAAGTGATATTTGCCCAAGAATTATAGTAACCAGTACCAAGAACGTCCCCATTTATTACTCGTTTATTATCCGTCAGGGCAGCGCAAAGAGCATAATTATTTACTCCAGGGACCAGACCAGATTCAATTAATATTTGCGCTCCATTGCAAATACCTAGCACAGGTTTCCCCTTTTCGCTCTCGGCCTTGATTACATTTATAATTGGATCTAGAGATGCGATTACACCAGCCCTGGATCTATCTTCATATGAAAAACCGCCTATTATTATATATCCAGCGCAGTTGGTTAGTTTTTCATGAGTTTCATTCCATAGGAATTCTACCGGATTCAACCCCGACCGGCGGCACGCCATAAATGTTTCCCGCTCCGTGTTGGATCCAGGAAATTGGACAATGGCTATATCCTCCCGCATTAAATAATGTTCACTTGATTTCCACCCGCAACCACAAAACCAATTTCATGTACATCAATTATTTTCTTGATACTATTTACTTGGTCTGGCGCAGCGATAATAATCATACCAATACCCATATTAAAAGCACGGTACATTTCATTTTCATCAACATTGCCGATGGATTGCATTACATTAAATATGGGTACACCTGGCCATGATTCTTTATGGATCTCAACATCACAGCCATCTGGCAGAATGCGCGGAATATTTTCCACCAGTCCGCCACCGGTAATATGGGCAATACCCTTCACTCCAATCTCTTTGTCCAACACGCCGAACACATGATTGGTATAATTGATATGGGGTTCCAGCAAGGTAAGTCCAACCGATTTTTCCAGTTCTGGGATCGTATCGTTCACATCATAGCCGCCTATTTCAAAGAAGAGTTTACGAGCGAGGGAATAGCCGTTTGTGTGCAGGCCACTAGACGGTAAGCCAAGAACCACATCACCGGGCTGGATAGTTTCACCAGTAATGATCTTATCTTTTTCCACCACACCGGTTATGACACCCACAAGATCGTGCTCACCAGGCAGGTAGGTATCGGGCATTTCAGCCGTTTCACCGCCTACAAGGGATACCCCTGTATCTCGACATGCTTGCACCATCCCGGACACAATTTCTTCAATGGTATCTGGCCTCAGTTTGTCATTGGCAATATAGTCCAAAAAAGTGAGTGGTCGAGCTCCCATAACTAAAATATCATTTGCGCAGGCGCTTAATAGATCCACACCGATAGTGTTGAACTTGCCCAACTTGCGAGCGATGATAGTCTTGGTTCCGACACCGTCAATACTTTGGACCAAGACAGGATTTTCATAATCATCTAGTATGGGTTTGAGATCATAGAGCGAACCAAAACTGCCCAGCCCAGTGAGCACATTAGTTGTAAATGTTGACCGCACTCCTTTTTTTATGCGCTCTACCGCTTCGTTGCCGGCATCGATGTCTACACCAGCTGATTTATAATCTATTTTATTTTGGGACACGGTCTTTTTTATCGCTCCATAAATAGGAACCGGTACCCAGGGCGATGCAATCATTTTTATCGTTGTGCATTTCCATGCGACAAACCGTGACCCTTTTTCCCGCCCGGATCACCCGCCCTGTGGCGGTAAATATTGCCCCCCTCCCCGGCAATAAATAATCTACCCGCATGTCAATTGTACCCATACGACCAATACGGGTTTTCAGATAATCAGCAGTCAGGTTCTTTTCCGTGGAAATAAAGTTTCCTACGGCTACCAACCCTCCTACAGAATCTAGAATTGTAGCCGTGACGCCACCGTGCAGAGATTCTTGAACAACATTACCCATTAACTCATTATTCCAATCAAGGACCATCTCGACCTCCGGATAATCAAACTTTGATACCTTGATGCCTAATAATTTGAGAAAGGGAACCTCTTTTACGAAACGTTCCTTAATAATCTTAAATACAATTTTTTTAGTTATTTTTTCTATCATTTATAAATCCGCTTTATTTTAGTTTATCGCGCAATCCACCACGCCAAGATTCTTTTACCTTAGCCAGCGGTACGTGGATCACATTGCCAAACACCATTACTTGGTGTGCGGTAGTTCTGCCTAGTTCTGTTACTGAAATTCCATAGCCTGACATTATAGAAATAATTGCAGGGAGATTGATATTATCTGCCTCCAATATGAAACCGCCGGTCTGGGAGAACAACCATTGATCAGTGCGCATATCCTGTTCTATTTTAATCTCAAAACCAATCTCGTTTTCAAATGACATTTCCGCCAGCGCTACAGCTACTCCACCATCACTAATATCGTGGGTAGCGTGCACGAGGCTGGCATCAATCACATCAGTAAGGGCCCATATTTCTGCCTCGACCTCAGCTAAATTAGGCTTGGGGATATTTTTTCCCAATTCATCAAATAGCGCATAATATGCACTGCCGCCTAATTCATTTTTTCTTTGGCCAATCAATAATATTGCGGAACCTACTTCCTTGAATCCGCTGGTGATTGCCTTATTCACATCATCTAACTTTCCCAAACAGCTGACAATTGGGCTAGGAGGTATGGCGCCCATTTTTGATTCATTATAAAAACTTACATTGCCGGCAATAATGGGGACGGGATAATCTCTGTTGTTTTTAAGGTGGATCCCTTTACAGGCATCTGCTACCCCGCGAGTTGCTTCTGCGAATTCCCACATTTGCTCCGGGTTTTCCGGGTTACCAAAGCAGAGACAATCGGTCATTGCGTGGGGCGTAGCTCCTGTCGCAGCTACATTGCGCATGGCTTCGGCAACGGCATTTACACCACACCAATAGGGGTCGATCTTGCCGTATAAAGGGTTGTGATCTGTGGCGTGGGCAATGCCGACATGGCGGATTTCTTCAGGATACTTTTCATCATTGAACGGTGCCAGAACGCCCGCATCTGCCTTGCCCGGTTCAATAATGGTCCGGCCCTGTACTTGTTTGTCGTAGGTTTCATACACCCCAATCCTAGAGCTAATATTTTCGTGGGCCATCAAATCCAGCAGTATAGTGTTATAATCCTCCGGTTCTGGCAGATCAGGTTCGGTGTAAACCGAGTTCGGCGACTGGAACGGGCGGTCATATCTAAATCCCTTGGTAACCATTGGCGCGGGGGCGTTTACAATCTCGACATCATTGACGTGTACTATATATTGATTGTCACTGCGAATTTTTCCAATAGCAGAAGCGCGAGCCAATTCTGATACACCTGGCATATCAAAGGTTCTATTGTAGTGGTCAATGATCAGATCAGTAATATCTGGGTGGCAAACCCACATGAAGCGTTCTTGCGTTTCGGAACATAATATGACAGACGGATGAAGACCCTGCATACTTATGTGCACATTGTCTAGCCACACCTCCGCTCCGTAACCGGCTGTGTCAGCCAGCTCAACGCTGGCGCAGGCCACACCTCCAGCACCCAAGTCTTTGAAACCAACCTTCTTCAGTAAACCCTTTTCTTTAATCTTATCAAAGAGCGCATATGTTGATTTTAATATATGGCGTTCCAGGAACGCATTTGGTTCCTGAACAGCACCTTTATTCTGCTCTTTTTTCCCCTCCTCTAGTTCCAGGGATGCAAAACTGGCGCCGCCAAAACCACTATTATCAGTTGGCTTGCCCACAAGAACTAGGTCATACCCCACGGCGTTTTCTGGAGCATATGAATGAAAAATCTCATCGGCACGTACTACGCCGAGGGTGACTAGAGTTACTAAACAATTGTCGTTATAATCACTGTGATAATATATATCTCCGCCAATATTGGGTATACCCAAGGGGTTGCCATACCCGCCAATACCATCTACAACACCATCATGAATCCATTTAGTTTTATTAGATTGGATATCTCCGAACCGGAAACTATCTGTTGTAGCAATGACCTCAGCTCCCATACAGCAAACATCGCGCACGTTTCCACCAACCCCAGTAGCGGCGCCTTCATAGGGGACGATCTGCGATGGATGGTTATGGGACTCATGGCTCATTACAATACACCAACGTTGCCCAGCATTATCTGTTGCAACGGCCACCACCCCCGCATCTTCTTTCGCTCCCAGTATCACATCAGGACCAGTAGTTACAAACTGTTGCAGGTGGGATCGACTACTTTTATATGAACAATGTTCTGAACCTTCGATCGAAAAGAGCACACATTCGGCGACTGAAGGTGCCCGGGCGAGGAAATCATTTTGTATTTTTTTTATCTCTTCAGGCGCAAGAGGAATATTATACTCATCTAATATATTGATTATTTCGGCATCAGTTTTGCCGTTAAAATCAAGCGTTTCTTTTGTGAAAGTCAATTTTCAGCGAATGATGGTTTGGCTTCTTTCGGGACCAATAGAAATAATACTAACAGGACAGGAAACTTGATCCTCGATGAATTTTACATAATTTCTGAGGTTTTCCGGTAAGCTTTCATATCCTTTTTCAATCATATCATCTGATAACTGTCCCCAGCCAGGTAAAGTCTGGTATACCGGTTCAGCTGATCTGAATCTATGTAGGCTGGCCGGCATCTCCTGTTCTAGTTGGCCATCAATATTATAAGCGGTACAAACAGACAGGTCTCCATTGTCGGACAATATATCAAGTTTAGTCAGTGCGATTTCGGTTAATCCATTCACACGTACCGCCTGCCGCACTTGGACAAGATCTAACCAGCCTACTCGCCGCGGTCGACCCGTTGTAGTGCCATACTCTTTCCCTTTTTCACGCAGAACATCCCCTTTTTCCAGGGGGAGTTCAGTTGGCAGTGGGCCAATTCCTACACGACTTATATAGGCCTTGGTGACACCAATTATTCTATCAATGTCGCGGAAACTTACCCCGGTACCCGTAGCGATATTTCCAGCAATCGAATTGCTAGATGTTGTGTAGGGGTATATCCCGTGGTCAATATCGAGGGAAATGCCTTGTGCGCCTTCAAAAAGTATTGCCTTTCCATTTTGCTGGGCACAGTATAATTCAAGAGACACATCTTTAATGTATGGAGCCAGCTTTTTACCGTATCGGCAATATTCTTTATATATTGATTTTTCATCTTCCTGTATGACCTGATCGCTAATTGCGCTGATTAATTTGTAATTGAATTGATAGGCTTTATGTAATTTTTCTTTTAGAATATCAGGTTCGGTAAGATCAATCATGCGAATGCCATGCCGGAACATTTTGTCTGCATATACAGGTGCAATTCCGCGCATGGTGCTGCCAGCGGCGAGCGTGCCTTGATGATTTGTTAAGGCGGCATCCATCTGTTTATGATAGGGCATAATTACGTGGGCGCGGTCGCTTATGTTTAGCCGCGGTTGAATTCCTTTTTTATTTAAATATTGTAGCTCATTTAAAAGAGCGTCTGGATCTACAACAACACCATTACCGATTACACTGACCGGATGATCGTATAAAACGCCGGAGGGAATTAAATGTAGTTTATATGTAGAACCATTTACTATTACTGTATGTCCAGCGTTATTACCTCCATGATAGCGAACTACATAGTCGGATTCACCAGCAAAGTAATCTGTAATTTTGCCCTTGCCTTCATCTCCCCATTGGGCACCAACAATAACAGTTATTTTGCTGCCATTTAGAGACATGTATCCCGAAACTGGTTTGGTAAAAGTATGATATACAAGATATACTATTCTAGATAAGGACTAGCAAAGTTTAGTCCGAATATTCTATAGTAACAACTATACATTCACATAAGATAATGACGTAATTATTTTATATGGGATTGGATATATTTATTGTCGTGAGGGATGCATCTGTAATTTATTACAGACCTACTGTTTATTTCATTATTCTTCCGTAGATTATAAGGCATTCAAATTGTATGATATGAGCTATAAAAAACTGTACTTTAAGCGTTTTACTGAAGAATATATGGCCCGGGCGTCAGCAGAGTTTTTATCATTTATACGGACTAGGAGATCGGTTAGAGAGTTTTCTGACCGCGATATTCCTGTAGAAGTAATAAATAATATTGTATCGGCCGCTGCATCAGCGCCTTCAGGGGCAAATAAGGAACCATGGTTTTTTTCAATTGTAAGAGACCCTGATGTTAAGCATAAGATCAGGTTGGGAGCAGAGAAAGAGGAAAAGTTGTTTTATACACATAAAGCACCACAATACTGGTTAAAAGATTTAAATAAATTTGGTACAGATTGGCATAAAGAATTTCTAGAGGAGGCGCCATTCCTTATAGTAGTTTTTAAACAAATATATGATTTAAATAATAATGTTAAATATAAGAATTATTATGTCAACGAATCTGTTGGAATTGCTTGTGGTATTTTATTGACGGCTATTCATAAAGCAGGACTGGTAGCTTTAACACACACGCCTAGCCCAATGGGGTTTTTAGAAAAGGTATGTAAAAGGCCTAAAAATGAAAGAGCTTACCTCCTTATCCCGGTTGGCTATCCAGCTGTAAATGCTAAAATACCGGATTTACGAAAAAAAGAGTATAATGAGTATGCAACAATAATATAATTAAGGGGGTGTATAATATGTGTATCACCATATATCACAATAATAGATGAAGTAAAAGCAGGGAAACTCTGCAGCTATTGCGTGACAATGGCCATGAACCAAATGTAATTGATTACCTTATAACTCCACCAAATGTTAATGAATTAAATAACATATGTAAATCACTGGGTAAAAGACCAGAAGAGGTAATAAGAAAGGGTGAACGGGAATACAAAGAACTAAAGATAAATAAAATTGATAGGGATGATGATTTACTTATAGCTATGGTAAAACACCCAAAATTAATCGAAAGGCCAATAGTAATAAGGGGTGCAGAGGCAATTATTGGTAGACCACCAGAAAACGTACTGAAATTAATATAATCTTATCAATAATTTGATTATTGGGGTAATATAATTTTGGTTATAGTAATAATTATACAATTAATAATATTTACAACCCTACACAAGCTGTAATGTTTAAAATGGTCTGTAAAATATAGACAAATTATAATATGGTTATTATAATTCAGATCAAATCAATTGATTATTGACGAAGAAAACGTTTTTAATTAATATGGAATGTGACTTAACAATAATTATATATATACATATAATTACACACCAAATATCACTTTCAGTATTTAATTCAATGTAATAATGTCAAAGATTACAATGATAAAAATATTTAAATGAACACTTGATAATTACTGGATATAACCCATAAATTTGCTAAAATTACTTTTCATTAAGTAATAATTAACTGCGGAGACCACAATAATTATTAAAGATACTTACAACAATGGTAGGATTATACCAACGCGACATTATTAATATTACATACTATATTAAAGTCTAAATGGTAAAAAAGGCCTCGGAACCGAAAGATATCATCAAAATCGACAACATTAAGTTGTTGAAGGTCATTTCTGACCCTACTAGGAAAATGATCATCGATGTTCTGTATGATAAACCATTAACAGCATCTGAAATTGCTGAAAAATTATCCTATCCAAAGGATAAGATTTATTACCATATCAAAAAACTAAAGACTAACGGAATATTAATTATAGCAGAATCTGAAATAGTTAAGGGAATTACACAAAATAAATTTATTAACGCAGCCAAGAAATTTGAAATCGATCCAACTTTAATCGGAGAAGAAACACAGCCATCCACAGATAAAAAAAATGATGGAGAAACAGAAGCTCAGGAAATTGAATCAATAGAAGAAGCAGTAGAAAATACAGATCCGGAGAAAGAGGATCAGCCACAAACCGCAGATAATCCATTACTAGCATCACTACTAAAAGCCAAAGGAAAGCCAGTAGGGCAAATCCACCAGGAAGAAACATCCACTCAACAAACAAAATTATCCGCTGATAAAGACGGCCCGCCGGCCACGGATGTAGTAAGAATTATCGCCGACCGGAGGCGGGGCGGAGACAGGCGTACCACAACAGAGCGTAGAAAAGGGACCGAACGCCGCGTGAAACAGAAACGCAAAATATCTGGTGGTG
>ERZ651768.2925-NODE-2925-length-11616-cov-2.885779_pt1 | contig 11616 bp, 12 predicted proteins | sample MGYA00514754_ERZ651768 | MGnify/ENA metagenome assembly ERZ651768 | reverse complement strand
ATTTTTACCCGTGGCGAAACCCAGGCTCTAGTCTCCACAACCTTGGGAACCTCATCAGACGAGCAACGGATAGACAGTTTAGAGTTTAAGGGCACTAAATCTTTTCTTCTGCACTACAATTTTCCGGCTTTCTGTACTGGAGAGGTCAAGTTTCTTTCAGGTCCCGGACGGCGTGAAGTGGGCCACGGAATGCTCGCTGAACGGGCTCTGATACCTATCCTGCCGGCAAAGGATAAATTTCCTTACACCATCCGGATTGTTTCCGAGATTCTTGAATCCAACGGTTCCTCCTCCATGGCTTCCGTGTGTGGAGGTTCGCTCTCACTGATGGATGCGGGGGTTCCTATCAAAGCCCCTGTTGCGGGCATTGCCATGGGGCTGATCAAGGACGGCGACCGGGTCGCGATTCTTTCTGATATCCTCGGTTCCGAAGACCATCTCGGTGATATGGATTTTAAAGTAGCGGGAACCCCTAACGGCATCAACGCCCTGCAAATGGATATCAAAGTTGAGGGTCTGGATCGTGAACTCATGGGCAAAGCCCTGGAACAAGCGAAAGCAGGAAGGATGCATATTCTCGGTGAAATGGAAAAAGTCCTACAAAGCCCGAGAGAAGAAATGTCCAAATACGCTCCGAGAATCATCACCATTACGGTTCCCAAAGACAAGATTCGCGATGTTATTGGGCCGGGCGGCAAGGTCATCCGTGAAATCATCGACAAAACCGGAGTCACTATCGACATCAACGATGATGGAGTGGTTTCGATCGCCTCCACAGACGAGGATTCTGCTAAAAAGGCCGTTGAGTTTGTGGAAAACCTTGTGCAGGAAGTCGAGGTCGGAAAAATCTATCTCGGCAAGGTAAAAAAGATCGTCGATTTCGGCGCTTTCGTGGAAATCTTCCCCGGCACCGATGGCCTGGTACATATCTCCCAAATATGCGACCGCCGCATCAAAAATGTCAGTGACGAAATTCAGGAAGGTGATGAGATCAAAGTCAAGGTCATTGATGTAGATCAACAGGGCAGAGTCAAACTCAGCCGCAAGGAAGCCCTGCGCGAAGCGGTTGCCGCGGAATGATTCAAGCGCTTACGATAAAACGGGAAGGGCTTTTTGCCCTTCCCATTTTTTTTTCAAACTGACCAACGTCAGCCCACTAGCCGTGGAGGCAGTTGGGCAAGAGCCCCTCAAGTCCAGATAACTCTTTGCTCGCCAGAGAGAGTTATTGCCCATTGAGTCCAGCGTCACGCTGGCGCCTAGTGGGCCGTCGGTTAAAGTTCCAGCTTCCAATCTTTGATCACTTCAATGGAAGAGTAATGAGTGAGATCAAAATGGATGGGAGTCACCGATATATAGTTTTTACCCACCATCACGCAGTCGACCCCTTCTTCGACTTCGTCGAACCGCATCTCACCCGCCATCCAGTAATAGGTATTGTTTCTAGGGTCCACTCGCTGGTCAAACGATTCGACCACCCGTGACCTCCCTTGACGGGTGACGGCCACCCCGGCAATCTCACTTTCAGGAACAGGCGGAACAGTGACGTTCAGGACAACGCCCTTGGGCAATCCCATTTCAAGGACTCTGGAAATCAGCTTCCGGGTGAAATTCGCCGCAGGATTAAAGTCAGGGTTTTCATAGGTGTCCAGCGAGACCGCAATACTGGGAACCCCCATAATCATCGCTTCGGTCGCGGCGGAGACGGTTCCGGAATAAAGGGCGCAAATGCCAAGATTCCCCCCCAGATTGATCCCCGAAACTACCAGCCGGGGCGGTTCATCCAGCAATACGGCAATAGCCAGCTTTACACAATCGGCGGGGGTTCCATTGACGGCATAACCCATGAACCGGCCTTCTTCTTCCACCTTCCGGACCTTGAGCGGTTGGGTCAGCGTGATGGCATGGCCCATGGCGCTTTGCTCCGTTTCAGGAGCAACAATGATCACCTCGTCCTCCTTACTGAGCTCCCGATACAAGGTTCTCAGGCCGTCCGCGTTAAATCCGTCATCATTACAAAGTAAAATCATATAGAGTTTCTAAAATTCGGTCCTCTGGCGAGGAGAGCTAATAAAAAGAACTCGTCAAGCCGTCTACACTATTTAGCACAATTTAAAGTCATTGCTCATTTCCTCAAGGCGTAGCCTTATTGCTTGCTGGCCCCACGCCCAGTGGTAAAAAAAGGGGCGTCTCCTGTCGGAAACGCCCCAAATCCCAGGACCCCCACCCGGGCTTAAAAAAGGCGGGGACCTCTAGAAAGAGGTGTCCTTAATTATGTTTGCCGAAATACTCTTGAGATCCGGATGGATCTGCCTTCATGCCATCTTCGCCCTCTTTCCAGTTCGCCGGACACACTTCCCCGTTATTCTCATGGAACTGCAATGCATCGACCATCCTCAAAGCTTCGTCGATATTTCTTCCCAAGGGCAGATTATTGATGAGCTGGTGCTGAACCACGCCTTCCTTGTCGATCAGGAACAATCCTCGAAAAGCGATCCCCGCCTCATGCATAACACCGTAATCATAGGTGATTTTCTTGTTCACATCAGCAACGAGTGGATAGGCAATGTCACCGAGGCCCCCCTTTTTACGGTCCGTATTTCTCCAGGCCAGATGTGAGAAATGGCTATCGATGGAAACTCCCAGTACTTCGGTATTACGCTTCTTGAATTCTCCCATCTTGGCACTGAAAGCGATGATCTCGGTCGGGCAGACAAACGTGAAGTCCAACGGATAGAAAAACAGAATGACATACTTTCCCTTAAAGTCGGAAAGTTTGATTTCTTTAAAACTGCCATCAGGCATCACGGCTTGGGCGCTGAAATCTGGGGCAGGTTTAGCAACTAATGCTGACATATTCAACTCCTCTAAATAAAATCTGTGTTTAACGAAACATTCACTGTATCACAATTTTCACGGGGCATTCAATTCTGATCAACAAGGCCCCAAAAAAGTTTTATTGGCCCTGTTAGGCGGTATAAACCCATTTCACCATCGTTCCCAGTCTTGACACATGAGAATACCCTACTTACAATAATTTAGACTGGGTGTGCCAAGCAACCTGCCCATTTCAAATCTAACCTGAGAGCATTTAACAACCGGCCAGAAAGGTCGGCAAATATATTATTATGGAAATCCTGTTTTTAGGAACCGGAACCTCAACAGGGGTTCCTTCCCTGTGTTGCGACTGCGAGGTTTGCCTGTCAAAAGATCCACGGAACAAGCGCTTGCGATCCTCAATCATGGTCCGGCAAAACGACCATACCATTCTGGTCGATACCTCCACTGACCTCCGGCAACAATGCCTGCTCTACGGAATCCAGGAAATCGATACCATCCTTTACACCCATCACCACGCCGACCATGTTCATGGAATCGATGAACTGCGCAGTTTTAATTTCTTCAACAAAACCGTATTGCCCGTTTATGGTAACGCGCAAACTCTGTATCACCTGAATAAAAACTTCAGCTATATTTTCGGAGAAACCGAGCAGGTCGGCGGCGGCATTCCGCAATTGGTCCCCAAAGAGCTGGAAAATAAAACCTACCTCTTCGGCGATATCCCCGTCACCCCTCTCGACATCCAGCACGGCAAGCTTATCATCAACGGGTTCCTTTTCAAGGACTGCGCCTACATCACCGATTGTAGCGGCATCCCGAATAGCACCCAGGAAAAGTTAAAAGGATTGAAAGTTCTAATTCTGAACGCCCTCGGATTCAAACCGCACCCAACCCATTTCAACCTCAACCAGGCCTTGGAAGCCGCCGAGGCCCTGAAGCCTGAAAGAACCATTCTGACCCACATCAACCATCATTTCGATCATGAAAAAGTAGCGCGGGACCTGCCTAGGGGAGTGGAACTGGCTGTGGATGGAATGAAGATTGATATTTAACCCACTCCCGTGGGAGGGATTAGCAAGGGCTCGTTCAGCCGAGATAACTCTTTGCTCGCCACCCTCTAGCGAGGGAGACAAATAGCGATAGCTTATTTAGCCGCCAACACGATTTGAGCGCTGTAGAAGTTATTGCTAGTCGGCCCCACGCCTAGTGGTTAGTCCAGATCGAAGTCCCGCAAAGGTTTTTCGCCGGATCTATCCACATGCTTTGTTGATTCTTTGAAGATTTCATCGAGAACCCGGCTTCGTTCCTTCTGATTCTGCCTATTTTTTCTGAAAATATCTTCATTTTCCTTTTTTTTATTATCCAGATCCTTCACCATATCGGTGAGCGAAGGCACCGGTTTGGCTTTTCTCTCTTCCCAAATTATCTCACCGGTTTTTTTATCCACCTGAAGCTTGGTTTCGCAACAGGGGCAGATAACCTCTAGTTTTTTTGATCCCATCATCAACTCGAAATAAAGCCATTAATAACTTGCCTCCTTACCGGGAAGCCGTTATTAATTATATCAGATTTATAAGTTGAGGAAAAACTCCAGGGAGAAGCATGAAAGGGTATTTCATTACCGGAACCGATACCGGCGTAGGCAAAACTGTGGTGACCGCCTGCCTGGCTACCCTGTTCCAAAGCTGGGGTGAAGATGTCGGGGTGATGAAGCCCATAGAAACCGGAGTAGACCCCGAATGCAGTTCCTCAGCCAACTCCGATGCCAGATTTCTGATGGAAATCACCTGTATTCAAGACCCCTTGGAAGAAGTCTGCCCCTACCGGTTAAAACCCTCGGCCTCTCCCTACCAGGCCGCTAAGATCGAAGGGAAGGAACTTGACCCGGCTAAAATACTGGAGAGCTTTCGGGCACTTCAATCCAAACATTCCATGATGCTGGTGGAGGGCATAGGCGGCCTCCTGGTACCGATAACCATTCGCTATAATGTGGCCGACCTGGCTTTGCAAATGGGACTGCCACTGATTATCGTCAGCCGTCTCCGACTGGGGACATTGAACCATACCCTGTTGACGATTAATGCCGCTCGACAACATGGCTTGGAAGTCAAAGGGGTAATTCTCAACCCTTCTGATGAAGGTGAGTTGGATGCTATTGAACAGGAGCAAGGAAAACTGATCGAAGAATTTTCAGACACACCCGTGCTCGGCCACTGCCCGTTCATCGAAGACGTTTCCGCCAAAGGGATAGAAAAAAATCTAAAGCTATTACAGGAAGAATTCCAGGAAGGACAGATTTAACACCTGAAATTTTATCGCCGCAAAATGGAATCCGGTATTTTTAATAAACATTTTAAACCGTAAAACTATCCCGACCCATCACTTCTCCGGGTCGGACTTGAACTCGTAGCCTTTTTCGCGGTGGGTAATAATATATTTTGGGGACTGGGGTTTCTTCTCAAAATATTTGCGCAGGCGGGCTACAAAATTATCCACTGTGCGGGTTTCAGTCTGCGGATCATAACCCCAGACTTTTTCCAGCAATTCCTCTCGAGTCACTATATTTCCCTTATTCTTTACCAGCAGTTTCATCAGTAACGCTTCTTTAGCCGTCAGGTAGAATTCATCAGAACATCCCCTGGCTTTGCCGCTGGCAAAGTTGATCCACATATCACCAAACTGAAAAACCTCCTGATCGTGCACCGGCTCCTTATACCATTCCCAGCGGCGCAGGATTCCTTTGACCCTTAGCAGGAGTTCCGGCAAGTGGAACGGTTTGGTCAAATAGTCATCGGCCCCGGCTTGCAATCCCAGTTCCCGGTCGTCGTCCGTGGACTTGGCAGAAAGCATTAAAATCGGGAACCGCATGTCTGTGCTACGAATTCGCCTGGCCACTTCCAGTCCGCTCAACTTGGGGAGCATGATATCGAGGATCATCAGGTCAAAATCCTCCTTCCCCAAAAGCTCCAGAGCCGAATGGCCGTTATCGACGAGAGTGACCCGATAACCCTCCCGTTCCAGGTTGAACTGCAGTCCCTTGGCAAGGTGTGCTTCGTCTTCGACCACAATAATTTTTTTGTCGTTATTATCCATCACCCATCCAGGTCCTCACAAATGTTTCAAGCCTCAACTTCCCGGCTAGCCGGAAGCAGGACGGAAAACATCGAGCCTTTTCCCCTTCCCAGACTGGAAACTTTCAACCGGCCTTTGTGGTTTTTAATAATTTCACTGGAAATGAATAACCCCAGCCCGGCTCCTTCAATATTCTGCGTGTCCTTGTTCTGCACCCGGTAAAACTTTCTGAAAATCTTTTTCATATCCTTTTTGTCAAAGCCGATTCCCCGGTCCTCAAAATCCACTTCCCAGTATTTGCCAATTTTGTGCAGATGTATATTCAACGAGGAGCCCGCAGGAGAATACTGTAGCGCATTGCTGACAAGATTGTTAAACACCATGCGCAAGGCCCTTTTATCCAGACTCAGCGTGGGAGAAGCCTCCAGCTTCAAATCCACCGAACACTTTTTTTCCTCAAACTGGCGTTTGTGCCCCTTGACCACATCCGCAAGGAATCCTCCCAGGTTCACAGGCTGAAACTGTAATGCCATGCTCTTAGGGTCGGCTTTGCTCGATTGCAGGATATTATCGATCAATCCGGAAAGACGTTGTGTATCCGACAGCATAGTTTCGACAAAATCTTTTCCCTCTTCATTCGAGACATCCTGGTATTTCAGGGTTTCGAGGTAAAGCTGAATGGAGGCGAGCGGAGATTTCAACTCATGCGAAACACTGGCCACAAAATTGCTTTGCATCTGGTTCAAACGGTTCTGCTTGTTCCAGTAAACAAAGATCACATAGAACCCGGCAAGAATCAGGAGCATCAGGAAACAACCCTCAAACAAAATCAGCCACTGAATTTCAGCGGTGAACAAATCCGGACGGATTTTCTGGGCAAACTCCTTGATTGCCAGGTTATTTTCCAGGTACCAGTTGATCCAAACCGCCATGAGGACGATCCAAGCAATCTGAACCCCGATAAACACCATGACAGGATGGAACAAAGCCCGTAATTTACCCATTGCCCCCTCTAATTCGTAGTCCTGTTCTGATAATCATGCTTTTTTTGCAACCTCCTGATTTCTACCACTTTACCAAGTTCGAAGCCTAAATTGAAAGCCTAATTATCCTCTGGGCGTGGGGCTAAAAAGCCATAACTCTTAAACCGTCAACACAGTTTAAGCGGACTAAAAAGCTGGGCTTCATTGCCAGCGGAGGTTCTTCGTCCAGAAGTTCCGATAATGGCCTGGGGCCCTTATATTACATAAGTTTTACAAACGGTTTTACCGAGTCAGGCTACCATGGAGTTGTTAAGAAACCTTAATTATGGGAGCTTTTCCATGACCAGTGATTCGGCTGAAAAATACCAACTCAAATTTAATCCAACCGCCACGGCCGTCTTAGCTCTTGTACATGGCATGGCGCTATTCGCCTTTTTTCCGTTTGCGTTTTCCTGGAGCGCAGTTGGGGTGATGTTTTTTCTGTACTGGCTCACCTCGTCACTGGGCATTTGCCTGGGTTACCATCGCTACCTCACACATCGAGGTTTCACCTTACCAAAGTGGCTGGCATATACTGTGGTCTTATTTGGAACTCTGGCCTGCCAGAATGGCCCCATCAAATGGGTCGGGCAGCACCGCATCCATCACGCAGGTTCGGACACGCCAGAAGATCCGCACAGTGCCAAAAAAGGTTTCTGGTGGGCACATCTTAACTGGATGTTTTATACCCATTCCAAGTTTGATGACGAGAAGGTGCTTAACGACTACACCAAGGATTTTTGTCAAGACAAGTTTTACCGGTTTCTCAACAAATACTTTATTTTAGTTCAAGTAGTCTTAGGCTTCATCCTTCTTGCCATTGGCGGGTTTCCTTGGGTCGTTTGGGGGGTCTTCGTCCGCTTGGTGGTGGCTTACCATTCCACCTGGCTGGTGAACAGCGCGGCACATTGGTTTGGCTATGTGACCTTTCCGCTCAAAAACGATCTTTCCACCAATTGCTGGTGGGTAGGGCTTTTGGCCTGGGGAGAAGGCTGGCACAACAACCATCATGCATTTCCCAAGTCTGCCCGGCATGGTTTGCGACCCTGGGAAATTGACATGACCTGGTGGGCCCTTTGCATTCTGGAAAAACTCGGCCTCGCCAAAGACATTAAAGTGGCCCAGTTGACCCCCAACCCGGACCGCCTTGAAAAGGAAGCCCCGGCGTTTATCGGGAAAATTATCACTCAGACGGCCTGATTCGCACTTTCCATAAATGTAATGAAAAGCCGCGCTCTTTTATGGGCGCGGTTTTTTTTGCTCTCCATCCCACTAGCGTGGGAGGCAAATAGCGATAGCTTATTAAGCCGCCAACACGGTTTGAGCACTGTAAAAGTTATTACCCCTCCGGGGCACGAAAGCTGAGGAAGAATATCACGTGCTCATTTCCTCAAGGCGTAGCCTTGTTGCTCACTGCCACCGGCGGCTCGCCCGTTGCTATCCAGCAGACTGTTTATACGGCTTCATCCCTCCTGAAAATCAAACTCCACATGGTAGCCCGAGTATTTGCGCAGGTTGATCACTCGGGTCGCAAAAATCAGGTACTGGCCCTTAATGCCGGTCAACCGGTCCGTGAATTCCGGGATTTTATCGAGATTATGACTGGTGATTTTTTCAGGAACCGATTCGACCGGATAAACCAGTTCCTGAACTTTTCCGTCCTCCACGGCAGACCCTTTTAAAGCTTCCGGAAAGAGTTTGTGCGCTTTATCGCGGAGGGCAAGCAGGTCAACCTCTTCCACTCCCCCCTTTAGCATTTTGCGCCAATTGGTTTTGTCCGCAAAATGTTTCGCCAGAGCCACTTCAATCTGGCCTGAAAGGATCCGTTGCGGAACCCTGGCGATGATTAATCCTCTTATGGCCCCCTGGTCGATCCAGCGGTCGGGAATATTGGTGTGCCGGGTTATGCCGACCTTCACTCCACTGGTCAACGAAAGATAAACAAAGTGATCGATGTTGCAATGGGTACGCCAGAACTCGCGGTCGGCCTCATTTCCTTTTTCGTGTACACATAGTTCCGGGCGGAACGAGCAAATGGCATTTTCCGGGAGGTCCCGGGAGCAGACAAAGCAATAGCCCTGGTCATAGGATTTACGAGTCTTCCGTCCGCATTCGATGCAGGTTATGGTACCTGTCCATTTTAATCCCATGGGCTTACCGATATGCGGATTCAAGGGATAGGAGTTTTTATCCAGATTTAAAAAATATGTAACCGGATTCTGGGCTTCCGCGTTCATCTTTCGAAGCTGACCCAAAAGTTTCATTTAAGCATCTCCATGAATTAACGACCCTTTTTCTGGTCGGCTCTGGATAAAAAAAGGTCCAGAGCGGCCACCGCCAATAAAACTGTTGCCACCACCGTTATCGAATCAAAAATCAGAAAACTGATTAAAAATAGAAGGAGGTAAAGAAAAATTTTAAGAACTTTATTTCGATCCGTGAGGGTCATGGCACGATTATAAGACACCCGCTTGGGCACTGCAAAAATCAGAAGAGGAAAAAAATACCCCCCCAATCGTGGGAGAAAAATAATTCACCCCTAAATTGGGGTCCTCTAAAAAATTGTTACAGTTCTGTAGGTTTACATAGGACTGTGCAAATTACGGAAAATCAACGGTTTTCAAGTCCATCTCCACATAACTACCTGAAATCCCTTTAAAATTAACACAATTGGGACATTAGAAATGTTGAAATAGGTTTACATTGTTACGTAAATTGGAGCGGGAGAACAAATGAAAACAATAATATCTGAAACAGGATGTTCTTAAAGGCATTTTTTTGTTTGTTCTATTATGAGCTTGATTGATATTCAAGACCTGATAAACGAAAACGAACCGCTTGCATCGCTTCCCAATACTTTCTATAAATTACGGGAAGTGGTCGATGACCCCGGCTGCGATTTCGGTGACATTGCTGAAATAATCAGAGTGGATCCATCCCTTACCCCGCGTCTTTTAAAAATTGTCAACAGCGCGTTTTATGGATTCCGTGGAGAAATTGAATCGGTTTTTCATGCAATGGGAGTTGTCGGAACAGAACAATTGATGCAGTTGGTTTTGGCCACAACGGTGGTCGAGCAATTCAAGGGCATTCCCAAAGACTTGGTGGACATGGAGTATTTCTGGAAGCACAGTGTTTCCTGTGGATTGGCTGCCCGAGCTATTCATCAAGCACGTGGAGAATACAATGGGGAAAGTATTTTTTTGGCGGGCCTCCTGCATGATATCGGCCGTTTGGTGATGTGCCTTAAAGTACCCGATCAACTTAAGATTGTTTTAGACTTTGCCCAAAAAAGTGGAGATCGCTGGTATAAAGCCGAAGCCAAATACTTTGGTTTTGACCATAGTGGCGTCGGCGGGGCTCTCCTCAGAGCATGGAAACTACCAGAAAATTTACAGGAAGCTGTTGCCCATCACCACTTTCCTTAGCTAAAAATTTCCCCCTTGAAACCGCAATTGTTCACTTGGCAGATAGAATCAGTCCCCAGGTTGTTTTAGACCCTGACCGCGATACGGAAAAATACTTTTATGAGAAAGATGCGTGGGATGCGGTTCAGTTATCTGAAGACTCGCATCTGCAACAGATTATAGAGCAGACAGAGGCTCAATTAGAAGAAGTCAGCCAGATTTTTCTTCAAACCGCATAAAACAGTTCTTCGAACGCCCCCCCGCAAAAAGCCCTTTCCATCTATACCCTGTCCACATAAAGCAAAACAACCGAAACGTCAACAAAAATTTACAGGAGATAAATTTTAAGACTTGAATTGTTTCTTGACATAGGGGACACTATCAAGATTAAGAGCGACAGTGATCTTTGAACAACAAGGAGAATCTTAATGGAAGACTTAACAATTTCTAAAGGTTGGTTTCAGGATAAGGATGATGAACCCCCGGAGGCAAAAAAGAAGTTTTGTGAGCACAGGGCCAACACTGTCACCCTGGACTACGAACTCGGAGTCGAGTATTGCTCTTTTTGCGGAGCTTTAGCCCATTACAATTCTGATCAGGACAAGCTGGAGTGGGCTCTGCCTGAGTATTTGAAAAAACAAAATTACAACTAAGTCGGAACTCTTTTCATTCCCATATTAAAAACCCCCTGGCTGAACCAGCCAAGGGGTTTTTTGTTTTTATCTTACTTGTAAATTAAATTGCTTTAGGGCAAAAAGACCAAAAATATTTTGAAGCACAGCATGGAGATGACGGCCGTAAACGGAATGGTCGAGATCCAGGAAATTGCGATCATTCTGGTTTTCTGGACGGTAGCGATTATGGCCATTGTAGCTTTATTGGACTTTATTTACCAAAAGTATGACCACAAAAAGAAGCTAAAAATGACCAAGCAGGAAGTTAAAGACGAACACAGACAGTTGGAGGGTGATCCAAAGGTGAAAGCCAGGTTAAGACAAATAAGACAGGAACGTCAGAGAGCGAGAATGATCGCTAACGTCACGACAGCGGATATTGTGATCACCAACCCGACCCATTACGCTGTAGCTTTAAAATACGACATGGATACCATGCCGGCGCCATTACTGGTGGCGAAAGGCGTTGATGATTTAGCTGCACGCATTCGTGAAGTGGCTGATGAAAATGAAGTTCCCATTGTTGAAAACCCGCCCTTAGCTCGTGCTCTTTACGCGGCAGTGGAACTTGATGAAAGTATACCAGAGCACCTGTATCACGCT
>ERZ651768.2922-NODE-2922-length-11620-cov-3.250541_pt1 | contig 11620 bp, 10 predicted proteins | sample MGYA00514754_ERZ651768 | MGnify/ENA metagenome assembly ERZ651768 | reverse complement strand
TACATGCACGAGGCCGACTTGATCCGTTGAAGAAGGTTGACGCTGCAGACATTCCACTCAGCGATTTTCTAGCGAGTTCAGCGGCGATGCTACGTGATGAGCTCGACGGAAAAGAATCCGGCGCGGTCGAGGCTAAACCGGCATCTACGGCTGTTTCGTCACGTGCCTAGCGGTGTGTGGGTCCATTCGTAGCCATCCCTCTTACCGACATTGCCCGAATAAGTTCGGATGTAGTGAGTAGCCTACGTGGTTGCCACTTTTTTGGCTGCGTAAGTGCCGATTGCTGGTTCTTGATGCGATATAATGCCTGAACGGGTCGCTGCCCACCGATGATAGCGACTTCGATCAACCTCGGAACGAACACAGACGCCAGAGACGCTTTCATGCCCAGAAACCTGGGTCTTTCGCTACTCACAGTCGTGTTGCTTGCCCCGATGCTCTCGGGATGCTCGTTGAAGACGTATGCAATCAACATGGTTGGTGATGCATTGGCGGAAGGCGATTCAGTTTACGAAACCGATAACGATATCGAGTTTGTTGGTGATGCGCTGCCTTTCGGTCTTAAGCTAACCGAAAGTCTTTTGAACGAATCTCCCGATCACCGAGGACTATTACTGACGGCCTGCCGAGGGTTTGTGCTCTATGCATACGCCTACGTTGATTATCCGTCTGAAGTTGCGATGGAGAGGGACATCGACCTCGGGCGAGCTATGCGAACTCGTGCGCGACGACTGTATCAGCGGGCGCTCGACTATTGTCTGCGTGGCCTTTCGCGTGATCATCGAGGATTCCCCAGCAGACTGTCTAATGATCCCGAGGACGCTGTTGCTATGATCGCACCAGGGCATGAAGAGCGCGACCTGCCGCTGATGTACTGGACGGCAGCCTCGCTGGGACTTGCGATCGCAGCGTCACCTGGTTCCGCCGCGATGCTGGCGCGAGTGCCGGAGATGGAGGCTCTTTTGGAGCGTGCTCTGGAGTTGGATGAAGGGTGGGATGAAGGAGCCCTTCATGAGTTTAAGGTTGTCGTTGCCGGCGCTGTCCCAGGGCAGCCTGACTACGAGGAGATCCGTCGTCACTATGACCGAGCACTGGAGTTGTCTGGCGGTCGGCGCGCCGGGTTGCACATTGCCTATGCTGAGGCAGTCTCAGTGCCGACCCAGAATGCTGCCGAGTTCCGTGAGATGATGGAAGTTGCGCTTTCGGTCGACCCCGACGTTGATCCGGATAACCGGCTCGTAAACCTGATTGCGCAGCGGCGGGCAAACTGGTTACTCGGCCGCATTGAGGATCTGTTTTTGGAGCCAGGCACCTAACTTTGCTTTGAGGCATGTTGATGAGAAAGTTTCGTTCGATGCGTTTTGTGGTGGGCGTATTCGTTGCCATCGCGTTTCTTTCGATTGCCGTAGAGGCTCAGCGGGGCCTCCGGATTCGAATTGGCACCCTCGTACCAGATGGCTCACTCTGGGATGAGACGATACATGTCATGGCTCAAGAGTGGTCGCGCATCTCTGATGGAGTGGTGCGTGTTCAGGTGTTTGCCGGAGGTGTGCTGGGTGACGAAATTGAGATGGTTCGTAAAGTGCGGCAAGGACAGTTGCAGGCTGTGGCGCTTTCCTCGGTTGGCCTCTCGCGTATTGACGAAAGTGTTGCGTGCTTGCAGATTCCAATGTTAATTGAGTCATACGAGGAACTCGACTATGTCCGTGATCGAATTGCGCCAACGCTCGAGGCGCGGATTGAGGCTAAGGGTTTTAAGGTTCTCAATTGGGCAGACGGTGGTTGGCTACATGTGTTTAGTAAATCAGCTGCTCATACCCCGGATGACCTCAGGCGTATGAAGCTTTTTGTTTCAGCTGGCGATCCTGATTCTGAGAATCTCTACAAGGAATTTGGATTTAATGCCATCCCGCTGTCACTTGTGGACCTCATCACGTCACTACAAACCGGGATGCTCGACGCCGTGCCGATCGTGCCCCTCTTTGCTCAAATACAGGAGTTGTACAAGCTAACGCCCCATATGCTCGATGTGAAATTACTTCCTCTTGTTGGAGGCACGGTCATGAGCGCTCGCGCCTGGAACGGCCTGCCTGCTGAGCACCGGGAGGGTATGCTTGAGGCTTCGCGTCGCGCCGGTGTTCAGTTACGTGACGAGATCCGTCAAATGGGTGATGATTCGGTCACCGAAATGGCCAAGCGCGGCCTTATCGTGAACACTCCTGACGCCTCGATGCTGAGCACCTGGCGCAGTGAGAGTGAGCGCACCTACTCGAGCTTGCGCGGTGACTACTGCCCAGGTGATATCTTCGATGAGGTTCGCCGCCTTCGCGACGAATACCGCTCTACCCAGTAAAAGGGCCCGCTAGCCGCAGACTATGCAGCCGTCCAGACGGCCATCTCTCCACCTTCGCCTTGAGAATGCGGTTGCCATCGCCATCTTAATGGCGATGACTGTGTTACCGCTGATAGAAATTGCTAGCCGCATCATCATTGGTCGAGGTATTTCAGGCTCGATTGTTGTTGTTCAGAATTTTACGCTCTGGATCACGGTGCTTGGCGCTGTGTTAGCGTCGCGGAGCGAGCGGCTGCTCGCTCTGTCTACGCAACGGTTCTTGCCCGTCCACACACAGAGGTTCGTAAAGGTTTTTACCTCGGCGATTGCCGTTGCTGTGACGTCGACACTCGTTGTGGCTAGCTTTGAGTTTGTGAGGATTGAACGGGACTTTGGAGATGTGATTTCCTGGGATATCCCCATCTGGCTCGTGCTATCGGTTCTGCCCGTTGGCTTTGGCGCCATTACCGGCCGCTTAATCTGGCACGCGGCGTCGGACTGGCAGGGAAGGGCTGTTGCGTCGGTCGGTCTACTGATTCCGTTCCTTTTTACCTCAATGTCCGGTATTGAGACCGTTGGCATCGTGCTACCGGCTACGCTTGTCATCATCCTTTCCACTGCGCTCGGGATGCCGATCTTTGCCGGGATTGGCGGTGCCGCGTTGGTCCTTTTCTGGGGTGACGGCACGCCGCTCACCGCCGTGCCAGGCGAGACCTACCGACTTACCAACAACTCGATGCTGCCGGCGATTCCGCTGTTCGCGCTGTCAGGCTACTTACTAGCTGAAGGGAGCGCGGGTCAACGCCTGACCCGTCTCTTCACCGCCTGTGTCGGATGGATGCCGGGTGGTCTAGCGATAGTCGCCACTCTTGTGCTCGCCTTTTTTACGCCGCTTACCGGCGCGTCTGGTATCACGATTCTTTCGATGGGCGGGTTATTGCTACCCGTGTTAGTCCGCGCAAAATATCCAGAACGAACATCTCTGGGTCTGGTGACGGTTTCAGGTTCTATCGGCTTACTTTGGTTTCCAAGTCTTCCGGTATTTCTCTATGCCTTCTACGCCAATCTTGACTTCAAAAAACTCTTCGTAGGCGGGCTCCTTCCTGGCGTCTTGCTGGTCTTGGTGGTGGCCGGCTGGGCCGCGAGCCAGGGATGGTTGCGGGGTGTGGCTCGCACCCCGTTCGTTCTACGCGAGGCGATTGCAGCGATGTGGGAGGCTAAGTGGGAACTACTACTGCCAGTCGTTGTGTTGGGCGGAATCACCGGTGGATTTACCACGCTCGTAGAAGCAGCGGCCTTAACGGTTCTCTACATATTTGTCGTGGAGTGCTTCGTCCAGCGCGGCTTATCGGTAAGGCGCGATCTGCCACGCATCTTTGTCGAATGTGCGACGCTCGTAGGCGGATTCATGATCATTCTGAGCGTGGCTCTTGGATTCACAAACTTCCTGATCATCGCACAGATTCCAATGATGGCACTTGAATGGGTGCAGACGCATATCGAGTCGCCGATGCTCTTTCTCCTTGCGTTGAACGGATTCCTGCTTCTAGTTGGTGCGCTGATGGATATTTATTCAGCGATCGTCGTGGTTGTTCCGCTGATTGCTCCGATTGCAGCGGCCTACGGCATTGACCCGGTGCATCTCGCCATTATCTTCCTGGCGAATCTTGAGCTTGGATATCTGACGCCGCCAATGGGGGCAAACCTCTTCCTGTCGTCATACAGATTCGATAAGCCGCTCACGGAAGTCTACCGGTCAGCGCTTCCGTACATGTGTCTGCTGTTGGTGACGGTATTGTTTATCACCTATGTACCGGCTCTGACACTTTGGCTTGTTGGCGTGGTGTTCGGGAGTGGCTAAGGAGAGGCGACGTGATGACACGATGACACTAGGTAGAAGAGCGCTCAACAGGTCTCGATGGGTCACTGCACCACTCGCTCCACGAGCCGGGGTAAAGCTTTCCACCGTCAAGCCCGGCACGAGCGAGTGCTAGTAGGTTATGGCAGGCTGTGACGCCGGACCCGCAGTACGACACAATCTTTTCTGGTGGTGTTGACCCCAGTAAAGCCTTGAAGCGCTGTCTGAGCTCAACCGAATCGTGAAATGTACCGTTTTCGCGAAGGTTCGTCTGGCACGGATGGTTCAGGGCGCCAGGAATGTGACCTCCAATTGGGTCAAGGGACTCGGTCGAGCCGTCAAATCGCTTAGCGCTGCGCGCATCGAGGAGTTTCAAGCCAGGTTCTTTTAAACTTTTCAGTACTGCCTTTGCGTCGAGCAGAAGTTCCGGGCGCCAGTTGGGAACAAAAGCCGTTGGCTTCCTCAACTCCATCCCAGAATGGGCTGGGAGCCCTTCATGTTGCCATTTTGCCCAGCCACCATCGAGCACGGCGACACGCTCGTGACCAGCGTAACGCAATATCCACCAGAGGCGGCTTGCGAACATACTGGTGCTTTGGTCGTAAGCCACCACCTGGTGTTCTGATGAAATTCCAAGTCGCCCGAAGGTCAAGCTCGCTGCCTTTCGATCGGGTAGTGGGTGTCGACCGTTGTGACCTGTCGTTGTTCCTGATAGGTCCCGGTCCAGATGTGCATAGCCTGCCCCCGGAATGTGGGCTGCCAGATAGGATTCCTCTCCCTCCTCAGTTTTGGTCAAATCAAAGCGACAGTCGATAATCGTCCACAGCGGGTCTCCAAGGTGCTTGGCGAGAAGATCAGTCGAAACGATCAGAGGGTGGTCAATCGGCATGGTTCAGCAGAAAGTCACGGTGTCCACGATTTTACGTCAAGTTGCTTTACTTGCTCATTACCGGTGATAGCTGTGATACGCATCGTTTTGTCAAACACTATCAACTCTATCACTTAGAGGTAGAGCCTCTTGTGATGGCATGGCACGATGCGGGTAGCGCCGCTACAATGTAATTTCGTCTCTATGGTTACTGTGGTTGCTCAGACGTGGCTTGACCGACTCGGAATTCGGTTCATTTCCCTACTGATTCTTGTCGGTTTTATGTGCCCCGCCCAACTTGGCTGTATGCCGGTGTCTGATACAGCGGACGAGCCAGTTGACGCATCTCACGCCGGTAAAGCCCAGGGATTGGTTATAAGGGGCTTAGCACCTCCGGTGACCGGTGGATTTAACTCGGTCGTTATGGTCGAACCGGAGTTGCCTTGGGCCGTGCCTGTGCCGGATGAGCCAAGGACGATGGACCAGTTTGGTCTAGCGTTTGACCCTGGTGTGCTCGTCGCTAGGGTCGGTCAGGTGGTTGCCTTCACAAATGGCGATGACGTGCTTCATAACGTACACGTAAAGAGTTCGGCTACGCTCAAGACGGTCTTTAACGTAGCCACGCCGATCACTGGCGAGTATCTGCATGTCTTCGATGCAGGAACCTATACTGTGTCATGCGACGTGCATCCGGCGATGGGCGCCTATATCGTGGTAACCGAGGCTCCTTATGCAGCGGTAGCTGACCGTGAGGGTCGGTTTGAATTATTGAGTATCCCGGCTGGTCGTCACACGGTACGCGTATGGAATATCGATGCTGGACGGCGCAGTGAGCGCGTGGTCGACATTGTAGGCACGACAGAAATCGATCTAACGGCTCCAGAGTGATGGTGCGAGGTTGCCTTCAATTCTGATTCTGGCCGCGGCTGTAAGGCGACTTAGGCATTATTTCGCGGAGCGAAGAGAAAGCAAATATTTGATTTCCTGTTTCCATCAGGCGAGGCTATACTGGGCGTGACCCTTTTGGAGCCTATGGTCGCTGAGGCTGCCCGGTGTTGGCCTAGTGGGGGTTGTGATCTCAAAACTTATTTGTTTACAACTATTTAATATGTATCTCTTTTATTTTATGAACGCTAAGGACGCCGTTTTTTCATGACCTTCCAACCGAAGGATGGGACGGGTTTTCAGGCAATCGGACTGCATAATATTGCCAAGTGGCCTCAATGGGAGAGTATTGCTCCGGATGTGCGAGAGGCCGTTGAAGTCGTAGGAAGTGTTCTGCCGTTTCGTACGAACCGCTACGTTCTGGATGAGTTGATTGACTGGTCGAGGGTGCCCGACGACCCAATTTTTCAGCTTGTATTCCCGCAGCGAGGGATGCTCGAAGATTCCGAGTATCGTGAGGTGCATTCGCTGCTTCGGTCGGGTGACCGGGTCGAGGCGATGACGGCGGCGGTTAACCGGATCCGAATGGACCTCAATCCGCACCCTGCAGGTCAGCTCACTCATAATGTGCCGATCGTTGACGGCGAGCGGATGGAGGGTGTCCAGCACAAATATCGGGAAACCGTGCTTTTCTTTCCATCGCAGGGTCAGACCTGTCACGCCTATTGCACCTATTGCTTCCGCTGGGCACAGTTCGTCGGACTCGAGGGTTTCACGTTTCAGGCAAAGGAGACCGACCAACTGGTTGATTATCTGAAGGCCCATACCGAGGTTTCTGACGTACTTGTCACTGGCGGTGATCCGATGATTATGAGGTCGTCGGTTCTGAGGCGCTACATAGAGCCATTGTTATCACCCGACCTTGAGCACATTCAGAACATTCGATTTGGCACGAAGGCCGTAGCCTATTGGCCACAGCGCTTTGTGACTGACACGGATGCTGATGATTGCCTTCGGTTATTTGAGGAGATAGGTGCTGCTGGTCGTCAAGTCGCCATTATGGGGCACTACTCCCATCCAATCGAGCTTGAGCCAGAGATTGCACGTCAAGCGGTCAGGAGAATCCGTGACACAGGTGCACAGATTCGAATGCAGGCACCGCTCATCAGGCATGTAAACGACGACTTCCGTGTATGGTCTTCGCTCTGGCAAAACGGCGTGCAACTTGGTCTGATTCCGTATTACATGTTCGTCGAACGGGATACCGGTGCGCGGAAATACTTTGAGGTGCCCCTTGTGGAGGCTCATGAGATCTTCACGAAGGCGTACAGAGCGGTTTCTGGGTTAGCGCGATCGGTGCGAGGTCCATCGATGTCAGCCTTTCCAGGTAAGGTTCGAGTCCTAGGGGTGTTGACGCCTCTTGATGTGATTGGTCAGCACGTGTATGAAACGCTCCGTCACAGGGTTGGCTTTGATCTGCTGGGGGACCCAAATCAGAAGCTTCTCTTGTGTGATTTCATCCAAGCGAGAAACCCCGAGTGGGTAAATAGGCCATTTTTGGCTGAATTTGATGAAGGTGCGGCGTGGTTCGACGACCTTCGTCCAGCTCTTGGCCAGAAACATTTTCCTTTTGATATTGACGGCGTTAGTGGGTCTGGCCGTCCGCTCGCCTCGGTGACGGAACTCCTACACAACTAGGGCACACCAGTTGTTAACGGGTGTGACATAGCACTCCGTTTGGGGGGGTCTTTAATCGGCGTGTGGTTTTGAGTAGGGGAGTTCACCGATGAGCTCTGTGATTGCTAGGTCGCCGTTATCGAAAAGCCAGCAAATCTAGCACCGTGGAGTTACGTGGTGCCGGAGGTGGGACTCGAACCCACACGGGGAGTGAACCCCACGGGATTTTGAATCCCGCGCGTCTGCCAGTTTCACCACTCCGGCCCTCGTTATCTGTCCCATGGCGAGTAATTGGCTGCCCAAAAATGCGCCGAGTATAGCATGCGGTTCTCTTGCCGGTGGGGAAAGCCCATCGGTCCTTGGTTCCCCTTAGCCGTGCGAGTAATGGCATTCTTATAGCGTGATCGGATATCTATACCCAGGTGTTACAAACAAGGCTGGTGTAGGTCGCCATTAAAAGTGACGGCCTGAAGCCGTCATGGACGATGTTCGCCGTCAAATTTCCAAAGATAAAGGGTTCGAGGGTTTCCCCGGGAATCGTTGAATGATTCGACCGCGTCAGGCTGCCAGTCGCCCATGTTGAAGGCGTGCGACACAATTCGAGTGCCGGCGGAAAGCTGACTTGTCAAGATCGGTCGAAGTTTCAGGTTTGATGAAGAGAGCAAGTAGAGTGTCACGACGCTTGCCTCTGAAACGTCAGTGGCCATAGCGTCGCCGAGAATGAAAGTCACACGGTCAGTTACGCCTTCTCGTCGCGCGTTAGCGTTGGCTTCGGCGATCCGTTCGGGATCGATATCGACGCCAACACCGCGGGCTCCGTAGTCCCGTGCAGCCGAGATAGGGATGCGCCCGTCACCACTACCAAGATCGTAGAGAATGTCATCGGAGGTGACTTCAGCAAGCTGTAGCATCCTATCGACGACCTCCCGAGGGGTCGGTACATAAGGGGCTAGGCTCTGTCCGTCCTGAGCGGTAGTGGTTTTCCTTGACACCGACGAGAGGCCACTAGCATCGATCAGTGGTATTTTCTGGCCAGCCTCCGATGGTGTAAGTAGGAGTGGAAGTAGGTTGAAGAACCCTGCTAGGGCAGCACCCGTTAAGAGCCCGCTAGTCAGCTTCTTCCGAGTTAACTTCATGTGTAATCCTCCGAATCCGTTACTTTGAACAGCTCTCTATGATCCTGCTGGCTCAAGTCTAGTTTGTTTTGCCAGGCATACTTGGTATCGAGACTGGTTTAGTTGAAGTAATCGCCGCGTCACATGAAGGGAAGATAAGGCGAAACTACTAAGTTTTTCGTTTGTTTTTGGTTGATCTTTGCGTTTTTGTGTGGTAACATTTTCGGGCTATGCAGGATGACATCATGGCAATCCTACACTCGAGAATATATTAAAGCTTGGGGGAAATGTGGCATTTGATGTTGGCGATAAGGTCATTTACCCAAATCATGGACTTGGTGTAGTTGAGACCATCGAAGAAAAAACAATTATGGGAACCACCTGTGGCTTTTATATGCTGCGGATGATTTCGAGCGATACGACTGTTCTGGTTCCAGTCGAGAACATCGAGAGCGTTGGGCTCAGGCTAGCTGTCTCCGATGATGAGATCGATCGTCTCTACAAGCGTTTGGCCAACGGGAAGATCGATAGCCATCAGAATTGGAAGGGTCGCTTCAAGGATAACTCTGACAAGATGCGGAGCGGCTCAATTCGCGATGCCATAGAGGTGCTGAAGAATCTGACGTTTCTAAGTCTGTCGAAGAGCTTGTCTTTCCGTGAGAAGCGGATGCTAGATCGAGCGAAATTTCTGGTTATCTCAGAGATTTCCGAGGTCTCAAATGAGCCGGCGGAGAGCGTGGAGGAGCGCGTGGATAAAGCCCTTGTCCGGTGCTTCGCGAGTAAGGCTAGGGCGGAGGCTAGGGCGGCAGCCACCCCGCGTGCCAAGAAGACTGCTAAGACTGCCAAGGCCTCGACACGGTCGACTAGTCGACGAACGTCGATGGCGGTTCGTGCGTCTTAGCATAAGATTCTGACGGGCACTGATTCAATAGGCCTGATCCGGGACACCGGGTCAGGCCTTTTTTGTTTCCTGATTGCAGATGTCTGTAATAGCGCGGCTTACTGCTTGGGTTCGGTCGATTGCCACCTACGTGCTAGGGGGCCTATACGTTATTCTTGTTGTTCCTCCAGCATTGGTGATTGCGTTAACGACCCGCCAGCGCAGCGTACTTTATTGGACAGGATATGTTGGGGTTCGTTTAGCCCTAGTCGCTACTGGGATCCGTATTCGAGTTGAAGGCCTTCAGTATGTGTGCTCAGATCGGCCGACCGTCTACTGCGCAAACCACGCAAGCAATGTCGAACCCCCAATCTTGTATGTGTTGTTCCGAGATCTTTTTCCGAGGCTTTACATCTTCTATAAAGCTGGGCTCCGTAAGATGCCAGTGCTTGGAGTAGGCTTCGATATTATTGGCTTTGTGGGTATTCATCGAGGCGATCGGGAGAAAAGTACAGCAGCGATTACTCAAGCGGCAGTGAAGTTACGGAACGGTGGATCGTTCGTGATCTTTCCAGAAGGTACCCGTAGCCGGACCAATGAGCTCCTGCCATTTAAGAAAGGAGGATTTGTTTTGGCACTGGAAGCACAGGCTCCGGTTGTCCCAGTGGCGATCCTGGGTGGTCGTACGGCAATGGAGCGGGGAAGCGCCTTGGTTTGGCCTGCGACTGTTAGCGTTCGATTCGGAGAACCTATTGATACATTAGGTCGAGATTATTCCCACCGCGATGAACTTATCCGAGAGGTTCGTGCTGAAATAGAGCGGCTCCGGGCACTAGGTCCGGTTTGTTAGCTGTTGCCAGTTTCTGAGTTGTTAACCTCTAGAAGTAGGTTAGGCTCTTGTGAGTGGCGCGTGGCCTTCATTCGAGCAAGATGATTAAGGCGAGATGCGGGCATCAAGGTCTCCAAGGACTTTGTCGGTTACTGAAGCCTCAGCCGCGGTAGAAGTGCTGTTGTGCCGTGTGCTGTGCAGCCACCGAGGTCGGCTGCTATGATCGACGGATATTGGCTGCACGGCCTCTGACTGCGGCTCTTTGACGGGCGCGTAATAAGTTATCGCTGAGACTATGTCGACTCAGATCTCCGAAGCTACGACGAATCGCTTGTCGGTCTATTTGCGGTGTCTGAATAAGTTGGATGCGGAAGGCATACGCACCGTATCGTCGAAGGTGCTCGCCGACCGGTTCGATTTGAACGCACCGCAAATTCGGAAGGACCTTGCGCATTTTGGTGAACTGGGTGTACGAGGGGTCGGCTATTACGTGAAGGATTTGAAGCGGCAACTCCGCCAAATTCTAGGCCTTGACCTCCATCTAAAGGTTGCCATTATGGGGGCTGGTAATCTTGGCCTCGCGCTGGCTGACTATTCGGGATTTCAGCAGGAAGGTTTCAAGATTGTAGCGCTCTTTGACAATCTCCACGAGAAGATTGGCCAGCATTCGCGGGGAGGAATCCCAATCTACGATATCAAGGACCTCCGAACAATTGCTGTGCGAGAGCAGATTGTTATCGGAGTGATTGCGGTGCCGTTTAATTCGGCGCAGGAAGTGGTTGATAAAGTTGTGGCAGCTGGAATCAAAGCGATATTGAATTTCTCGCCGGAAGCCCTACGTGCACCCGACGAAGTGAAACTTAAGAATGTTGATCTGACTGTGTCCTTGGAAAGCTTGTCGTTTTATTTGGCGCGGGGGATAGGTGGCGACAGTATCTAAAGGTAAACCGTCGGACGCCGCTCGAAATCGACAGTTATCTCATGTGGATAGTCGTGGGCAAGTGAAAATGGTTGACGTTGGAGAGAAGGAGGTTACCCACCGTGAAGCGATCGCGCGAGGATCGATTGCGATCGGTCCAACGGCGCTAGAGGCCATCCAGTCTGGCAACGTTGCCAAAGGTGAACCACTGCAAGCTGCACGGCTAGCTGGCATCATGGCAGCCAAACGAACATCGG
>ERZ651768.2921-NODE-2921-length-11623-cov-2.475230_pt1 | contig 11623 bp, 10 predicted proteins | sample MGYA00514754_ERZ651768 | MGnify/ENA metagenome assembly ERZ651768 | reverse complement strand
GGCGTAACTATTAAAACTAAATTTAGAATGATTTTAAATCTCGTGAAGAGAAATTTGAAAGCGCATTTTAATTAAATCAACAAAATAATTTTTAATACAGTAAGCTCGTATAAATTTGAATTATGGTTCAATCCTCATTTCGATTCAGAGACCTATTCCTCGCCAGAGACAGGGGGAACAAAAAATCAGGTTCTGGAGTTAATTCACCGCTTGGTAAAACACCATGCTGGAGAGTACAGTGACGGTTAAGGAAACCATATTAATGGTCTAGAAGATTTATGAGGTTACAATCACAGGAATGATACTATTGAAACCCAAAAGAAACTCATCCTTGAACAACTTGAATACTCAATTCTCCATGACTTATAGCAACAGGTTTGAGTTTGACTTCTCCACCAGCGACAATAGTTCCTGTTCGTTCATTAATGACAATTTTTGCTTTTTGTTGAGTATTGATTTTTAAGTTTTCAAGGATAGAAACGACTTGAACAACATTTCTTTGATAATTTGATGCAGAGTCTGCTATTTCAAGTTGGAAATAGCCCATTTCAATTGCTGCTATTACACCGCCGAGTTTATCAATATTTTTAAAATATTCATTAGTTTTATTTTAGCATTCATTTTTTTTAGAATTATTATTATTCCTGTTCTCGTTGGATTAAGATTTATATTTTTAATTTTAATAATTGAGTGTTTAGCCAAAAGAGTTAAAACAATAAAAAAAGCGGCTGAAGATATATCTCCTGGTATATTCAAATCAAAGGCTTTGAAATCTTTTTGACCTTCAATAGAAATGAGATTGTATGTTTTAAATTTTTTTATTTTAATTTTTGCTCCAGTAAATTTTAATATATTTTCCGTATGGTCTCTTGATTTTTTCAATTCTTTAATTTTAGTAATCCCTGGGGTATTTAAAGATGCAAAGATAATTGAACTTTTAACCTGTGCAGAACCTATTTTTTCTTCATGACTTATTGCTATTGGCATCTCGCTTCCATTTATGTAGATAGGAAGAGTTTTTTTGTCTTTCGGCTCAAAAGCAACACCAAATTTTTCTAAGGGGGTAATTATTCTTCCCATAGGTCTTTTGCTTAAACTTTTGTCTCCAATAATTTTAATTTTATGTGGGTAAGTTGTTAAAAGGCCCATCAGTAGTCTAGCCAAGGTTCCAGAATTTCCTGCATTTATTGTTAAGTTATTTTGTGTTTTGAAAGATCCTAATCCATTACCATATACATGATATATGTTTTTGTACTTAATAATTTTAACCCCAAGTTTCTTCTTTAAGGCATTAATGGTATTTAAAACATCTTCTGATTCTAATAAATTTTTTATTTTTGATATTCCAATACATTGACTTGCAAAGAGTAAAGCTCTGATCGAACAAGATTTATCACCAGGAATTTCTATTTTTTTATTAAATTTTTCAATTTTTTTATTTATCGAAACAGAGAATTTTTTATTCATTTTTCATGATAAGCGTCATAATCGGTCAAGTCCGTGTGGGCGACTGGGATGCCTATACATCTCCATTGGAGATCGCTGATTTGGTGGAGATGGATTCACTATTGGTCAGTGCAACTAACGGTGGGTTACTGGTATATGATCGGGACCTTGATGATTTCACTACTTACACAAAGATGCATGGACTTGTGGGGACAGATTTATCAGCAGTAGCTGTTGATGTGTATGATCAATTTTGGGTAGGAGGAGCTTCGCCAGCTGGGTTTATACAATTATTAGATGAACAATTTTCTGTATTGGAATCCTTCGATCTGGATCTCACAGAAATTGTGGATTTTGCATTAGCTGATTCCATTGCCTTTGCGGCATTTCTACAAAACCAGGATTGGGGTATTATGGAGTTTCGTTATGATGGCGAACAGTTTTTTTATAAGGATGTATACAATAATTGGCCAGTGACGCTGAATGAAATTTCTGGTTTAGTTATGGCTGGAGAAATGCTCTATGTGGGCACAGATCAAGGTATGTTCTCCGGCAATTGGAAGACAACTAATTTGAAGGATCCTGCTAACTGGCAGCAGGATGATGAATTGACAGGATCGATATCAACCTTTAAACAGGATGGTGAAATAATTTTATTGCTCATGGATAATGATGTTTATGAATTCAATACAATGACTGCTTCTTCAAATTTGCTTTGGGACTATTACCATGATGCCTATGAGATCTATGATGTTATTCAGGATAATGAAGGTGCATTGTGGGGTGTGCTCAACACAAAATTCATGAAAATGAATACGACTACTGTGACATGGTCAAAAGAAACAGGCGAACAATTTAAAAGGATATTTTACCTTAATGATGGAACAATAGTCGCTGGAACAACAACAGGGCTACTGTTTTTGAATGAAAATACACAATCTTTTACACGAAAGAAACCGAATGGTCTATTAATGAATAATGTTTCTGCTGTACATGTTATGACTGATGGACGTCTTGTGGCTGGTTCGAGGTATGGCCTTATGATCAAAGAAGGAGCCGGCTGGCGGAACATTGTGGGGTTTGACGGCGATGATCTCATCATTTCCAACAATAAGGATTATGCCCGTTTTGTTGCTGATACGATTCCTGTTCATTTTGGAAATTATATTGCTGATATAGAGGAAGGTCCGGATGGCTTGCTCTATTGTGGAGTGCGTGGTACGTATCCCGAGCCACAGTTCCATGGTGGTGGAATTGTGATCATTGATGTGGATGATCCGGCGAATTTTACCCTTATCGATACGGCCCAACTCGATTATTTCGCTGATGAATATCTTATCGTTAAAGATATTGCTAAAGATCCTTTCGGCAACCTCTGGATTGCTGATACGTATGCCACAACGCATTTTGAACCGTTAAAAGTTTTAAAGACTGATGGTACATGGGGTGCATATGATGTAACCAGTTCGGGTGGTGTTTTGAGTCTTACTCCCAATTCCATTGATTTCGATTCCTGGGGCCGGGTGTGGATCGGTTCCTTTGAGGATAATAATAATGTCGGCGCCGCCAGCAATGGTGGTGTGGCCATGCTGGATTACAGCGGAGATCCTGCTGATCCCGATGAAACGGAATGGACCAAAGTAAACGTCAACACTGATGCTTCCACCAATACCATTTGGTCATTGGGTGTGAATAGCAGCGATGTCCTTTATTTATTATCACCAAAAGGGTTGAATGGACTGACACTCAAATTTTCAAATTCCGATCCAGTGTCTCATTATGGGTTTACCTATTATCCCAATATTTCCTTTAGTTCCGGTTCAAAATTGCGTATTGATCCGCGGGATAATATTTGGACAACATCACCGACTCAAGGTGTGTATGTTTTAACATCATCAGCATCTTACTGGCCTGATATTAATGGACTCACCGCAGAGAACAGTTATTTACTTTCCAACAATGTTGCTGCTGTGGCATTTGATGAAAATGAAGGACTGGCCTATATCGCCACAGATAGAGGGATCAGTGTGGTAAAGATTCCCTATGCCAAAAAGAACTCTTCTTATTCAAATGTCGATATTTTTCCTAGTCCATTCCGCATCCCAACTGCAACACCACTTACAATTGATGGACTTATGGACGGATCGTCCTGCAAAATTATGACACTCACCGGTAGAGTATTGCAGACCATTGAATCACGACCGGATGTAGAAGGTTACCAGGCATTTTGGGATGGGAGAGATGAATCCGGACATTGGGTTGGGACAGGCGTATATCTCATTGCCATGTATGATGAGAAAGGGGCATCTTCTTTTTCAAAAATTGCAGTAATTAGGAATTAAATGATTATCAGGAACGTTAAAAATACGATCAAAATTGTTATAGGTGTCATCCTGGTCATCATTGGACTAATCGGTGGCCTGATTCCTATTTTCCAGGGCTGGATATTTGGAATTCCCGGATTATTATTATTGAGCAGTGTGTTTCCGCCTTTGCGCAAATGGGTAGATAAAGTAAAAGCTAAGATGAGAAAAAAAGAAAATTAATTCTGTTGTATATACTCGGGCATGATCCCGAATTCTGATTCTAGTTCCCCTGCAATATTCCGTATCATATCTTTTCGTTTATCATGATGCATGAAGGCGCTTTTCATGGCAACAATAGTTACCTCCCTAAAATCGTGTAATCCAAAGCCAAATAAATTTTTAGCTACCATGAATTCATCTGTGAGTGTAGTCCCGGACATGAGACGATTGTCTGTATTAAGCGTAACGCGGATGCCTTGATCGTAATAAAATTTCATAGGATGATATTTCAATGACCGCACTGAATGAGTTTGCCAATTCGAGGTCAGGCAGATCTCGAGAGGAATGCGGTGGTCATTTACATAATTCATGAGGTCTTTGTCTTCCTTCAGTCTTGTACCGTGTCCAATTCTGTTGGCACTGCAATGATGGATTGCCTGATGAATGGATGATGGTCCAAAAGCTTCGCCAGCGTGGATAGTGGCATTGACATTATTATTGCGGATGAGATAAAACGCTTCCCGATGCTCTTTGGCAGGAAAATTTTCCTCAGCTCCAGCCAGGTCAAACCCCACCACTCCTTTATTCTTATAGCGCACAGCAATATCTGCCAGTTTTAAAGATGCTTCCGGGGAAATGTGGCGAATTCCGCAAATGATGATACCTGAATGAACACCAAACTCTTTTTTACCTTTATCCAATCCCTGCTGGACGGCTTCCACTGATTCACCCATGGTCATCCCTTCTGCAGTATGGAGAATAGGGGAATAGCGAATTTCGATATAGCGCACGTTTTCCTTGGCGACATCTTCGATTAATTCGTAGGCGCAGCGCTGCAAACTTTCAGGTGTCTGCATAACGCTTAACGTAATATCGAAACGTTTGATATAATCTTCCAGGGAACCACGTTTATCCCCAATGACGAGAGCTTTACGAAGATCGTCAATATTTGATGCCGGAAGCTCAATGCTGTCTTTTTGAGCCAGGTCAAGTACAGTGTCTACCCGCAGACTTCCATCCAAGTGGCAATGGAGCTCAACTTTGGGTAGTCGTTTAAGTAAAGCGTGAGTTATTCTCATTTTTTTGTAACAGATTTGTAAAGCCAGAAAATCACAGCCGCGAATGTCACCAATCCAAGTAGTTCAAAACCCTGAAAATTCGGCCACCAGTCTTTATTCCCAGTGACAAAAATGGGTACGGCCACAAGTATGCCCATTAGCGCTTCCCCGGTAATGAGCCCGGATGCGATGAGCAGTCCCTTCTTTTCGGACGTTTTTGACGCGCCTGCTTTTTTACCCAGATGATTGATCATACCGCCGATGAAAATGGGAACAGTCAATGTTATGGGCAAGTAAATTCCTACTGCAACAGCCAAAATTGGAACGCGAAAATCCGAGCCGCGCTTTTCCTGTCTAATATCGATAAGAATTATGAAAACGGCGATCAGAGCGCCTATGTAGACGAATGTCCAGGGCAGGTTACCCGTAAAGACGCCATCGGCCACTGATTTCATCAGTGTCGCCTGTGGTGCAGAAAGTGTGGGCGAACCGATTGTATATGCGGTATGCAGTATGTCCAGGACCAATCCCAGCACCACGGCAGCGCTGACAGTTCCCACAACCTGCATTACTTGCTGTTTCCAGGGAGTTGCACCCACAATGTGGCCTGTTTTCAGATCCTGCATATTGTCACCGCCGATGGCGGCAGCACAGCAGACAACAGCGCCCACCATAATGGCTCCGGCAGCACCAACTTCTGAACCGGTACCTAGTATTGCCAACAACAGCAATGATGAAAATAATATTGTAGCGATGGTTACTCCTGAAATAGGATTATTGGATGAGCCCACAACACCGGCCATATACGCTGCCACAGCAGAGAATAAGAAACCGAATACCATCATCACAACTGCCAAAAGGGCGGCAATCCCAGCTGATTCAATGATTCCTAGATATAAAAAGAAAACCGGTACAAGCAATCCTATCAATGCATAGCCCACATAATTGATGGGTATATCCATTTCTTCTTGCGGAACGTCCGCACCGGACTGGCGATGCTTAACTGCATCAAGGCTGGCTTTAATTCCGGCTACCAATGGTTTAAATAATTTGATTAATGACCAGACACCACCCACAACCATGGCACCGACACCCAAATAGCGAATTTTTGAATTCCAGATATTCCAGGCCGCATCCATGGCATCACCTTCATATCCATTGATGGCTGAATAGATGGGAATAGCCACAGCCCATGAAATCAAACCTCCAGCCAAAACAAGGATACCAATATTTCGTCCAACAATATACCCAACGGAAATAAGCGCGGGGGAAAGGTCTGTTCCGATTCCGAAGATAGATCGGCCGACACCAGCAGCACCCACAATTTCCGCATGCCACATGCCAAATCCCTGCTGACACACTTTCATAACACCGCCGATCAGGCCGGCAATTCCAATTGTTTTTATTCCTCCGGCTGCATCAGTGTTTTTGCCTTGTCGGGCTTCTTCCCCGGCTCGAAGAATTTCGGCTGTGGCAATTCCTTCCGGATATTTGAGTTTTGCAACCACGATTAATGCCCTGCGCAGTGGAATGGTAAACAATACACCGATGACACCGCCAACGGTTGCGATCTTTGCCACTTCCATATAATCAAATGTTTCCCAGTAGCCCAGTAATACAAGTGCAGGAATGGTAAAAATTACGCCCGCTGCCAGGGATTCGCCGGCAGAAGCGGCAGTTTGAACAATATTATTCTCTAAAATATTTGATTTTTTAAATAACGACAGCACACCCATGGATATAACAGCAGCGGGGATAGAGGCGGAAACGGTCATCCCGGCAAAAAGGCCCAGATAAGCATTGGCTCCGGCGAGGATCATGGACAAAACGACACCTAAAAAGAGCGCTTTGATCGTGATTTCGGGAAGTGGATTGTGGTTTGTCATTGAATTCTTTTGTTTATTGACGGCGAAAGTAGACTAAAATGCTGTTGTGCATCAAGCATTGTAACTGTTGTAATTTTGCTTATCAGAAGGGGTGCTCTTCCGCGCCAGATGGAATTGCTGAGATAACACCCATGAACCTGATCTGGATAATACCAGCGTAGGAAAATTATGCATCTCACATTACTCATTCTATTAACAGCAACATCGCTGTATTCACAAATAAGTGGGTTAGTTGTTGATGTCAAAACCAATCAACCCATTGCCGGAGTCAATATCACCGGTGGAAATACGGGAACAGCTGCTGATAATGAAGGCCGGTTTTCAATTGCAGTCCAGGAAGGAGATGAATTGACATTCTCGCACATTGGATATTCAATAATCTCAACAAAAGCTTTCGATGGCATGTCCGTGAAATTGAAAGCTATTATTTTACGAAGTCAAGAAATTGTCGTCCGCGCCGGATTGAAAGAAGAATCACACCAGCGCTCCACGAATAGTGTAACCGTGATCGATGCCGCATCCATAAAACGGGCTGACGGCAGCCATTTCCAGGATATCATGGAATCCATCCCGAATTTCAATGCTGCCGGTGGAACCAGCCGTCCCCGCTATTTCCAGATTCGCGGCATCGGCGAGCGTAGTCATTATTTTGCTGAAGGACCGCCCAATTTTTCAGTGGGTTTTGTCATCGATGATATCGATTTGAGCGGACTGGGCATGGCCGGGCTGCTCTTTGATTTGGAGCAAGTAGAAGTATTTAAAGGGCCGCAATCTGCTATTTTTGGTCCCAATGCCCTGGCCGGACTCATTAGCATTCGCTCGCAAGAGCCAACTAATTCTTTTAATGCACATGTTCGATTGACAGGAGGCTCGGATAATATTCAACGTTTTAACGGGATGGTAAATGTGCCTCTGGGAATTGCATTTGCGCTTCGTGTAGCTTTGGAATCGGGCGCAGGCAATGGCTTCCGGGAAAATAAATTTTTAGATTTGAACAATTCAAACGGTCGAAAAGAGAATATTATCCGTGAAAAATTATCGTTTACTCCCAACGAAAATTTCCAAGCTGTGCTCACATCATTCAGGGCTGTACTGGATAATAAATACGACGCCTGGGCGCCGGATAACAATAAAGACCTGTTCACCTATACAAACCAGCAGGGTATCGATAGCCAGGAAACCAATGCCTATTCACTGCGAGCGAATTACAGCGAGAACAAATTAAATACCACACTCATTGCATCACGATCTGAAACTGATCTGGTCCATGCCTATGACGGTGACTGGGGCAATGATGACTATTGGCTGCAGGAACCTTACAATTTTGATCCTGACGTAACCTATTGGAAGTATGAATTCTTTGACAGCACAGCCCGGAATCGTGTCAATCAAACATTTGAAGCAAGGGTAAGTTATGGTGATGTTGTTGTGGGTTATTATACCAAATCACTGGAGGAAAAAGACAATGCTTCCGGCTGGCTCTATGGCGGTGATGCTGCATTGGCTGCCAGTGAATTCACATTCAACGTTTCGGCCATCTATGGACAGATCGACAAACAGATTTCTGATAGATTGAAAATGTTGGCCAATGTGCGCAAAGAAAACAATGAGATCACTTATTACGGCACTGCCAGTTATTTCGATTGGTATGTGTATGGTTTGGCGCCATTAGACACAGTTGCATTTAACATTGAGCATGATCTTTGGGGCGGCAAATTGGCATTACAATATTTGGTGAATGAAAATATGAATGTCTATGGCAGTCTATCCAGAGGATATAAGGCCGGTGGAGTTAATCAGCATCCATCATTAGCTGCAGACAATCGTCCGTATGATCCGGAGTTTATGACCAACATAGAATTAGGTTTGAGAAGATATACGGAAAACTCGACGTTGCATCTTTCAGCATTTATGGCCACGAGAACAGATCAGCAAGTATCGATTTCCAGCCAGCAACGGGAGGGAGACCCCAATAGTTTTATTTTTTACTCTGCCAATGCAACCACTGGTTCGTTAAGCGGACTTGAATTGGATGGCGCCTATAAATTGAATTCAGTATTGTCATTATCGGGCTCATTGGGTTTATTGAAAACCCATGTGGATGTGTTCACGTTTGAGTCTGATTCTGGTATTACATCAACATTGGGTGACAGGAAGGCGGCCCATGCGCCAAAATACTCATTCAGTTTTGCCGTGGATTATTTGAAAGAGAATGGACTCTTCGGCAGATTGGAATGGACGGGAAAGGACAAATTTTATTTTTCAGACAGTCACGATGAAATTTCCGAACCTTACCAGCTGTTCAACGGCCATGTTGGCTATGATTTTGGGAATTGGTCAGTGAAAGTATGGGGTAGGAATATCATCGATGCTCGTTATGCTACTAGAGGGTTCTATTTTGGATTAGAACCTATCTGGAATGGAGAATTACAGGATCATGAATACCCGGATAGAAAATACATAAGTTTTGGCGATCCGGCGCATTTTGGGGTGATGATTGATTATAATATTAAATGATTGCTGAAACAGCGATCAAATATTGCCCGGCATAATAAGTTGCTAAAATAATTCCTTCTGCACTTTTAAAGGGTGTATTAAAGCGATTCCACGCCAATGTGCTGTCAGAGATCATGAATAATGTGGCGCCCCAGGCGGCAGCTTGGGCTAAGGGGGATAGAACAGCATTAAAATGGCTCCAGGCTGTAAGCCCCATGGCGGTAATAACTAAAATATAGATCATGACAGGAAGGCGTAGTTTTCCGCTGGATGACCATAATTGAGACATCATGAAGACTGCAGCCAGCACAATGAAAATTGTCAAGGGCCAGGAAAAGACCAGCGCTCCGGCAGTAAAGGCGCCGATGTACCAGAAATGGCCGATAAGAAAGCTGAAAAGTCCCGCTTTAAAGTAATCTGGAAAGAGAAGGAGCATATCACCTCCCAGGCAAAAGGTCAGTCCAATTAATATGGTTAAAGAATATGTATTTGGATTGGTTAGATATGAACTCCCAACCAGCAGTATGAGCATTAAAACTGGGATGGGTTTTACAAGCTTATATCCCGAATCACTGAATTTATATTTTCCAATTATTGCAGCAATTAACAGGATAATATAAAGTATAACTTTAAACAATTAAATTCAACAAGTGGAATGAAAAAGACCGCCAACTGGTTTATCTTCTTGCGCTAATTCATTGTACCGTTTTACCGCTGCTTTTGTCTTCAATACACTAGTTAAGATATCTTTGTGCTTTAACAGTTTTAATGTTTCAGGTTTGGTTTTCAGTTTTTGCCACATACCCTGGGATAAAACAATGATGCGGCTGCCATTGACCAATAACTCTTCTACGTCAGCTGGCTGGATACCGGGGGAATGATGGGTGCCCGTTTCGGTCCAGTCCCAGTCCCGTCCGCCACCGGGCCATAGTTTGGCGTCTTTAAAATTGCCCACAACAGTTGTGATCTGTCCCCATTCCAAGTCGTCAATGAGAGGTGATGTCATTCCAGCTTCAGCTTTTTCAATTTCGGTGTAATGATGAAGGAACAGTAAGGCGCATTTTTATTATTGTTGTAATAATCCTGGTGATAGTCTTCGGCGACAGTATATTTCTGTACAGGTAAAATTTCAGTAACAATATTGTTGTCAAAAACTGACTGAGCATTGGTTAATGATTTTTCAGCTATTGTTTTCTGTTCTTCCGACGAATAATAAATACCGGAGCGGTATTGTGTTCCTACATCTGCGCCCTGCCTGTTGAGGGTGGTGGGATCGTGAGCTTTCCAGAATATATCCAGGATTTCGCTGAATGTTACTTTTTGCGGATCGAAGGTTACCCTGGCCACTTCGGTATAACCTGTATTGCCAGAGCAAACCTCTTTATAAGTGGGTTTGTTGGTATGGCCGTTAGAGTAGCCTGCTTCCACGGTTTCAACGCCATCAATGCGTTCGTAGACAGCCTCCACGCACCAGAAACAACCGGCACCAAGGACAATGGTTTCATTTTCAGCTGACATAAGATGTGCTCCTAAAAAGAGGATAATTGAAATTAATTTTGTCATATTCAATTCAAGTTTATACCCATTCAAACATAGTCACATTAATAAAAGTTTCAAATAATGAACTCAATTGTTCGTTTTGTATAAAACAGTATCTTAATTTTGCTGGCTTAATAAAGTAACAAATTATGTTAAAAGTAGCAGTCCTAAAGGAAACAGCCGAAGATGAACACCGCGTTTCTCTTGTGCCGGAGAGTATTAAACGTCTTGCCAAGCAGGATGTAGAAGTCCTTGTGCAGCGTGGCGCCTTTGCGTACACAGGTTTTACCGATGCTCAATATACTGCAGCCGGCGCAACTATCATTCCCGATTATAATCAATTGATCCAGGATGGTGATATTTTTCTCAAGGTACAATGTGTCTGTCTGCAGGACGGCATGATGCAGATCGTGGATCCCTTTAAAGAAAATTCTGTCATTATCGGTTTTTTCAATCCCTTTAAGAATATTCATAACGTAGAAGAACTGGCTACCCGCAATATGACCACATTCTCTATGGAATTGGTGCCGCGGATTTCCCGGGCCCAGCGCATGGATGCCTTGAGCGCCATGAGTTCTGCCGCGGGATATAAAGCCGTAATCCATGCTGCTGCAGAACTGAATAAATTGTTCCCCATGATGATGACAGCGGCAGGTACTATACCTGCGGCCAA
>ERZ651768.2920-NODE-2920-length-11628-cov-3.084235_pt1 | contig 11628 bp, 16 predicted proteins | sample MGYA00514754_ERZ651768 | MGnify/ENA metagenome assembly ERZ651768 | reverse complement strand
CTTTAAAATTTGTCATTATTAAATTACTTATATATCTACTACTTCACTATTGGATTTAAAAAATCTGACTTTTCTTCCATCTTCCAAAGTTTTAAAACCAACTCTATCCCCTTTTGCAGATGCTGGATTAAAAAGCATTACGTTTGATGATTGTACAGGCATCTCTTTCTCAATAATTCCTGATTCCTGACCTGTATTCGGATTACCCTTTTGATGCTTTTTTACAAGATTAATATTTTCTACTAATATCTTTGAACTACTAAATACTTTCAAAACTTGACCACGGCGTCCCTTATCTTTACCGGTCATAATAATTACTTCATCTCCTTTCTTGATCTTGTTCACTTAGATGCTCCTTATCAAATAACTTCTGGTGCTAATGAGATAATTTTCAGATAGTTTCCTGCCCTTAATTCTCTAGTTACAGGCCCAAAAACCCTAGTTCCTAGAGGTTCACGCTTATTATCAAGGAGTACTGCAGCGTTACTATCAAATCTTATTAAAGATCCATCAGATCTTCTTACTCCTTTTTTTGTTCTTACTACTAGTGCATTGCATATCTCACCCTTTTTTACTTTACCTCTTGGTATTGCATCTTTTACAGTTACCCTAATAACATCACCTATGTGGGCATATCGCCTTTTAGAGCCACCAAGAACCTTTATACAAAGGACTTTTCTAGCTCCACTGTTATCTGCAACATTTAATACTGTTTCTGTTTGTATCACCTACTTACTCTCTTATTTATCCTTTCTTAATGATCTCACTCAATGCCCATGATTTTCTTTTTGATATTGGGCGGGTTTCATTTAATGAAACAATATCTCCAACCTTGCAATCATTATTTTGATCGTGTGCCATTATCTTTGTGGTTTTGGAAATATATTTGTTATAGAGAGGATGCTTTATTCTTCTTTCTACAGCAACGCTGATGCTTTTATCCATCGAAGCACTTACAACTTTACCTGTGATGTTAGATTTTTTAGATATTTTTTCTGTTGTTTCACTCATCAGTCTGTTTTTCTTTTATTATTGTTTTTATTCTTGCGATATCTTTTCTAGCTTTTTTAAATTCTGAAGGCTTGGCTAACTGACCTGTTGCTGCCTGCATCTTTAGCTTAAACTCATCTTCCAATAAGCCATTCAACATTGTTCCCAATTCTGATATTGTTTTCTCTCTTATTTTTTTTAAGTCGATCATATGAGTTTTCTACTCACAAATTTAGTATTTAATGGCAATTTAGCTGCAGCTACTTTAAATGCTTCTTTTGCTAGCTCCTCGCTTACACCACCCATTTCATAAAGAATCTTTCCTGGCTGAATCTGTGCGACCCAGTATTCAACATTTCCCTTACCTTTACCTTGGCGAACTTCTAAAGGTTTTTTTGTTATGGGTTTATCAGGAAATATTCTTATCCAAATTTTTCCACCTCTTTTGATATGCCTTGTCATTGCTCTTCTAGCAGCTTCTATTTGGCTAGCTGTAATTCTTCCTCTACCAGTAGCTTTAAGACCATATTCTCCAAAAGAAACAGAGCTACCCCTAGATGCTAATCCACGGTTTTTTCCTTTCATTTGTTTTCTATATTTTGTTATCTTTGGTTGTAGCATTTTAATAAATCAATTAATTAGTTTTCTCTGTCTGATCAGTCTCTCCTCTGAAAATCCAAACTTTTACACCAATTATTCCATAGGTGGTTTTTGCTTCTGCAACGCTATAGTCAATATCTGCTCTAAGTGTATGCAAAGGAACTCTGCCCTCTTGATACCATTCGGATCTTGCAATTTCAGCACCATTCAGCCTGCCAGAAATTTTGACCTTTATGCCTTCAGCACCCAATCTCATAGTATTGGTAACTGCTCTTTTCATAGCTCTCCTAAAAAGAACTCTTCTTTCTAGCTGCTGGGTTATAGAAGATGCTACAAGCTTTGCATCCAGCTCAGGTTTTTTTATTTCTTTAATATTTAGATGGACGTTATTTATTGTAGTATTCATTAGTTTTGCCAATTCTGATCTTAGTCCTTCAATGCCTTCGCCCTTTCTTCCAATTACAATCCCAGGTCTTGCAGAATTAATTGTTATGGTTGTTTTTTCCGAGCTTCTTTCAATTTGAATTTTACTGGTAGCTGCATCTTTTAATCGCTCATTCAAAGTTTTTCTTATGAGAAAATCTTGATAAACATTATTAGGAAATTCTGACGAATTAGAGAACCACTTAGATAACCAATCCTTGCTTATTCCTAACCTAATTCCAATTGGATGAACTTTTTGTCCCATAGTATTTACTCGTCTGATAATTCTATTGTTATGTGGCTATTTCTTTTTAAGATTCTGGTACCTCTTCCTCTTGCTCTTGCCCTAAATCTCTTAAAGGTTGGAGCTTCGTTGACGTAAGCCTTGGAGACCTTTAAATCGTCAATATCAGCCCCAAAATTATTCTCAGCATTAGCTACAGCTGACTCCAGGACTTTAGCAATAATTTTTGCTGCTTTTTTAGGCATAAATTTAATTTTCCTCAAAGCCTGCAATACAGCATTGCCTTTAATAACTGCCATAATTAATCGGCATTTTTGTGGAGAAATTCTGGCATATCTCAATGTTGCTGAAACTTTCAAATCAATCACCTTTAGTTGTTTTTCTATCACCAGAGTGGGCTCTAAAGTTTCTGGTTGGAGCAAATTCTCCCAATTTGTGTCCGACCATATTTTCTGAAATTAGAATTGGTATATGTTCCCTTCCGTTATGAATAGCAATCGTCATTCCTACCATTTCTGGAGTAATCATTGATCTTCTTGACCAAGTTTTTATTCTAACTCTTCCACCTTGTGCTATTGCTTCATCAACTTTTTTTTGTAGATGTAAATCTACAAAAGGTCCTTTTTTTATTGATCTAGCCATATTTAATAATTATTACTTTTTATTTCTTCTTCTAACGATAAATTTATCAGTTGTTTTATTTTTTCTTGTTTTAAAACCTTTTGTAGGAAGACCCCATGGAGATACTGGATCTCTTCCACCTGAAGTTTTCCCTTCACCTCCCCCATGAGGGTGATCTACAGGGTTCATGGCAACACCTCGAACTGATGGTCTAATTCCTCTCCACCGTCTTGCACCTGCTTTTCCTAGTTTTCTCAGATTATGTTCTATATGCCCAACTTCCCCAATTGTAGCTCTGCACGAGGTTAGAATTTTTCTCACTTCACCAGACCTAAGTCGGAGTGTAGCGTAATTTCCTTCCCTAGCTAGTAATTGTGCACTTGCACCAGCAGATCTTGCTAATTGTGCTCCCTTGCCTGGTCTCATTTCGATGCAATGAACAAACGTGCCAACCGGTATATTTAATAGAGACATAGAATTACCAATTGACAAAGGGGTTTTATCTCCAGAAATAATAGAATCTCCTACGCTTAATTTTCTGGGTGCAACAATATACCTTCTTTCCCCGTCCTGATACAAAACCAATGCAATATGAGAGCTCCTGTTTGGATCGTATTCTATTCTCTCTACCTTGCCTTCTATATCATTTTTATCCCTTTTAAAATCAATAATTCTGTAAAGCTTTTTGTGGCCTCCGCCTTGATGTCTTGTTGTAATTCTTCCATATGAATTCCTGCCACCAGATTTTTTAAGACCAGTAACAAGGGGTTTATAAGGTTCTCCTTTGTGAAGATTTTCTGTCTTAATGTTTACAACAAATCTTCTTCCTGGAGATGTGGGTTTTGATTTTAAAATAGCCATAATGCTTCTATTAAATATCTGCTCCCATAAAGTCTATATCTTGTCCTTCGGCTAAAGTTATATAAGCTTTTTTCCAGCTTTTTGTTTTTCCTGTTCTATTGCCTGTTCTTTTTTTCTTACCTTTTACTGAAAGTGTTTTAACTGAAGAAACCTTGACATCAAAAAGTTTTTCTACTGCTTTTTTTATCTGTGTTTTATTTGAATCAAATCTAACTTTAAAAGTTATTTGTTGATTCTTTTCGCTTAAACCTGTTGTTTTCTCTGATATATGTGGAGAAATTATTACGGATCTAATTTGATCATGTCTTATTTTTTGGCTCATTGTAGTTTCCTCTCTAAATCAGATAAAACTTTAGATTCCATCAAAACATAATCAAAACTTATTAAATTAACAGGGCTTATTTGATCAAGGTTAACTACATCTACATTTGGAATATTCCTAGAAGCTAGATTCAAATTATTTTCTAGTTCTTTTTGAATTATTAAGACATTTTCAAGTTCTAATTTACTTAAAATTTGAACCAACGATTTAGTTTTTGGCTCTTTTAAAGATATTTTATCAATAATTATCAACCTATTATCTTTTGCTAAACTAGAAAAAATTGATTTCAATGCATACTTAAAAACTTTCTTATTTATTTTCTTAGAGTAATTACTATTTGATGAAGAGAATGCTCTACCACCACCGACCCAAAGAGGACTTCGAATTGTTCCTGCTCTTGCTCTTCCAGTTCCTTTTTGCCTCCACGGTTTAGATCCTCCACCTTTGGCAGTAGATCTATTTTTGTGCCCTTTAGTTCCAGCTCTTGCATTTGAAAAATATGATGTAACAACCTCATGAACTAAATGTTCATTGATTGGCGCTTCAAATATTGAACTAGATAATTCAATATTTTTTACTTTCTCCTTACTTTGAGTTATCACATCAATTTTCATGTTTGGTGTCCCTTTCCTCTTGGGTGTCTTGGGTTTCTACTTCGGCCTCTTGGGTGTCTTGGAATATTTTCCTATCATCTTGTTTTGATTTGATCGCTGGCATGATAATAACATCAGAATTTACATGTCCAGCTATGGAACCTTTAATAAATAACAAATTTCTATCTTCATCAATTTCTATTACTTCAAGATTCTGGCTTGTCTTTCTAACATTACCCATATGCCCTGCCATTTTCTTACCCTTGAATACTCTTCCAGGAGTTTGATTTTGACCGATAGACCCAGGTGCTCTATGTGCCAAAGAATTACCGTGTGTAGCATCTTGCATGCTAAAATTATGTCTTTTAACTACGCCTGCAAATCCCTTACCTATTGTTTTTCCAACAACATCAACGAGTTCTCCTTTTTTAAAGTAGCCAACTGTGATCTCTTTACCTGATTCAACTTGCTCAGCTTCATGATCATTAAGCTTAAACTCATGAAGCTTAGCTCCTGGATTAATATTACTTTTTGCGTATTGACCCTTAGTGGGTTTGTTTGTTTTAGATTTAGCTTGACCAGCTGTTACTTGAATTGCTTTATAGCCATCAATCTCTGATGATTTAATACTATTGATTCGATTGGGGTTCGCTTGGATAATAGTAACAGGTACAGACTGTCCATCGTCCGAAAAAACTCGTGTCATTCCGCATTTTTTTCCAATGATGCCAATCATTTTGATCCTCAAATACAATTTTAATGTTATTTAAACTTTTAATTTTCATTCAAAAAAAAGATTTTATATTCAAACTTAAGTTATTGTTTTTTATGTTTTTTTTACAGTAAAAATAAATTAAAAAACAAACATATAAACTACCGACACTATTGCAGCCATAAACCTGCAAAAATAGCCTGCAAATCATATACATTGACTAGGCTAAAATCGTTTGGGAATTATATCAATTTTTTATATCAGTTCAATTTTATTTGAGCATTTACACCAGCGGGTAATTCAAGCTTCATAAGAGCATCTACAGTCTTATCACTTGGATTGAGTATGTCCATGACTCGCTTATGTGTTGTCAGTTCGTACTGATCTCTGGCATCTTTATTCACATGAGGTGATATAAGCAATGTAAATCTTTCCCTTGAGGTGGGAAGCGGTATAGGTCCAGATACTGTTGAGCCTGTTCTTTTAGCAGTTTCAACTATTTCTTTGGTAGATGCATCTATGAGTTTATGATCAAATGATTTTAATCTAATTCTAATTGACTGATTGCTTGCCATAATTAATTTCCTGTTACCGATAGTGCTTCAGCTTGTTTCTTTGGTGCTTCACTATATTTTTCAAATTCCATTGTATAAGTTGCCCTACCTTGTGTCATGGATCTTAAATGAGTTGCATAACCAAACATTTCAGCAAGCGGGACCTCAGCTCTTATAATTTTTCCAGCAGGTGAATTATCCATTCCTTGCAGAATGCCCCTTCTCCTATTTAGATCCCCATTGACATCACCCATATAATCTTCAGGTGTAACAACTTCAACTTTCATTACAGGCTCTAATAGTACAGGATTTGCCTTCAATGCGCCTTCTTTAAATGCCATCGAACCAGCAACTCTAAAAGCTACTTCACTTGAATCAACATCGTGAAAGGATCCATCATAAAGAGTTGCTTTTACATCTACTACGGGAAATCCAGTAATCACCCCATTTGCCATTTGTCCTTGAATGCCTTTATCCACAGCAGGTATGAACTCCTTTGGAATAACCCCACCTTTTATTTCATTAATAAATTCATAACCCGTTCCAGGTTCCTGCGGCTCTATTCTAATATAGACATGTCCATATTGGCCACGACCTCCCGTTTGACGAATAAATTTTGCTTCCTGTTCGACCTGTTTTTTTATTGTCTCTCTATATGCAACTTGTGGCCTACCAACATTTGCTTCTACCTTAAATTCTCTAGAAAGCCTATCAACAATAATATCGAGATGTAATTCTCCCATTCCAGAAATAATTGTCTGCCCTGATTCTTCATCTGTTTTAACCTGAAATGAAGGATCCTCTTTAGATAATTTCTGAAGGCCAATGCCCATTTTCGTTTCATCTTCTGTGGATTTTGGTTCAACAGCAACTGAGATGACGGGTTCTGGAAACTCCATTTTCTCCAAGGTAATAATATTTTTCAAATCGGTTAATGTATCCCCTGTTGTTACATTTTTCAATCCAACGGCGGCAGCTATATCTCCTGCTCTGACTTCCTTAATTTCTTCTCTTGAATTTGAGTGCATTTGAAGAATTCTTCCTATCCTTTCTTTTTGATGTCTTAATGAGTTGTATATGGTATCTCCAGAATTAAGAATCCCCGAATACACTCTAAAAAATGTCAGATTACCAACATAAGGATCATTAGCTATTTTAAAAGCCAATGCAGAAAAGCTCTCGTTATCATCAGCCTTTCTGAAACCTTCTGTGCCATCTTCTAGAATTCCATTAATTGCTGGTTTATCGATTGGCGAAGGTAGTAAATAAATAATTGCATCTAGCATTGCTTGAACACCCTTATTTTTAAAAGCAGAACCACAAATTACTGGAACAATTTCCCCATTCAATGTTCTTTCTCTCAGACCGCTGATGATTTGGTCAAAGTCCAAATCTCCTTTCTCTAAATAGAGTTCAATCAATTTTTCTGAAGCTTCTGCGGCTGACTCTAGTATTTTTTCACGCCATTCCTTACAAGTGTTTATCATGTTTTCCGGAATTTCTTCCTCAGAATAAGTTGATCCAAGATCTTCATCATTCCAAATAATCGCTTTCATTCTAATTAAATCAACAACACCGGAAAAACTATCTTCTGAACCAATCGGTAGCTGAATAGGTATCGGATGGGATCCCAATTTTTTTTCAATCTGCTCAACAACTCTCATAAAATCAGCACCAGCTCTATCCATCTTATTGACAAATGCTAGTCTTGGGACAGAATACTTATTCGCTTGTCTCCAAACTGTTTCTGACTGTGGCTCTACCCCCCCTACGGCACAAAAAACTGCAATTGCACTATCCAAGACTCTTAGTGATCTCTCAACTTCAATTGTAAAGTCAACGTGTCCAGGAGTATCTATGATGTTGATTCTATGTTGATCAAATTGTTTATCCATACCTTGCCAGAAGCACGTAGTCGCTGCAGACGTAATAGTAATTCCCCTTTCTTGCTCTTGCTCCATCCAGTCCATGACAGCATTCCCATCATGTACCTCACCTATTTTATGAGAAATACCTGTATAGAATAATACCCTTTCTGTAGTGGTTGTTTTACCAGCATCAATATGTGCCATGATGCCAATGTTTCTGTATCTGTCAATAGGGGTATTTCTTGCCACAGTTTTTCTTCTAGTGCTTTAAATGACGACTACCAACGGTAGTGAGAAAATGCTTTGTTTGCTTCTGCCATTCTATGGGTTTCTTCTTTTTTCTTAATCGCATTACCACGATTATTGGAAGCATCTAATAGCTCGTTAGCTAGTTTTAACTTCATGTTATTCTCATTTCTAGAGCGAGCCGCTTCAATTAGCCAACGCATAGCTAAAGCCTCTCTTCTATCTTGTCTAATTTCGACTGGTATTTGATATGTAGCACCACCAACTCGTCTTGATTTGACTTCAACGATAGGTTTAATCTTATCCAAGATTTCAGCAAATAAATCTGATGCTTGTTCGGGTGATTGTCCTAATTTTTCGACTAGTGTTTCTAATGCATCATATACAATTTTTTCAGCAACAGATTTCTTTCCATCTATCATCACAATATTAATAAATTTTGCTAACAGACTGCTGGAATGCTTAGGATCTGGTAGAATGTCTCTTTTGTTGCTTCTTGTTCTTCTAGACATAGTGAATTAATTCTTTGGTTTTTTTGTGCCGTACTTAGACCTGCCTTGTTTCCTATCACCAACTCCTGAACAATCCAAAGTACCTCTGATTGTATGATATCGAACGCCTGGTAAGTCTTTTACTCTTCCACCTCTTATTAAAACAATAGAGTGTTCTTGAAGGTTATGCCCTTCACCACCGATATAACTTGTAACTTCGTAACCATTAGTTAATCTGACTCTCGCAACTTTTCGTAAAGCAGAATTTGGTTTTTTCGGAGTAGTTGCATAAACACGAGTACATACACCTCGTTTTTGCGGTTTACCTTCTAAGGCAGGTACATTATTTTTATAGGTCTTACTCTTCCTAGATTTTCTCACAAGTTGATTGATTGTAGTCATAATTTCTTGTTATCTAAATAATTCGTTGTGGATTCTATTCTGCTCTATAAAAAAGTGTCAAGTTAATTAATTAAATCACTGCGCTTTTATTTGATTGACATCTTGATTATCTTTATTGTCAGTAGGTACATCCAAGTCTCGCAAACCCTTAGAAAATTCTTCTTCAGCTACTGAAGTTTCATCAAATTCTGATATAAAACCTGTTCCTGCAGGAATCAATCTGCCCACAATAACGTTCTCCTTGAGTCCTCTTAATTTATCTACACTTCCTTTAACAGCAGCTTCTGTCAGAACCCTTGTCGTTTCTTGGAACGATGCAGCTGATATAAAGGATGTAGTTGCCAACGATGATTTAGTAATACCCATTAGTATCGATTTAAAACTTGCCGGTTTTAGATCTTCAGCGATTATTTTTTCATTAATTTCCAACAGATCAGATCTATTTATTTGTTCATTTACCAAAAGTTTAGTATCGCCAGGATCTTCAACTTCCACTACTCTCATCATTTGCCTGATAATCACTTCTATATGCTTATCATTAATAGGAACACCTTGAAGTCTATAAATGTCCTGTACCTCTTTTACCAAATATTCTGCTAGCTCTTGCGTGCCTTGAACTTCAATTATGTCATGCAAACTCACTTCACCATCCGCAATAACCTCCCCCCTCTCAACAGTTTCTCCCTCAAAAATATTTAATTTTCTAACTTTAGGGATTAGTTCTTCAGATGAAGTGCCATCTTCATCTGTAATAATTAGTCTAACTTTTCCCTTAGTTTCTTTACCAAAACTGGTTATGCCGCTATATTTTGCTAGAATTGCAGCATCTTTTGGCTTTCTAGCTTCAAATAAATCAGCAACTCTCGGCAATCCCCCTGTTATATCACTTGTTTTTGACGTCTCTAAAGGCATTCTAGCAATAACATCACCTGAACTAATTCTTGCACCATCTTTAACTCTTATAATTGCACCGGATGGAAATGCGTATGCTACTGGTGTTTTAGTTCCACTGAACAGTACTGGTTTTCCATTTGCTTTTATTAATTTGGCTCTTGGTCTCAATACTTTACTTGTCCCGAATTGTTTTTTTGAATCCATAATTATAATACTGCTAATTCCTGTCAATTCATCAATTTGTTCCGTAACGGTTACACCATCGATAAAATCTTCAAATATAATTACACCGGCAGCTTCAGCAATAACGGGGTGAGTATGAGGATCCCAAGTAGTGATCACTTGTCCACTTTTAACTTTTCTGCCTGCTTTTACAGTGATAACAGCACCATAAGGGATCTTATGACGCTCTTTTTCTTTACCACGATTATCAGTTATCGATATTTCTCCAGATCGACTAAGAGCAACCAGATTTTTATCTTTATTACTGATTGTCTTTAGATTGTGGAGCTGGATTTTTCCATCAGTTTTTACTTCTACACTATTTGCTGCAGCAGAACTTGATGCTGCTCCCCCAATATGAAACGTCCTCATTGTTAGCTGTGTTCCTGGTTCGCCGATTGATTGGGCAGCTATGATTCCTACAGCTTCCCCTTTATTGACTATATTTCCTCTGGCAAGATCCCTTCCATAACATTGAGAACAAACACCATGTCTTGTTTCACATGTAACTGGGGACCTAATCAAGATTTTTTCTATGCCATGTAGTTCAAAAAACTCTACATTTTTTTCATCAATTAGCTCTCCAGCCTTAAGAATTGTCTTATTATCTTCATCCAATAACGGCTCTGCAATACTCCTACCAAGAATTCTATCGCCAAGTTTTTGAACAACTTCACCACCTTCAACAATTGTAGATATTGTTATCCCTTGATTTGTCTCACAATCTTCCTCATTCACAACCAAGTCTTGTGCAACATCAACTAACCTTCTTGTCAAATACCCAGAATTAGCAGTTTTTAGTGCTGTGTCAGCCAGACCCTTTCTAGCACCATGAGTTGATATAAAATACTGAAGAACATTTAAACCTTCTCTAAAGTTTGCTGTAATTGGTGTCTCAATAATTGAACCATCAGGCTTTGCCATTAAACCCCTCATTCCTGCTAACTGTCTTATTTGTGCTGCAGAACCCCTAGCTCCAGAATCTGCCATCATGAAAATCGAGTTAAAAGAAGATTGTGTTAATTTTTCACCAGTTTTGCTTTTCACTTCTTCTGATCCAAGTGTGTCCATCATAGCTTTTGAAATAAGCTCATTTGTTCTTGACCAAATATCAATAACTTTATTGTATCTTTCTCCTTGGGTAAGCAACCCTGATGAGAATTGATTTTGAATATTTCGGACTTGTTCTTCTGCCGTATTGAGAATTTCATCTTTTGATTCTGGAACTATCATATCATCGAGTGAAATCGAAATTGCTGCTTTTGTGGCATTCTGAAAGCCCATATACATTAGCTTATCTGCTAATATTACTGCCGCTTTTAACCCAATTTCTCTGTAACATTTATTTATTAAAATAGATATTTGCTTACTATCCATTGTTCTGTTTATCAGTGAAAATGGAAGTTTTTTTGGCACTATTGTTGAAAGTATTGCTCTTCCAACAGTTGTTTGAACCAATTCATGGTTTATTTCAACTTCTTCTTTAGAATCAATTTGTGAGGGTATCCTAACTTGAACTTTTGCATGTAAACCCACATAACCACTTTCATATGCTCTTTGAAGTTCTGTTATGTCTGAATAGATA
>ERZ651768.2918-NODE-2918-length-11634-cov-14.658648_pt1 | contig 11634 bp, 12 predicted proteins | sample MGYA00514754_ERZ651768 | MGnify/ENA metagenome assembly ERZ651768 | reverse complement strand
ATACATTGTAGGAATTGGTTATCTCCCCAAGATCTGTATCAGTGTCGATGGAATTGGCGGCAATCACCAAATCGCTGTCAGCACTCGGCACTAATGTGCTAGTAAGCTCATCTGCTGTGCCTGCCGCACCTGATGCACCTGTATCTCCTGTGTCCCCTTTTGCTCCAGCGGCACCGGAACCTCCTTTTGATCCTGATCCACATCCGCTCATCAGAACCACACTTACCAGTATGCTTAATCCTAATAATAACTTATTCATTTTAATCTCCTCTTACATTTGTTTATGAGTAAGTGCGGGTTAAGCACACTAAATTATCTGCCCGCAGTTGACTACATCCTTTAATAAGGATAATGAAACTGCGTTCAAGTTTCTAATAAATGAATTATGTTCTCAAGAGAAATTATATTAAATATTATGAATGTTTAAGAATATTTAGTAAAATTTAGTAATTTATTATCTGTTCGCCATATAAATCCTAATTTCCACCAAGGGAAAAACACAAATCCTGAAGAATTGCCAAATAGAAAAATTCCTGAAGAGTAAGACCTTCAGCATGAGCAAATCTGCCGTAGCAGAAAATATTCTCCGACAATGGGAAATAATACAGATCGATTTTGAACCAGGTAAAAACTGTGGGGAATTTTTACTGCTTCCCTGAACAGGCAGGCAGTTTCAGAGGTGGCTTTGAATTTTTATAAGCATGCCTGATTATGCTGAAGTACCCAGGCTTTGTTCCAGCTGGCTGCTGATCAAGCTGTCAAGGCTGGACTTGAGCTCATCCCGGAGGGGAGATTCAAAATTACAATTGGAATAGATGAAATGGGCAGACCGTATAATTTCCTCAACTTTCGGACGACTGGGAAGTGTGTCAATGTGCAGATATTTGTCCAGGGTGCGGGTCTGGGGAGAATCATTATCCATATTGACTGTCCAGATTCCTGATTCACGGGCAAAATCAAGTTTGGAACGAAATGTACTCTGCTGCCAATACTGGATTGAGATAACCATCATACGTACCAGCAAAGCCCGGTCCGGCTGAAATTTTTTTGGAGCAGTCATGATGTGCCTCCTTCTGCCAGTTTTTGCGTCATGTTGAGTTATCTTTTCTTCTTTTTATTTATTTACTAAACAGTTCCAAATTAATCATATTCAATTCTCCCTGATCAAAAGTAAAATGTAAAGCTTTGTCATTTTTAACAAATAATTGTAATTAAACCTAAAAATTCTAAAAAAATGCTCAAAATTGATGATGGTTTTACCAAAGATTTGCCCTGGAACACATTGTGGGTAAGTACAAATGAACGGAATTGCAAAAATTAATTCCGATGGAATCGTAACAGCCAGAAACGACTCAGATAAAAAAATTTTCTGTATGAACATGCGTGGGATGAACCTCAAGGAATGGTTCGATACGCAGGAAAACAGTGAGAAAGACAAAAATACTTTGTTGACCGTTGACGACTTAATTGCATCCCGCGCCCTTTTGTGGTGAAAAAATTTCATTAAAACGCAGATTTGTGTGAAACGCTTTCCGGACGGAAGATATTTATATCGGGATATCTGGTCATACACTGCATGATGAAAACAAAATTACGGTTTCACGAAAGGGTTTATAATCCTGCCAAGGATCCTGGTCACCCATGTGGGGTGGCATATTGACCACTTCATGAGTTGGCAGTTCAGATATTGGTTTTTTGGGGATAATGGTTGAATTGATCTATTGTGCGAGGAATCAGCCCCCATGTGCCGGCTCAAACAGTAACACATCTTACCCTGCATCCAACATGCGGAAAGAGCACCACGCTGGCAATGGATTACGCACACTACCGGTGCAGAATGGCTTAATTATGCTGTGTCTTGATCTTCCTTTCTCACACTATTTAGTGACTGGTGTTAAATTCTATTTCAGCTGCGTCAGAAACAAACTTCAATCCACAAATCCGCCCCTGGTCATCTTTGACGGGTCCAGTGCCTTGTCAAGTTCTTCTTCAGAAAGGTCACACATCTCCAGTGCAACAGCCTTAAGCGGCCGATTTTCCGCAAAGGCTTTTTTGGCAATTTTAGCAGCAAGGTCGTAGCCGATCAGCGGGTTAAGTGTTGTTACCAAGATAGGATTCTTTCCTGTAAGAGAGTTGATATGATCTTCACGCACCACGATTCTTGAAACCGAGCGGTCAGCAAGGTTCCGGGAAGCATTTGCCAGAAGCCGGATTGACTCCAGCAGGCTGTGAGCAACCATCGGCAGCATCACGTTTAATTCAAAATTTCCGGACAATCCACCCACACTGATTGAAGCATCGTATCCTATTACCTGCGCACAGACCATGGCCATTGATTCTTCTATTACCGGATTCACCTTTCCGGGCATGATTGAAGACCCAGGCTGAAGTGCTGCAAGCTGAATTTCACCAAGTCCGCCGTTCGGTCCGGAATTCATCCAGCGTAGATCATTGACGATCTTCAGCAGACTCACTGCAAGGGTTTTCAGCTGCGCACCTAATTCAACAGGAGCGTCCACGGTAGCCTGTGCTTCAAAATGATTTTCTGCTTCATGAAATGATTCTCCTGTAAGCCTGGAAACTTCTGCAGCAAATTTTGCAGGAAATTTCGGGTGAGTATTTATTCCAGTGCCAACAGCAGTACCGCCCATAGGGAGTTCCTCTATATTCGCGAGGGCCGATTCAATTCGCTTAATGCCGACTTCGATTTGTCGAGCGTAACCACCAAACTCCTGCTCAAATGTTACCGGCATTGCATCCATAAGATGGGTGCGCCCGGTTTTAACTACATGTGAATACTCTGATCCTTTTTTTAAAAATGTTTCACGCAAATATTTAAGTGACGGGACCAAATCATTTTTTGCCTCGATGTATCCCGCGATCCTTATTGCAGTTGGGAAAGTGTCATTTGAACTTTGACCAAAATTAATGTGATCATTTGGGTGAACTTTTACTGATAATTCCTGGACCAGCTGCACTGCACGCCGTGCAATCACTTCGTTTGTGTTCATGTTGCTGGATGTACCGGAACCAGTCTGGTAGACATCAATAGGAAAGTGATCATCCAGTTTACCGTCAATGACTTCCTGTGCCGCCAGCTGAATGGCATGAGCAACATCCTGAGGAATATTTCCCAGTTCTGCATTTACTTTTGCGGCAGCCTGTTTGATCACTCCAAGAGCATGAATCAGGGAGCGGCTGATGCAGATTCCACTTACAGGGAAATTATCAACAGCACGCTGGGTTTGAGCTCCATAAAGAGCATCCGCCGGGACCCTGACTTCTCCCATTGAATCTTTTTCTATACGATATTCCTCGCTCATGCTGACCTTTCAGTTTAGTTTAATTTTTGATATTGCTTTTACAACTCAGGATTCCCTAGAAAGAGGGAATGGGTTCAATTTATTTTTTTATCTTTTTTTGCACGTTCATTTGCTTTATTTTTCAGGCGAGTATCCCACCGTCAACAGTGAATGTACTGCCGGTAACATATGAAGCGGCATCTGAAACCAGAAAGAGAACCATTCCGGACATCTCTCCGGGCTGGGCTATTCTTCCAAGTGGAATCTGCGGAAGAACAGTTTTCATCAGTTTCTCGTTCTGTGTCAGGGCAGAGGCAAACTTTGTATCTGTCAGTCCGGGCAGCAGGGCATTTACGCGAATGTTATCTGCACCCAGTTCCTTTGCGAAAGACTGCGTCATGGCAATCAGTCCTGCCTTGGTTATGGAATAAATGCTCTGGTAGTGCATCGGAATTTTTCCGTTAATTGAGGAAACATTGACAATAGCTCCTCCCCCATTTTCTCGCATGAGCCTCACCGCATGCTGGCTCATAAAAAACGGCCCCTTCAAGTTCACACTGAGTGTTTTGTCCCATGCCTTTTCCTCGGCATCAATCACCGGGCCATAGTACGGATTTGTTGCAGCATTATTCACCAGAATATCCAGACTGCCATGAGTCTGGCGTATTTCTTTGAAAAGCTCTTCAATCTCCCCCAGTTCTCCATTATGGCAAGCCATGCAAGAAGCTTTTTTTCCTGATTCCTTTATCTGTAATTCAACTTCCTTCAGATTTTCTATCCTGCGGCTGGTCAGGATAACTTCTGCACCAAACTCAGCAAGAGTCCGCGCAACAGCAGCTCCTATGCCTCGGCTTGCTCCTGAAACCAATGCAACTTTTTCTGAAAGATCAAACATCGATGGAATTTTCATATTACCTCAAATATATAACTACATTCTAATTGTGCTTCAATTTTCTGCAATACTCAATCTGCTGCTGTTTTCTGGAGAAGAGTTACTGGGCTTGTGAAAAAATTTCTTAAGAAAAAATGAATGCACATCCAGCAAAAATTGCTATGCTTTGATCAAGTGAAGTCAATTAACGTTGCCACTTGAACGCTTCTTGGATAATATGATGCATGTTGGTTCAGGTATTCAGTCACCTCCACATAAGAATTTACATCAGCTTTTGAATCAAAACAATGGGTAAGTGGATCGCCTTAATATTTCTTACTATACTGGCAATGATATTTTTCAGATTGAAGAGGCCGGTTGACGAGAAAATTGAACCTCCCTCAAATCTGACTATGTTTTTCCATCCTGTCCAGGGTGAAGGAGATTTGTTTATCGGCGGACTCTTGCTGATATTCTTTTTTTCCCAACTTTTCCTGGAATTATTTCAAGCACTGAAAGAATTATTTTAACCTTCTTTCTGATTCAGTATTTCACAGCGTTATGCTGCTGGTCATATAAATCATGGTTTATAAATAATGATTCGAAATCTACTTATCCTGTTATTGACCCTGTTTCAGGATAAATATGTCAGAACTGGCACATTAGTGGGATTATTAATCGGAATTTGGAATCCGGAAATTCTGCAGGCAGAGCAGGTAAAAAACGTCATAATACTTGGTTTTGTCGGATGGGGCATCGGTGCTTTTCTTGGATATTATAGGAACGGGAACTCTCAATTTTCAAAAAAAAAGAAATTCAAAGTCTTCCAGGGAGGCAAGTAATTCCGGCTGAAAACTCCCAGCCTTTTCCTGCTGATCCTTCTGTCACAATCTCAGGTTTTTTACTTCTCACCATTTTTTATCAGGATCAGACTGCGTTTAAGGATTTTTGCAGATACTATAATTTTCGAAAAAAAATATAAATGAGTTTAACTGAGCAGTTAATTGAATTGATTGAAAACAAGTCAATTGACGATGAAGACATTGAAGTTGCCTCTTGGTTTTTGCTGGATGCAATTGCCAATATTACTGCAGGCCGCAACACTGAACAGGGCAGGGTTCTCAGACGGTGGTTCTTAGAGGAGAGTCCAGACACTTCCCGCAAGGTGCTTTTTATGGGTGCCTTGATGCACATTCTGGAAATGGATGATCTTCACCGCAGATCAGTTGTTCATCCTGGATGCGTAGTAATTCCGGCGGTTCTTGCTGTTGGAATGCGGGGAGGTGTCAGTGGAAGAATGATTCTGGAAGCAACACTCAAGGGATTTGAAGCCTGCACCCGTATAGGCAATTCCGTGGGGCCTGCACATTATAAAATCTGGCACAATACCTCAACCTGCGGTCCATTCGGCGCAGCTTATGCTGCAGGCACCTTACTGGGACTTAGCAGAAGCGAATTATGTCATGCCCTGGGGAATGCAGGAACACAGTCATCTGGACTGTGGGAGTTTGTGGAAACCGGTTCAATGAGCAAACATCTGCATGCCGGACGTGCAGGGCAATCCGGACTGATCTCTGCAGAACTTGCACGGCATGGTTTCAGTGGGTCTCAAACCATACTTGAAGGTACACGCGGTTTTTACAAGGCTTGCTGTCCGGACGCGATGCCGGAAGAACTTTTAGCTAATCCGGATAGTCAATGGCAGATTCATCAAACTTCGATAAAACCATGGCCCAGCTGCCGACACACCCATCCTGCAATAGATGCTGCACTGGGGCTTTCAAGTCAACTTGATGGGGAGGTCCCGGACTCCATAGAACTTGGAGTTACTCAGGCAGCAATTGATGTGTGTGACAATCCAAATCCGGGAACTGTGTATGAAGCAAAGTTTTCTTTACAGCACTGTGTCTCTATCGCTATACTTTACGGTCAAATTGGTTTTGATTCTTTTGATTCGGAAGCACGTCAACAAGCTTCCGGATTGGCAAAGAAGTTTAGTTTGAAATGTAACGAAGAATTTGAAAAAGATTATCCGGATGCCTGGGGTGCTGAAGTTAAGGTTAAATTAACAAACGGAAAAGAACTTAGCGTTCGCAGAAAAAACGCCAAAGGTGATCCGGAAGCACGACTTTCTCCCAAAGAAATGCTTGAAAAAGCAGAGATGCTTTTTCGTTATGGAGGGGTCCCCAATGCCGAAGTATGGTACGAACGCATTCTCGGACTTTCACGTGAGCAATCCTTTTGTGATAGTGATTTAATCCACCTGCTGGATGTTTCCTCAACAATTAGTTAGAAAAAATCGTTTAAGATATAAATTAACAAACTCAAACCAAGAATTAAATATGGACAAAGAACGTTTTGAACGCGGACTAGCTGCTCGAAAATCTGTACTCGGAGCAGAATATGTAGAAAAAGCACTGAAAAACGCTGACGACTTTAACCGTGAATTTCAGGAACAACTCACCGAGTTCTGTTGGGGTTCTTGTTGGGGGAACGAAACATTAAACCGACAACAGCGAAGCTTACTCAACCTCGGTATGATTGCAGCTCTCAACCGCATGAACGAGTGGGAAATACACTTCCGGGGTGCAATAACTAACGGTATCACACGTGAAGAATTGAAGTCAATTTTGCTCCAAATCTCAGTGTACTGTGGAATGCCCACCGGAGTGGAGTGTTTCCGTATCGCCCAAAAAGTATTTGCTGAATTAGATAATGCTGACTGAAAAAAATTATTTGTTTAAAAAACTTATGATTAAGAGGTTGAATTATGAATTATGAAGTAATCGTTTCATGTGCGGTCACAGGTGCAGGTGACACAGTCGGGAAGAGTCCCCATATACCTGTAACACCTGAAGAGGTAGCGAATGCTGCAATTGAAGCGGCCAAAGCCGGTGCGGCGATCGCGCACATTCATGTTCGAGACCCGGAAACCGGAAAAGGATCACGTGATCCGGAGTTGTTCAAGGAAGCGGTAGACCGGATCCGCTCCAGCGATACTGATGTCGTTATCAATCTTACCTCCGGGATGGGAGGTGATTGGACTCCGAGCGAGGAAGATCCGTCGATGCCTGGTCCAGGAACTGATATGATCGGGCCGCTTGAGCGTCTTGCCCATGTCAAGGAATTGCTTCCGGAAATATGCAGTCTTGATTGTGGCACTTTGAATTTTGGTGACGGAAATGAAATATACATTGCTACACCACCTTATCTCAGAAAGATGGCAGAACTGACGAAAGAGTGGGGCGTCAAGCCTGAATTAGAAGTCTTTGAGCTCGGGCATCTCCGTTTCGCCAAACAAATGATTGTCGAAGGTCTCATAGACGAACCGCCGATGTTTCAAATTTGTCTCGGAATTCCTTGGGGAGCAGATCATAGCGTGGACATGTTGAAGGTTATGAAGGATGAACTTCCTGGAGGAGTGGTTTGGGGAGGATTCGGAATCTCACGCATGCAAATGCCAATTGCTGCAGCTGCTATTGCCATGGGCGGGAATGTGCGTGTCGGTCTTGAGGACAACATCTATCTTGAGCGTGGTGTGCTTGCAACTAATGCACAGCTTGTTGAAAAAGTAATTGGAATCATCGATCGGATGGGGGCGAGGGCAGTCACGCCGGCTGAGGCCCGTAAAAAACTAGGGTTGCCGAATCCCTGAGTTACTTGGATGATTAATCACCAATAACTTGATTGACATGAAAAATCCAACTTTAACCGGAACCACAGACGACAATGGACTAAGACTTGAGAGATTGAGTAAGAACTTTGGTGAGTTCATCGCAGTTGAGGATGTGAACCTCCACATTAGGCGAGGAGAATTTCTGACAATCTTGGGGCCTTCTGGATCCGGCAAAACCACCTTGCTCATGATAATAGCCGGATTTTTGGAAGCAACAACCGGAGATATTCAGTTTGATGGTTTGTCAATCATGTCGCTAAGGCCAGAAAAACGCAATTTTGGAATGGTTTTTCAAGGTTATGCATTATTCCCTCACATGACGGTGAGACAAAATATCGCCTATCCTTTAGAAGTGCGTAAGGTAGGGCGTGAAAAAATTCTCACGCGGGTAGACGAAATGCTGGAACTCGTTCAACTTGCCACTTTTGGTGATCGCTTACCTCGCCAGCTTTCAGGTGGCCAGCAGCAACGTGTCGCTTTGGCAAGGGCATTAATTTTTGATCCGCTTGTGCTTTTGCTTGACGAACCCCTGGGTGCTCTTGATAAGAAACTGCGTTCCGATGTCCAGACTCAGTTGAAACATCTGCACCGCAAAGTTGGAAAAACATTTGTTTATGTAACACACGATCAGGAGGAGGCGCTTTCAATGTCTGATCGTGTGGTAATTCTGAACCATGGTCGGGTTATTCAGGTTGGATCGCCACAAGAACTATATGAAAGGCCTTCCACGGTATTTGCTTCAAAATTCATTGGAAAGAGTAATATTCTGCGGGGAGTTGTTAATCAAGTGAATGGAAATGAAGTCGTTTATGCCATCGCAGAGAAATATTTCCAACAATTAGTTTTAAACGAGAATTTTTCTAATAATGATGAAATCATTTTAGCACTCCGACCAGAGAAAATAAAAATCGTTCGCAGTAAAGTTGGATCTAATGAAATTAATATTTTAGTTGGACGAATTATTGATGTTACATATTTTGGTTCTAAAATATCAGTGAATGTAGAAACAGATTCAGTTGGTGAATTCATAGTAGAAGTACAAGCATGGAATAACAAAGAAAAACTTGAGGAAGGGCAAGAAATATCACTCACATGGTCACCGGATGCAGCTATTACAGTAAAAGATATTGAATCTAAATTTAAAGAAAAAAAATCATTTGGGAATCTTATTCCCACATAAGATGACCTCGTAAAAATTCAAAATTGGCAAATTAACTATTAATGATATCAATAAGTAGTGAATGGAGTAACGGCTAAAGTTGGATTTTACGAGTCCCTTAAAGATAAATCAGTTTTATTTATTGACTTATAAAATAATGAGAGATAGAGTACACCCCGTAAAACAACTTGGCTGAGCCTGTTCAAATAGCACTCCCTCAGTGAGTTGTTTATGTAGATTGTAAACGGTTCAGTGAACTGTTTGCTACAAAACCAATTCTTTAACAATCCTAAAAAAGGAGATGACATATGCAAGACAAGATGTTTTTTAAAGACCTGGCATATACAGGGGCGAAGGACTTCAAGAGCGGTAAGATGGGTAGGCGCGACTTCCTGTACCTTTGTGCCTTGGCTGGAGTTGCCTCATCATCCGTGATCGCCGGCGATGCTGAAGCAGCTGCAAACGAAATTGTGTTGTGGAACTGGGGCGGTGATGCTGTCAAATGCCATACTAGTGCTTTTGGTGCCCCCTTCACTAAAGAATCCGGCCTTCCGGTCAAATACGACACCTCAGGACCGTTACAAGGAAAAATCAAGGAAATGGTGAATTCCGGAAATGTTACCGCTGATGTCGCAGATGCCGATGCCTTCGATGCAATTTCACTAGGCAAGTCTGGTCATTTGGAGAAAATTGATTATTCCGTCGTTGACAAGAAAAAGGTACTCGAGGGCTTCGCTTGGGATTACGGAGTCTCGATCATCTTTTATGGTTATGCGTTCATGTACGATACAAAAAAATTCAAAGGCAACCCACCGAGCACTTGGGCGGATTTTTTCAATACCAAGAAGTATCCCGGCAAGCGATCCTTGTATAAATGGGCGAACGGTTCGCTCGAAGGTGCCCTGATGGCCGATGGCGTGTCAAAAGACAAGGTCTATCCAATGGATCTTGACCGTGCGATCAACAAGATCAAGTCGATCAAATCAGATACAATCTTCTGGGGTTCTGGTTCTGAAGCACAACAAATGATTGTGAATGGTGAAGTTTCTATGGGCATGGTCTGGCTCAACCGCGCAAAGGCGGTAGAGGAAGATACCAACGGACGCTATCGACTTAACATGAATGAGGCGATTGCAATGCCTGGAGCTTATCTCGTTCCTAAGGGGAATCCAGCTGGACGGGCAAATGTAATGAAATTTATTGCCTCTTGCCAAGATCCTGAACGTCAAATCGAAATTCTTAGATGTCATGGGATGACTCCATCTAACCCCGAAGCCTTCGGAATGATCCCAGATGACCTCAAGCGTTTCGCAGTGACTTCGGAAGAGAATCTTTCTCGAGTTCTCCTTAACGATCCTATTTGGTGGGCGGAAAATATTGGACCTGCCCTCAATAAGTATCTCGAAGCAATTGGCTAACGACGAACAAGAGTGGGACGATCGGCCCGAAAATATTTACTTGGAAAACCAGTAAATCCGCAAACGCTTACTGGTTACTCGTGGTGCCATTGTTTGGGCTGATCATTGTTCTCTATGCTTTGCCGGTAATCAATATTCTTTGGCTTGGAGTTTCTGAACCGGAACTAGGCATACAAAATTACAAGCTACTTTTCACAAAGTCATCGTTAGTCAAGATTCTCTGGACCACAATACGAGTATGCCTCATCACGACACTGTGTAGCGTGGTGATCGGCTATCTGATTGCCTATTCCATGGTTCATCTGGTTGGACGAGAGCAAAACTGGATGCTGACACTCGTACTGATTTCCTTCTGGGTTTCGGTCTTGGTCAGGGCTTTTTCTTGGCTGACACTGCTTGGCAGAAACGGCCTCCTCAACGCTGCATTGGTAGGCAGTGGTCTGGCGGAAGAACCGATTAACATGATACGCAATGAATTCGGCGTTTTAATCGGCATGGTCCACTACATGGTTCCGTATGCGGTTCTCCCTCTACTCGCCAATATGCAAGGAATTGATCATCGGATTATGGATGCGTCGCGCAGTCTTGGTGCTGGCTCCTTGCAAACATTTTTGAAAATTTACCTGCCATTGACAAAACCTGGAGTAATCGCATCATCACTGCTCGTTTTCATTATCAGCTTGGGTTTTTATGTTACCCCAGCCTTGCTGGGCGGAGGACGGGTTCTCATGGTTGCGGAATATGTGAGTGTGCAGATTCTCGTCACAGTGCAATGGGGAGTGGCGGCAATGTTAGCAACTCTTTTACTTTCTGGAGTTTTTGCGCTTTTATATATTATGTCCCGATTTATGAAAATTGGTGAAGTTTTCGGGGCTAGACCATGACAAACGACAACAGTTTAGGTTGGAATTTTCTTCGTGGTTTTGCTTGGGCCGGACTTGCTTTCCTCGTCCTGCCGACGCTGATCGCCGTACCAGTCTCACTGACACCGAAGCGTTATCTTTCCATGCCGACAGGAGAGGTTTCCATGCGCCACTACATCAATCTGTTTAGTAGTGCGGAATGGATGTTGAGCATTGGACAGAGTGCTATTATAGCTTTTTTTGCATCATTAATTGCTACGGTACTTGGGACGCTCTGCGCCATCGGCTTGTGGCGAATTTCATCTAGGGTATCGGAAGTTATCCGGGGAATTCTGTTGCTGCCCT
>ERZ651768.2917-NODE-2917-length-11635-cov-25.990915_pt1 | contig 11635 bp, 9 predicted proteins | sample MGYA00514754_ERZ651768 | MGnify/ENA metagenome assembly ERZ651768 | reverse complement strand
ATCCATACCTGGGATTATTTTATACTAGAAATGGCGGGTAGGTTGTGGAGGGTTGTCTGACTGTGAAGAATTAGTGGGGTTTCTGATGGAGAAACTAGTTTTCAAGAATTTCAAAAAGGTATTTTTGTTTTAATTCCCGCATTCCCACAAGAATCATGTCCTTCGGGATGGGTATCTTTGAGCATTTGATTGAAATCATCACTTGTCACATGACAGAGAAGATAAAGTCCAGATTCTTCGAGAAACTTCATTACATCATGATGAATGTCTCTCCCAACAGGACTTTTAGCCAAGTCAAAAACACCCTGCCTTCCATAATAGTTGTCTTTAGGTGTAGTCCCATCAGTGAAGGTTGTCTCTTTGATTCCCCTTTTCTGAAGTTCTGTGACTAACTCATCCCATTTAGATTGATTTAAATCTGCAATTTCGTACATGAGGGCATTACGAATCGGAAACATGATTGCCATCACTTTGTGAAAGGATTTTTCGTCATTCGTCAATCCTGTTTGTGAAGACTTTATCATATCGTCTCCGTCTTGGGCCGGAGTTCCTTTCGCCTTCAGAACTTCTTCAGAAGAATTGGCAGCGACTGCTTCGGTCATGGAAAATAGTACACTCCCATTACTATTTACGATGTTGTTAGTACCAGTTTTAAGGCCTGTATTGTGTGGTGTCCCAGTAAATATGCAATAACCAGCAGAGTTGATAGAACAGGCATACTTGTCTTCAGGCTGGCCATTCTGACTGTGTTCTGGTTTTTGACCACGGCCATCACATGAAGCAAGAATCAAGATGCTTCCTAAAACGGTGTAAAGGAGCTTATTCATAAAGTTAATTTTTTTTCTTTGGGGTTTTTTACAGATTTTTGTCTTATCTAAATTTTATTGTTTCAATCAAAATTTATTATTGTTGGAATTGTTTAGTTTAGGAGAACCCAATAGATAACATCAATCGGTTTGATTTACAAGAATGTGGTGATTTTACTTGGAGGGGTATCTGACTGTGAAGAATTAGTGGGAGTTACTCACAGGTGATTCTGGGGTTAAAATACCTTGCTGAAATGACATCTTAGGAATTATCTGGTATTATCAACACATAGGAGAGAGAACTGCAGTTTGCAAGGGATATTACACCTGTTTAATATAAATTATGTATGCATTAACTTGTTCAAAGACATCATTCAAATAGATAAGATATGATATCGTTGGGAATAAATACTGAACTACTTGAAAAAATTAATTCGCTAACAGCATAATATTTGATGAAATTACAAAATTTCAAAGAACATTATATTTCTACCCCTTTAGGGGAAATTTTTTGTCGATGTTATGGCAATGGGGCACCACTTCTTTTATTGCATGGTTACCCTCAAACACATTTAATGTGGCATAAAACAGCTCCTTCTTTATCTGATAATTTTACCGTCATTACTGCTGATCTGCGGGGTTATGGAGATAGTATGGTACCAGTAAGTGATGAGAATCATGAAGCATACTCGAAGCGATCCATGGCACAGGATATGATTTATGTAATGGATTTTTTCAACTTTGATGAATTTTTTGTGGCCGGACACGATCGGGGCGGAAGAGTCGCCCACAGAATGGCAAAAGATTACCGGGACAGGGTAAAGGCTATCAGTGTGCTTGATATATGCCCCACGCTTGATATGTACGAAGCAACAGATATGAAATTCGCTCAAAGTTATTTTCACTGGTTTTTCCTTATTCAACCAAAAGGTTTGCCGGAGAAAATGATTGAAAGCGACCCCAAAAAATGGATGGATCAATGTTTGAATAAGTGGTCAGGCGGACACCAATTTGGTAAGATTGAAGAGGCCTATTTAAAATCTTTTAAACAACCTGAACGTATTCACGCAACCTGTGAAGATTACCGAGCAGCAGCATCTATTGATTTAGAACATGACCGTTTAGACAGGGATCAGCTACTGGAAATTCCGATTCAGGTTTTGTGGGGAGCAAAAGGTGTTGTGGGAAAACAATTTAAACCGAAAGAAATATGGCAAAAATATAGTTCATATAATGTTGGAGGTTGTGCAATTGACTCAGGTCATTTTATTCCTGAAGAAAAACCATTGGATACAATAAAAGAATTAACAAATTTCTTTTTATCAATTTAGAATATGATTGTGTTGATTGTCTGACTGTGAGTAACCCCCACTAATCCTTCACAGTCGTACACCCTCCAAGTAAAATCCATAAATTCTTGTAAATCAAACTTACTGATGTTATTTATTGGGTTCTCCTAATACACCAAACCGTAGTATTTTACTTTTGGGATTGAGGAAAAGATGAAAAAGGTTTTACTCATTAAATTCTTGTTATTTTTCTTCACAACTTCAAATGCCGGTATTTCAACCCAAAAGCAAGACACCCTGAAACTCATTAGAAAATATCAATAACTGAGAGGTGCCAAATGGTAAGAAACACGACAAGGCCTTCACTGAAACCCTATGGCGTTCATCCAATTCACGACATTCTGACAACTGCAGCGTCAAAGTATCCGGATAAGACAGCAATAATTGATGGAGATAGTAGTTACACTTTCTCTGGGCTCGAAAATTTTAGCTCGCAATTTTCAGGTGCTTTAAAGACATTAGGAGTCTTGAAGGGTGATCGAATTGGAATACTTGCCCCCAACTGTGCTGAATTTGTAATAGCATTTTATGGGATAACGCGATCAGGAGCAGTAGCATCCACCATAAATTCGGGGTATAGGGAAAGAGAAATTGCGCATCAAGTACAAGACAGTGGATGCCAGATATTAGTGGTGCATGAATCACTAAGTGAAATTCTTGATGAAGCCAAAAAGTTAATCAAAAATGACGTCAGATCAATCGTTATAACAACCGATAAGACCAAACAAGGATCATTCTGGCAATTATTGAGTCAGGCTGAAGCATATACAGCTACCGATATAGACCCTGAAAACGATCTGGCAGCTCTTCCGTATTCTTCAGGTACAACAGGTCTTACCAAAGGAGTGATGCTGTCTCATTTCAACTTGGTGAGCAATGTTGAGCAGCTCATGGGCCTTTCAGGTGGTGCGTCGATGGCAGAGGACGACGTTATACTTGTACACCTCCCTTTGTTTCATATATACGGCATGAATGTCCTGATGAATCCATGCATTGCCGCCGGTGCAACTCAGGTCATGATGCGCCGTTTTGATATGGAAGAATTTCTCTCTATCATCGAAAATCACAGGATAACAAAGCTTTTCACGGTTCCACCGGTAGGACTAGGTCTGAGTCAGTATCCCGGGGTAGCATCAAGGGATCTGTCATGCCTCAAGTTTGCCATGTTTGGAGCAGCCCCCCTTTCTTCAAAATTACAGGTAAAAATATCTGAAGTCTTAAATTGCCCTGTTATTCAAGGATATGGTATGACTGAGTTATCTCCGGTGACGAATATAGATTTCACGGAACCTAATCTACTGAAAGCTGGTTCCATTGGGCCGGCCTTGGCAGATACCGAGGAGAAAATAGTAGATACTGAAGATCCAACCAAGGAATTAAAACCTGGAGAGATCGGAGAGCTAGTAGTCAGGGGTCCTCAGGTAATGAAAGGCTATCTCAATAACCCTGAAGCCACAGAGGAAACGATTACCTCGGATGGGTGGTTCCACACTGGCGATATAGGCAAGATGGATGAAGAAGGCTACGTCTGGGTTCTTGACAGGAAAAAAGAATTAATAAAGTACAAAGGTTTTCAGGTTCCTCCTGCCGAACTAGAAGGACTATTGATAGAACACCCAGAAATATCTGACGCAGCCGTGATCGGGAAACCAGATGAAGAGTCTGGAGAAATACCAAAGGCCTTTGTGGTGAAGTCAGCGGGAAGTAATATCTCGGAAGATGAAATTATGTCATTTGTTTCATCAAAGGTATCCACATTCAAGCACGTCAGGGAAGTAGAATTCGTCGAAGCGATCCCTAAGAACCCGTCTGGTAAGATCTTGCGAAGACTGCTAAAAGATCAACAAGAGTAATCGATCAGCTAAAACTTAGTGCCATAGTTGTTACAACTGTAGAAAGATACACCATGGGTATTGGCTCCAGTTAGGTCGGCCAATAAACTGACAACTATTGGCTGGGCTTCCTGTGTAATTAACGAATAGGTATTCATACATCCTAACAGAAGCCCCAGGTTCTATTTTTAAAAATACTGTTATCGTTAATTTTTAAGAAACCCTTATCCTCAGAAGGAGAATGGATTATGAACAATTTGCAAATATCAGACGACTATAAACCGGTTTTGGAACACGTCAAATCTTTCATCCAAGAAAAAATTAAACCAATGGAAGAAGAATTCCATAACGAAGTTGGCAAAACCGGTGACCGTTGGCAGTACACAGAGCGGATGACAGAAATTCTGGAAGACTTGAAAAACAAAGCGAAAGAAGAAGGTCTATGGAATTTTTTCCTGCCCAATGCCAAATTTCCAGGAGCTCCCAGGATTTCTAATCTAGATTATGCCTATCTTGCCGAACAAATGGGAATGAGCTTCATGGCTCCTGAAGTTTTCAATTGTGCGGCTCCAGATACGGGAAATATGGAAGTTTTGGAGCGTTATGGGAGTGAGGCACAGAAAGAACAATGGCTCAAACCTTTATTGAATGGAGAAATTCGATCGAGTTATGCCATGACCGAACCCGATGTGGCTTCCTCAGATGCCACCAATATTGCGACCCGTGCCCATTTAGAGGGGGATGAATGGGTGATCAACGGCGAGAAAATTTGGATTTCCGGTGCCGGTGACCCCCGATGCAAAATCCTAATTTGTATGGTGGTGACCAATCCGGATGCTTCCAGGCACTCCCGCCAATCTCAGATTTTGGTTCCGATGGACACTCCGGGAGTTGAGATACTGGGAGCGATGCACGTTTTTGGGAGTGATGATGCTCCTCATGGTCATATGCATCTCCGTTTCTCGAATGTTCGGGTGCCCAAAGAAAACTGCCTCCTCGGACCAGGGCGAGGGTTTGAAATTTCACAGGGTCGGTTAGGTCCAGGACGAATTCACCACTGCATGCGATTGGTTGGCCAAGCTGAAAAGGCCTTGGAACTGCTCTGCAAAAGGGGGCTTTCACGCATCGCATTTGGCAGAGAACTGGTAAAACTGGGTGGCAACTATGATGTCATAGCAGACTCCCGTATCGAAATTGAATCCGCTCGTCTCTTAACCTTGAAGGCCGCTCGGAAGATGGATTTGGTTGGGAACAAAGAAGCACGTGGTGAAATTTCACAAATCAAAGTTTATGTGCCCAATATCACCCTGAATGTCATCGACCGTGCTATTCAAATGCATGGAGGAATTGGTATTTCGCAATGGACCCCTCTGGCAAAGATGTGGGCCAATGCCAGAACCCTAAGGTTGGCCGATGGTCCGGACGAAGTCCATCGGATGGTGGTGGCCCGACTCGAATTGCTCAAGTATAAAAATTAACAAGTAGGAGGAAAAATGAAAGAAGCTGTAATCGTATCGACTGCAAGAACACCTATTGGAAAAGCCTATCGAGGCGCATTCAATAACACCGAATCACCTACCCTGGGTGGACACGCGATTCGTGAGGCTGTCAAGAGGGCTGGGATTGAACCTGAGGAGGTCGATGATGTTATCATGGGGTGTGCTGTTCAACAGGGCACCTCTGGATTAAATATTGGGAGAACTGCGGGCATTGTCGCCGGTTTGCCAGTCACTGTGTCAGGAATGAGTATCGACCGTCAATGCTCTTCCGGAATGATGGCCATTGCTACAGGGGCAAAACAAATCATCCATGATGGGATGCCAATTGTAGTGGGAGCGGGTCTAGAGTCGATCAGTTTGGTGCAAAATGAACATCAAAACCAATTTAGAGCAACAGACCCAAACGTACTCAAAATCGCAGGTGCAGCCTACATGCCGATGATTGACACTGCGGAAGTGGTTGCCAAACGATACAATATCAGCCGAGAGGTACAGGACGAGTATGCACTGCAAAGTCAGCAGAGAACTGCCGCGGGGCAGGAGACTGGTAAATTTGATGATGAAATTGTCCCGATGCCTTCTACAAAAGTTATTTTCAATCAGGAAACTGAAAACACAGTCCAGGAAGACATTTTGCTGGAAAAAGACGAAGGCAATCGACCGAGCACCACCCTGGAAGGACTACAAGGCTTAAAACCTGTCAGAGAGGGAGGAGTGATTACCGCCGGGAATGCCAGCCAATTGTCTGATGGGGCTTCTGCTTCCGTCTTAATGGATAGCAAACTGGCAGAACAAAAAGGGTTGGCCCCACTTGGTGCTTATCGAGGTATGGCGGTTGCTGGGTGTGAACCAGATGAGATGGGGATCGGGCCGGTATTTGCTGTGCCGAAATTGTTACAAAATTCTGGTTTGAAAATGGATCAGATTGACCTTTGGGAATTAAACGAAGCTTTTGCGGTGCAGGCGATTTACTGCCGAGATAAACTGGGCATTCCCAATGAAATCTTCAATGTCAATGGGGGTTCGATTTCCATTGGCCACCCTTATGGGATGAGTGGTGCGAGAATGGTAGGACATGCGTTGATTGAAGGAAAAAGGCGAGGTGCGAAGTATGTCGTTTGTACCATGTGTATCGGTGGTGGAATGGGTGCTGCCGGACTTTTTGAAGTGTATTAAATCTTTTTTGAATTAGATGATTAACACATGAAAGATGCACCAGAAATCACTCAGGTTCGGAGTACACACCGTTTAGATGAATCTGCTCTTGAAACCTATCTTCATTCACAGAGTGTGGAATTCTCAGGTTCTCTTAAAGTCCAACAATTTGAAGGAGGGCAATCCAATCCGACTTACCATCTCACCGTTGGAGGGAAGCCCTATGTCCTGCGAAAAAAACCGCCCGGAGATCTTCTCCCTTCCGCACATCAGGTCAACCGGGAATATCGGGTGATGTCAGCCTTGGCAGAGACCGACGTGAGCGTGCCCAAAATGCATCTTTTCTGTGATGACCCCTCGATCATTGGCACTGATTTTTTTGTGATGGAAATGGTCGAAGGTCGTGTGATACCTGATGTGACTCTCCCCAATTTTAACCCAAAAGAGCGGGCAGCCCTCTATGACCATTTAATTGAAATGTTAGCCAGATTGCATCAGGTGGACTACCAATTGGTAGGCCTTGGGGAAGGATTTGGTCGTCCTGGTAATTATTTTGAGCGCCAAATTTCACGTTGGTCCAAACAATATGTCTTTTCCAAAACAGAAGAACTGGAAACCATGGAACGCTTGATGAAATGGCTTCCGGACAACATTCCTTCCGGGGATGAAACAGTGGTGGTTCACGGAGATTATCGCATCGGAAATACCATCATTCATCCCACAGAACCCAAAATTGTAGCGGTTTTGGATTGGGAATTGTCCACCATTGGTCATCCCTTGGGAGACTTGGCTTACTGCTGCATGCATTACTATGACGTATTTGAATACGAAAAAGAACTAACCCAGTTAGGCATCCCCATTGAAAATGAATTCTTGGCTCGCTACTGCGAACTGATGGGCCGAGAGGCGATTGAAAACTGGACTTTTTTTATTGTTTATAATTTCTTCCGGTCTGCTGCGATTGACCAAGGAGTTTACAAGCGAGGCCTCGATGGGAATGCCAGTTCTGAAATTGCAGTGACCTTTAGGGGAAACTGTAGAAAACTTGCTGACAAAGCTTGGCTAATGGTTGAAAAAAATGGATCTGAATAGTTTTTTTACTGAGGAGTCGGGTTTTATGAATTCAGTTCCAAACAATAAACCAACATAATTTTAGGATTCACATTATGAAGAAACTAACCAAATCCGTATCTTTTGAGGTGGATGGAGACATCGGAGTAATCATTATTAACAATCCACCTGTAAATGCATTGAGTTACCATGTCCGGCAAGGAATTTTCGATGGAATTAAAGAAGCAGAAGCAAACGATGAGGTAAAATCAATCGTTATGCACTGTGAAGGCAGAACATTCATGGCAGGGGCTGATATTTCTGAATTTGGTAAACCTCCCATTCCAGGTGCTCCACACTTGCGGGAAGCGATTGATGCCATCGAAGACTGTTCCAAACCGGTGGTTGCTGCTATTCATGGTACTGCGTTAGGAGGAGGATTGGAAACTGCTATGGGAACCCACTATCGGGTGGCGAACGCGACCGCCAGATTAGGGCAGCCTGAGGTGCATTTGGGGATACCTCCAGGAGATGGTGGAACGGTACGTTTGCCTCGGGTTGTGGGTGTACAAAAGGCTTTGGAGATGAATGTGTCTGGAAATCCCATTTCTGCGCAAGAAGCCCATTCCTATGGATTAGTGGATGAAATAGTCGAAGGAGACCTTAAAGAGGGTGCTATTGCATTTGCAAGGAAAGTTGTTGCAGAAGGGCGTCCCTTGGTCAAGATTCGGGATAAGAATGAAAAGCTGGAAGAAGCGAAAAATGATCCGGATTTGTTCAACAATTTCAGAAAATCCATTGCCAGAAAGAGTAGAGGTTTCAAAGCGCCAGAAGCCATTATTAGGTGTGTTGAAGGTGCGGTGAATTTACCATTTGACGAAGCGATGAAGAATGAACAGAGAATCTTTCAAGAATGCCACGACAGCCCTGAATCTGAAGCCCAACGATACTTCTTTTTTATTGAGAGGTTGGCAAACAAAATTCCTGATATCCCTAAAGATTCCCCCACTCGTCAAATCGAAAAAGTGGGTATTCTGGGTGCCGGCACAATGGGTGGCGGTATTGCCATGAATTTCCTCAATGCAGGAATTCCGGTGAAAATGGTGGAGATCAAACAGGAAGCCTTGGACCGAGGTGTAGGGATCATTCGAAAAAACTATCAAAATACTGCAAATAAAGGCCGCATCACCGAACAAGATGTGGAAGATCGCATGGCTTTGCTCGAAGGTCACTTGGACAAGAGTGTGTTCCGCGATGTGGATTTGGTCATTGAAGCCGTTTTTGAAGACATGGATCTCAAAAAAACGGTGTTTGCAGAGTTGGACAAGATTTGTAAGCCTGGAGTTATTCTCGCTAGCAACACGTCTTATTTGAATGTCAATGAAATTGCCAGTGTGACTTCACGTCCAGCAGATGTGGTTGGCACTCACTTTTTCAGCCCTGCCAATGTGATGAAACTTTTAGAGATCGTTCGCGGTGAAAAAACTTCCAAAGACATCATTGCCACGTTAATGTTTCTTTCTAAGAAAATTGGGAAAGTAGCCGTCGTGGTTGGGGTTTGTAATGGATTTGTGGGAAATCGCATGCTGGCAATTCGTAGTGTCGAATCAGAAACTCTGATATTAAATAATTCCTTACCACAGGAAATTGACAAAGTGATTTATGATTTTGGATTCCCAATGGGGCCTTTTGCCATGGAGGATTTGGCTGGTTTGGATCTTTTTTGGAAAGGTGAACAAACACCTGACAAAGAGACAAATATCATACATCAGCTTTGTGCGAGAAATCGCAGGGGACAAAAAACCGGAGCAGGATTCTACGATTACCAGGAGGGGAGTCGAACACCGATTCCCAATGCTGAAGTAGAAGCAATCATCAAAAAAGTCTCGGAAGCCTCTCAAATCACTCGTGTGCCGATTTCTGAAGAGGACATGCTCAAACGGATGATTTACGCCATGATCAATGAAGCGGCAAAAATTCTTGAAGAAGGAATTGCTTTGCGCCCTTCCGATATTGATGTGGTTTGGGTTTATGGGTATGGATGGCCCGTTTATCGTGGTGGGCCGACCTATTATGCCGACCAAATCGGCTTGAAGAATATTGTTGAGGATTTGGGGAAATATGCCCAGAAATATGGAGAACACCTGGCTCCGGCTCCTTTATTGAAAAAGCTGGCAGAAGAAGACAAAGGGTTCAAAGATCTATAGTTTGGAATGAAAAAACATTTACATTGAGCAATCAAGAGATGAATATGGGAAGGAAAACATCAATCTTTCTGCCAATTCTGATTTTAAAACGATCCTCGACCGGGAAGCACTCACTCATTTGAGATGCGGCCAAACCAAAGATCACAAAGAAGGAGTGGCCGCTTTCATGGAAAAACGCCAACCGAACTTTAAAGGGCGCTAAAGAATATCAAACACCACTCAGATTCGTATCGTTGTTTTACTTTATTATGGTTCATTAAAGGAGAATTGGTATGCTTGATTTAACAGGGAAAGTTGCTGTGGTGACGGGGTCTACCAAGGGAATTGGAAAAGCGATTGCAGAACAAATGGCGCTTGCCGGAGCAAAAGTTGTCGTTTCCAGCCGAAAAAGTGAGGTTTGTGACGAAGTGGCTCGCTCGATCAATGAAACGGTTCAAGACCAATCAGGAGAAGCAACGGCAATCCCCTGTCATATTTCTCACAAAGATCAGCTCCAAAATTTAGTTGACGAAACCCACCATCGCTTTGGAAAAATTAACGTTTTAGTTTGTAATGCTGCAGTGAACCCGTTCTTTGGTTCTATTGCGGATATCCCGGATTCCGCATTTGAGAAAATCATGGACACCAATATCAAATCAAACCACTGGCTTTGTCAAATGGTGCTTCCTGATATGTTAGAAAAAAAGGAAGGTTCCATCATTCTTGTCTCTTCTATAGCAGGGCTGATCGGCTCATCAGATCTAGGCGCTTATGGAATTTCAAAAGCAGCCGATTTGGCAATTGTGCGAAACCTTGCTGTGGAGTATGGACCGCATAACATTCGAGCCAATGCGATTGCGCCTGGGTTGATCAAAACTGATTTTGCCAAGGCGCTTTGGAGCAATCCGGAAATTTTAGAAACGGCAACCAAAGATTCTCCGTTGCGTCGCATTGGAGAACCGATTGAAGTGGCGGGAGCGGCCGTTTTTCTCGCATCGGAGGCCGCCAGCTTTATCACCGGGCAAACCCTCGTCATTGACGGCGGCGGCATGATTACTTGAGCTAGGAGAGGGTTCAAAACCGTCAAATTTTAAGAAACCTTTATCATTATATAGGTTTCTTCATCTGTCATAAATTTCCACGTGCTGTGCAAGGAAAACTGAGCTTTTGTTTAAGTTGCTCCGACTTTTGTTTTTTTGCCTTCTTGCTTTTAAGTCCTTCCTGACTTCCAGGGGATCGTTTCCCTCACAGAGTAGCTTCTGGGCTTCCAGTCGTTCCTCACGTGCCTGCTTTAGTGTGGTTTCGGGGTAAACCCCCAGTGCCAGGGTTTTTCTTTTTCCTTCAAAGATGTAATCCCAGCGGAAGTACTTTGAACCATTGGGGTGAATTAGAAGAAATAAACCCTTACCGTCAAACAGCTTGAACTTTTTGCTGGCTGGTTTGGCGTTTTGGATTTTTCTGTCGGTGAGTGCGTTTTCGGTATGTCTGCGCATCTGCAGACCTGAATTATTACGGTATAAGCAATCTCTTGATTGCCTGATTAATAAATACCGTGATAGTATACCGTGTTATGAAGGCGCTTACAATGGAAGGGGTTGGACGATAGTGGACTAAAATACTACTGATATTATTAACTTTATTTCATTTTTAGGATTTTATTGGAAGGCTTTGGAACTGTTGATGGCGGAGGGAGAGGGATTCGAACCCCCGAAGACCTTGCAGCCTTAACGGATTTCAAGTCCGTCGGTTTCAACCACT